>ERZ772926.1101-NODE-1101-length-13515-cov-5.750371_pt1 | contig 13515 bp, 7 predicted proteins | sample MGYA00511136_ERZ772926 | MGnify/ENA primary metagenome ERZ772926 (study PRJEB29015, sample SAMEA2737917) | human oral metagenome | biome: human oral; feature: human-associated habitat; material: dental | place: China | collected 2153 ... | reverse complement strand
AGAACTGCCTGATTGACAATCGCCGTTTGACCTGCGAGTGATGGGGATGGGGATTCAGACTCTTCTGTTGTGTGCAAATTAAGCCCTCTTCTGCTTTTGCAGGAGGGGCTTTTTACTTGCCCTTATGCCTTAAGGTATTCCAAAATATGAATATGGTGCATGGAGAGCACGAAAGAGAAAGGTGATACAGGATTATGACAAAAGAGAAGAAGTGGACACTGGCGGTACTTGCGGCATTTGCCGGAGCGAGCTTTGTCGGGACGGCGTACGCTGCGGAGCAGGCGTCTACGGAACAAACGGAGACGCACGCGTTGAGTGATACCGTTGTAACGGCACAGCGACGTGAGAAGCGCGATCTCGATACGCCTGCAACGACGACGATCATCACAGCGAAGGAAATCGAGAAGGCGGGCTATCGCAACGTATTCGAGGCAATCGACCAGCAGATCGGCTCAACGAGTACATCGTACGGCGAAGCGGGGCAGGATTTTGGATTTTCTGCCGGGCGTATCTCTCTACGTGGGTTTGACAAAGGCACACTCGTCATGGTAAATGGTGTGCCAATGAATCTCAAGAATTACACAAGCACCGAGAATATCCCTGCCTCCATGGTTGAGCGGATCGAGATTGTCAAGGGCGCGGCATCAACCCTTTATGGTGCTGAGGCGATGAGTGGTGTTGTCAACATCATCCTTAAGAAACCAAAGGAGGGAGAGTCCGAGTTCAAACTCAGTCAGACGCTGGGTAATCAATTCAAGAAAACAGGGGCTTTTTACGCAGATGATCGGATTATTGTCGATCTTAGCCGTGAGTGGTCGAAGGATCGTCCTCATTCCAATGCATTCGGCAGGGATAAGGTCTCATGGATGGACTGGAAGGTTGGAAAAGGGCAGAAAAATCGAGTTGGCCTAATTGCTAAAATTACAGATGAAGTATCCCTTAGTTATAATTTTACGGAGTCCACAATTCGGCGCAGCAGCACTACCTATGGAGACTCAGGTGGTGTATTTCGGCCTACCTCGACAAGAACGGATAATCGGCATGACGACTATCGTCATACGGCGAGCCTCGTCTATCAGGGGAAGGATAATGGAATCCGCGCGCTTCTCGGTTATAACTATCGCAAGGTAGATGGCTATAATTATTTAACGAAAAAGCCTGTGGATTCAAATACGGTTATGGAGAGTTATATTTTTGATCTCCAAAAGACGTGGAAACTGGATTCGGACACGTTTGTACTTGGCTATTCCTATAAGCGTGAATTAGCTGATCTCACGGTCAGTCAGAAGAGTGCGTCTCGTACAGGAAATTCCCTCTACGCATCTTACAGCAAGCAGTTTACGCCGAAGTTCAACTTTACGCTTGGCCTGCGCGGAGAATGGATTGATGATCCCAAAAAGGATCAACGGGTTTTTATGCCTCAGTTCCAGACAAATTATCAATTAGACCGTAACACAGCATGGTATATCAATGTTGGGAAGGCGTTCCAGATGCCTGCTGTCGATGATGAGGTGAAATATAAGCTTCTGAATCCGCAGGGGTTACGCCCTGAACGCGGATGGACATACGAGACTGGGGTCAAGATTCGCCGTGGTAACGATACGTGGAAAGCGGCACTCTATCACATGAATATGAAGAATAAACTTGGTTGGGATTATAACAGAGTAACCAAAGAATATTATTCTGTAAATAAGGGAGATTTTCGTAATACAGGTATCGAGATCGAATACAGCAAGCGATTCAATGACGTGTGGCGTCTTACACTGGGCGGTTCGGTCTCAAATCCTCAGATTCAAGAACCTGGAAAGACATGGGTGCAGGATGCCGGACGCCTCGAGGGGCTTGTCCGTCTTGATTACGAAATGGCAAAATGGCAGGGGAATCTGAATCTGAAATACCTTGGGGATCGTGAGTATTATAAACCCCAAAAGGGAACGGCGCAGGACATTCCGGACAAGCTCCAGCTCAATATGAATGTGATCTATACGGCGGGTAAAGATGACGTAGTGTCGCTCGGCATTTACAACCTGCTGAACCGTGAAAACTACTCCAACCGCTACGGCAATCTCGACCTCGGGCGCAACTTCCGCCTGACCTATACGCATGCGTTCTAATGTGCAGCTCTGTGCATTTCTTCTGCTTCTCTCTCTCACCGGCATGATTGCCGGCTGTGCGGGGGAGCGGAAGAATGCGTCAGAGCAATCTGTGTTTTATCGCGGGACGGATGATATGGGCATGGAGGTTGTCCTGCACGAGAAGCCGCAGCGCGTCGTCTCGCTTGGTCTTGCGACGGATGAGATCCTTCTTGCCATTGCGCCGCCCGAGCAGATTTCTGCACTTACCTCGTATTCGGATGACCCCGGACTATCCGCCATGACCGAGGAGGCAAAGGCGGTCTCGGTCAAACTCAAGGACAAGAGCCCCGAGCGCGTGCTCGCACTGCATCCCAACCTCGTCCTCACAACGGACGGCGTATCAAAGGAGGAGGTGGAGAGTCTGCGCGACCTCGGGCTGACGGTCTATGCTTCACGGACACCGAAGCGCATCGAGGGAATTTTTACCCGCATCGAGGAGATCGGCAGGCTGACTGGGCAGGAGGAGAACGCCGCTGCACTAATTGCTGAAAAGCGTGCCCGTCTCGCCGATGTCGAGCGCCGTGTTGGAGATATCCCCGAGGAGGAGCAGCCGATCATTGTGGCCTTTGCGTTCAGCGGTGTCTTCGGGCAAAAGGACGGCCTCTTTGACGATATGTGTCGGCACGCTTCTTTGCGCAACGGCGCCGCCATGGTGGGGCTCACAACAGATACACCGGTATCCATGGAGCAGATTGTTGCACTCGATCCGGATGTATTCCTCCTGCCAACATGGAGCGCGGAGGGGGAAAAGACGGAGGATTTTCGCAAAAAACTTCGGAATGATCCGTTGTTTATGCACGTCAAGGCGGTGCGGGAGAATCATCTCTACACCGTGCCCGATACCTATCGTTACAGCGCGGGACAGAACGCGATTGAGTGTGTCTATGAACTCGCACGTGCGGTCTACCCCGAGCGCTTTGCAGATGTGAAGTAAAGGAGACTGCGATGCCGCTGCGGATGTTGGTGCTGAGTCTCACGGGAGACTGCAATCTTGCGTGCCGCTACTGCTATGCATCCGGTCAAGACCGGAGCATGATGACATGGGAGACAGCGCGGCGTGCGATCGATCTCGCAGCGACGGGGGGAGCTCCCTTTATCCTTCAGTTCTCGGGCGGAGAGCCTCTGCTCGCCCTGCCACTCCTGCGGCAGATCGCGGACTATGTTCGCACCAATCACATACGGGTACGCATGGATCTGCAGACCAACGGGACTCTGATGACCGAGGAGACAGCAGATTTCCTGCACGGTGCGGACATCGGCATTGGCGTCAGCCTCGACGGCAGACCTACTGTTCACGATATGCTCCGCTGTTATCCTGACGGTAGGGGAACGTCGTCGGATGTTGTCGCCGGGATTCAGTGCCTCGCACAGCGCGGCATTGAGATCGGTCTGACCTGTGTTGTTACAGCGGAAAATGTTGGGGAACTCTCAGGCATCATAGAGATGGCATACTATCTCGGCAATGTGCGCCGCGTGGGCTTTGACCTCCTGCGCGGACAGGGGAGCGGCACTGCTGTCCGCCCCGCACGCGAGGAGGAGATGACACAGGCGATGGCAGAGGTCTTTGCGCGAAACGAACACCTTGGACGGCTGCACGGATATCGTATCGCGATTGCGCAGGAGGAGCAGGCGTCGTGTCTTTCGCAGCGCACGGGCGACGGATTCTCACATTGTCATGCGATGAGCGGGGCAGGGGTGCACATTGACGCTGCGGGGCGCATCTTTGCGTGCTCCTCCTATGTCGGTGATGCGCGCTTTCTGCTCGGCGATGTGGAGCACGGGATCGACGTTCGGCGGCAGGTGGAGGTAGCACATGAGATGCAGGATGCCATGGCGTTTTGCAGGGTGTGTGCGGACTTTGCAGGATGCGGCGGCGCGTGCTATGCACGTTGGGCGGGGCAGGAACATTCTGCCCTGTCCAATGCCGAATGTGCACTGAAGCGATCTGCGATGATGGCGGCAGGCGTTTGAGGAAGTACCGATCAATGGAGCACATTTGCTTACGGGGATTTTTTCTGTCGGATGATGCCCCATCTTGGCAGTTGATGAATAGATGTTGTTGTATCCGAATTTTAGGAGGAAAAATAAAATGACAAACTACATTTCAAAAAAGATTGTCATGAATGTGACAGCAGCACTTGCTTTTGGACTTGTATCTACGGGAGGAGGGCACACCTTTGCCGCAGATGCGGATTCGTCTGCAAGTGAACATATGCTGAACGAAACCGTCGTTACAGCAACGCGTACACCCAATAAGGAACTGAAGACGGACGCGAATGTAACGGTGATTACGGGCAAGGACATCGAGCGACGTCATTATACGGATCTCACACAGGCACTGCGCGATGTACCGGGCGTTACCGTCAATCAGTATGCGCCGGCGGGATATAATAACAGCAGTAAATTTTATATCAACGGGTCAGAGGATGTGGTTCTTCTGATTGACGGTGTGAGGCAGAACTATGCGGGGGGCTTTTCTGCCTCCTTGGCATCTGCGATGAAGGATCTCGGCGGCATCGAGCGCATCGAGGTATTGCACGGCTCGGCATCGACCCTCTACGGCTCGGATGCAAAGGGCGGTGTCATCAATATCATAACGAAGAAAGCACAGGGGATGAAGACGACGCTCGGCATCGGCTACGGCAGCTACGGACGTCAGCAGTACAGCATCGCGAACGCCGGCGGTGAAAACGGTTGGGATTGGCGCGTGAAATACCAGAAGGATAAGAGCGGCGATTTCAAGGACGGACACGGCAATACGGTACCGTCCCGTCTGGATGCCGATTCGTTTAATCTTCATCTCGGCAAGGACTTGAGCAAAGTGTCCTATCTTGCTCTTAACTTCCGCTCCTACAAAGACTCGGATCACTATCAGGCACGTCATGAGATGGCATATCCTGTTAATAAAGGAAACTACGACCATTTTGATGGGAATGTGATCTGGAACGTGCAGATCGATGACTCCACAAAGAATCAGATGAGTATTGCACGCAGTAAGTATGACTACGATCTGCTTACATTTGGACCGTGGAATCCACCGACAGGCCAGCCATATGATTTCAGTGTTTGGACATGGAAGTTCAGTGACCAATTTGACAAGAAGCTCGGTGATCATCTGTTGACAGCGGGCTTTGAATTCACAAAGGATGATACGACGATCAAGAACGGCAGCATTGTGAGCATTGATGATCGTACGCTTATCAACCGATCCTTCTATTTGCAGGATCAGTGGAGTATTCTTCCGACGCTGAAACTCACGGCAGGCATCCGCCATGACAGTAATTCTGCATTTGGGAGCCACAACAGCCCGAGCGTCAGCCTTGGCTACGACATTGATCCGGTGACGCATGCTTATGTTTCCTATAGCGAGTATTTTATCACACCGACACCAAATCAGCTCTATGCACCGATCTATGGGAATACAAATCTCAAACCGGAGTCCGGCAATACGAGGGAGATTGGCATAGCCCGGGATTTTGGCAAGGGCCTGAGCCTCACGGCAAGTTATTTCAAGCGTCATTCAAAGAATCGGATCGGCTACCATCCTATGACATATCAAAATATCAATGTCGGCGATGAGGATGCACACGGCTGGTCGCTGCAGCTGACCAAGCGTGTTGATTCTCATTGGCGTGCCCGCATTGGATACACGCAGACACATGTCGGCAAGACAGAGCAGAGAGGCGTTAACGTAGATGGCTACCTGCCCGAGGATCAGTGGAATATCGGCGTGGACTACCGCAACCGCGATTTTGATTCGTCTCTCCTTGCACGCGGGATCATCGGTCGGTCGGGACCCGTGAGCGGTGCATTCCCAACCGATAACTACTGGGTCGTCGATCTTGCAATGAACTACCAGATTGCAGACGCAACGAAGATCTATTTGAAGGCGAATAATATCTTCAACCAGTTCTATGCCGAGCACTCGAATGTAAAATTTGGCAGTCCCGGAGAGTGGTGGACGGCACCCGGACGCAACTTCATGATTGGTGTCGAGCAGAGTTTCTAACGAATATCATACTGTGCAGAGGAAGCAAGGGAGGGGCTGTGGTAACTACCACAGTTCCCTCCTTCCTCATGAAAGGAAATCGGAATGAAGAAGAGGGTAACATACCCGTTTGCTGCTATTGTTGGGCAGGAGGAGATGAAGACGGCGCTTCTCCTCAGTATTGTGATGCCGTCACTCGGAGGTGTCCTCATCAAGGGGGAGAAGGGGACGGCGAAGTCTACAGCCGTCCGCGCGGCTGCCGCACTTTTGCCGGATCTGCATGCGGTGCGCGGCTGTGCGTGCCACTGTGATCCTGCGTCCCCCGAACTCTATTGCGATGCGTGTCAAGAGAGACGCGCAGAGGGGACACTTGCAGCGGAGGACGTTCCGATGTGCGTGGTGGAGCTGCCCGTCAGCGCGACGGAGGATCGTGTGGTCGGAACGCTCGACATGGAGGCGGCGATCCGGCACGGGCGCAAGGAGTTCGAGCCGGGCATCTTGGCGGCGGCGAATCGCAACATCCTCTATGTGGATGAGATCAATCTGCTCGAGGATCATATCGTCGATATTCTTCTCGACTCTGCGGCGATGGGGGTTAATACCGTGGAGCGCGAGGGGATCTCTTATGCGCATCCGGCGCGTTTTGTCCTCATCGGGACGATGAATCCGGAGGAGGGGGACATCCGTCCGCAGCTTCTCGATCGCTTTGCGCTCTCCGTGACCGTTGCGGGGGAACGCGAGGCAGAGACGCGCGTTGAGGTCATCCGCCGCCGCATCGCCTACGAACGTGATCCCGATGCCTTTGCGGAAATGTATGCGGCAGAGCAGGAGCACCTGCGCACGCAGATTCTTGAGGCGCGTGCACATGTTCCCCGTGTGACGGTGCCGGATGTCGTCCTTGACTACGCGGCACAGATCTCACTGACGCTCGGGGTTGACGGGCACCGCGCAGACATCACGCTCATTAAGGCGGGCATTGCACATGCGGCACTTGCAGGGCGCAGTGCGGTTACGGCGGAGGATCTGCAGCGCGTCAGCCGCCTCGTCCTCGCACACCGCATGCGCCGCCGCCCGTTTGAGGAAGGCGCGGTCGACTGGACTGCGGTGGATGCGATCTTGGGAGAAAGCGTATAAATTTTTTTCGGAGGAAAGATTTTGAATATCCCGCGTTATCCGTTGACGGCCATTGTCGGACAGGAGCATGCACGGCGCGCGCTTTCGATTGCACTTGTCAATCCACGTGCAGGCGGACTTTTGATCTCCGGCACACGCGGTACGGCAAAGTCTGTTCTCGTTCGTGCAGCAACACCCTTTACACCGACGGGACAAATTATGGAGCTGCCGCTTGGAGCCTCGGAGGACATGATCTTCGGCACAATTGATATGGAGACGGCACTCCAAAAAGGGGAGCGGCAGCTGCGGCACGGGCTGCTGCATCGTGCGCACGATACCATTCTCTATATGGACGAGGTCAATCTCCTGCGGGAGGACATTCTGACCGCTGTGCTGAAATGCGCGGGAGACGGCTTCTTTCGCCTTGAGCGGGATGGGCTGTCGTTCACCGAGGAGGTTTCCTATACGCCTGTCGGCACAATGGATCCCGCAGAGGGCACGCTCCGCTCGGCTCTGCTGGATTCTTTCGGTATGTTTGTGACGATGGAGGAGGAGGGGGACACGGCGCAGCGGCGCGCAATTGTCGCGCGTGCGATCGCATACGAGCGTGATCCGTCAGCGTTTTGTGCGGTGTACCGTACACAGGAAGAGGCATTCGGAGCGATGATCTGCCGCGCACGTGACTTGCTGCCGCGTGTGGAGGCACCGTCCGCCATTCTGCGCTTTGCCGCTTCCTGTGCTGCGCGTGCGCATTGTGTCGGCAACCGTGCGGAGCTCTATCTCATCGAGGCTGCACGCGCGATTGCGGCCCTTGCAGGCAGATCGTTCGTCATGCCCGCAGATGTGGAGGAGGCTGCGGTATTCGTGCTCGTGCATCGGATGAGCCGTCCGCAGGAGGAGGAGCAGCCGCTGCCGCCTCCGCGTGAGGGGAATGTGCCGCAGCGGGAGCGGGATGATCTTCCCAATGAGCTGCAGGAACCACCTCCCCCGCAGAACGATGGAGATGCACAGCCTCCTCAGGAGCATACGCAGGAGAACGAACCACAGGATGGAGCAGATGACCCGCCTCCATCGGAGGAGGAGCCGTGTGCGGAGGATGAGGATCGCGTTGCCGCTCCGCTCGAAAATGTTATGGCACGGCTCTCACTTCTCTCCATGACGATGCGAGCGCAGGGCGGGAAGAGCGGCAGGCGTGACATCATTCAGATTCATACGGCGGACGGGCGTGGCCTGCGTACGGATCTTCCGCGGCGCGGTGCTCGCCTTGACCTTGCACTCTCCGCTACACTGCGTGCGGCAGCTCCGCATCAGCACACACGAAAAAGGGGGCAGACGGTTGTGATCCGTCCCGAGGATGTGCGCGTCTGGGTGCGTGCGAAGCGATCGGCGGCGCACATTCTGTTCCTCGTCGATGCAAGCGGGTCGATGGGCGCACGTGAGCGCATGCGGACGGTGAAGGGGGCTATCCTTGCCCTTCTGCGGGAGGCATACCAGAAGCGTGACTGTGTCGGGCTGATTGCCTTTCGGCGGGAGCGTGCGGAGACGCTGCTGCCGATGACGCGCAGCGTGGAGCTGGCGGAAAGAGCATTGCGCGACCTGCCGACGGGCGGGCGGACGCCGCTTGCCGAGGGGCTCTCCCATGCACATCGGACACTGCGTGAATTGGAGCGCAAGGGCAGCGAGAAGACGGTGCTGGTCCTCGTCACAGACGGACGCACAAATACCAAAGAGGGAGATGCGGGCGTGCAGCGTGCCCTGCGTGCAGCAGAGGAGATCGCGGAGACCGCGGCACTTACCCTTGTCCTCGATACGGAGCGTTCCGTTCCGCGCGTCGGTGTTGCACTGGAACTTGCGCGTCGGATGGCAGCGCAGTATTATACGTTGGAACGGCTCTCGGCGGAGGGCGTACTGGAGATTGTCCGCGCATCCCGCAGGATGCAGAATCGGGAGAACGGAAGAAGATGAAGATTACAGTCTATACGAATATCCTGCGTGTCCGTGTACTTGCGCGTCGATGCGCTGCATATATGGAAGAGCCTGAGGTGTGCGTGTATTCTGTCAGCGGCATGGACAGCTGGGAGAAAATGCATGTGGCGGCGGATCTCCATCTCTTTCTCTGGATGGGTACGGGGCTCGACAATGAATTCCTGAAGAAGGCATCACGCTTTTTACAGAAGCATCGGATTCCGCATCTGATCGTTGTGGACAATGCCGAGCACGACAAGGTGACGTATGGCTTTTCGGAGGAGCAGATCCAGACCGCATGGGCATATTTCCGTTACGACGGCGAGGAGAATATGTGCAATCTCTTCCACTGGCTCGGCAGGGAGTTCGGGGGACTTGCCTGCACAGCAGAGCCGCCGCGTCCGCTCGCGTGGAACGGTGTCTATCATCCGGACTGGGCGGGGGATCCCGAGGACATTGCGGGCTATCTCACTGCTCATTACGAGGATAGACGACCGACCGTCGGCGTGATCTTCTACCGCTCGGAATGGATTACGGGAGACTTTACCTATCATGCGGCACTCGTCCGCGCAATCGAGGCGGAGGGGATGAATGCGGTCGCCGTGTTCTCGAATTCCTACCGCGACGAGCGCGTGGAGTCTCCGACGCTGATGGAGGCGATCGAGAAATATTTCTGCCCACGCGGGCAGTGCATTGTCGACGTGATCGTCAGCACGATGAAGTTCTCCATCAAGGCGGGCGGCACGCGCATCGAGGATCTCTATGTGCTCAACGTCCCCATCCTCGAGGCGTATACGGTACTCGCGCCGAAGGAGGAGTGGGAGCGCTCTCCCGCAGGACTCGATCCGATGGAGGTCTCGATGAGCGTCGCAATGCCCGAGTTCGACGGCGTGATTCACGCAGTCCCGCTTGCGGCGAAGGTGCGCGACGAGAGCGGAGAGGTCTGTTATGCCTCGCTTGAGGAGCGCATGGCACGGATTGCGGCAAAGGCGCGGAAATGGGCGGCACTGCGCCGCAAATCGAATGCGGAGAAGAAAATCGCCGTTGTCTTTCACAACTATCCGCCGACGAATTCAAACATCGGCAGCGCGGCGGGACTGGACTCCCCCGAGAGCGTGCTCCGTCTGCTCACGGCGATGCGTGCCGCAGGCTATGTCATGGATGAGATTCCTGAGAGCAGCAAGGCGTTTATGAAGCTGCTGACGGATCACGCGACGAACGACCGCCGCTTTATGAGTGTGGAGCAGGCAAAGGCTGCCGACGGGCATCTGACGGCGGCGCAGTACGGGGCGTTCTTCAAGGAGTTGCCCGAGCAGGTGCGTACGCAGCTTGTGCGGGACTGGGGAGAGGCTCCGGGGGATGTGTTCAATTACGACGGTGCGCTCCTCGTCCCGGGCACGCTGAATGGAAATATCTTTATCACGGTGCAGCCGCCGCGCGGATTCGGTGAGGATCCCGGCAAGCTCCTGCACTCGCCCGATGCCGCGCCCACACATCACTACATCGGCTACTATCATTGGCTGCGCGATATCTGGCGGGCAGACGCGGTCATTCACGTCGGGACGCACGGCTCGCTTGAGTGGCTGCCGGGCAAGGGGACGGGGCTCTCGAATGCCTGCTATCCCGATGTGTCGCTCGGCGATCTGCCCGACATCTATCCCTATTGGATCACGATTGTTGGGGAGGGGCTTCAGGCAAAGCGGCGTGGGGCAGCGTGTCTCATCAGCCACCTCTCGCCGCCGATGGAGTTGGCGGGCGGCTTTGAGGAACTGGGGGAGCTCGAGCAGGCGCTCGATGAATACGTCCACTTCCGCGCGTCCCAGCCCGACAATCTCGAGGCGGCAGAGGCACTTGTGCGCGAGAAGGCTGCCGCATGTCATTTCGAGGGGGAAATCGACGAAGGGGAGGATTTCTCCGATTACGCTGCTGCGCTTCACAACTATGTGACAGACATCAAGAACATGCAGATCCGCACGGGACTGCACATCCTCGGACGTGCGCCCGAGGGCGAGCGCCTCATCGACTTCGTGTGCGCCCTTGTTCGCATGGAACACGGCGGGGAGGCTTCGCTCGTACGCCTTATCGCCGCGCAGGCGGGCTATGACTATGAGGCGCTCTTGACACACAGCGAGCGCATGACGGCGGACGGCATGACCTACGGCAGGAAGCTCGATGCGATCGAGTCGGAGATGCGGGCGATCATTGCCTTTCTTGCGGAGCGTGATTATACGACGGAGGCTGCGGAGGCGGCGATGGCGCTGCCCGTTATCGCTGCTGCTCCGGCGGAGAGCCGTGCGGCGTTTTCGCATGCGCTGCGTGAGATTACAGAGAACATCGTTCCACGTCTGCAGAAAACGGAGCAGGAGATCACGGGAACGCTGCGGGCGCTCACGGGCAGATACATCGAGCCGAGCGCTGCGGGGGCGCCGACGACAAATGGCACAGATGTACTTCCGACGGGGCGGAATTTCTACGGGCTTGACCCGCGCTGCATGCCGACACCTGCCGCATGGGAGTACGGACGGCAGCTGGGCGACGCCCTCATCCAGCAGTATATCAGCGACGAGGGGCGTTACCCCGAGGCGGTCGGCATCGTCTTCTGGGCGGGCTCGAATATGCGCAGTCACGGGCAGTGCATCGCCGAGCTCTTCTATCTCATGGGCGTGCGCCCCGTCTGGCGGCGTCCCTCGCAGCGCGTCGCGGGGCTCGAGATCATCCCGCTCGCAGAGCTGAAACGCCCGCGTATCGACGTGACGGCACGTATCAGCGGGCTGTTCCGCGATGCTGTTCCGAATGCCGTGCATTGGGTCGATGAGGCGGTGCGCATGGTGCGCGATCTCGACGAGAGCGATGAGGAGAACTATGTGCGCAAGCATGTCCTTGCCGATACTGCATGGCTTGAGGAGCAGGGCGAGGCACGGGAGAGTGCGTGGGCGCGTGCCTCCGTGCGCATCTTTGGCGATCCGCCGGGTGCATACGGTGCGGGCATCGGCGATCTCCTCGAGTCAAAGGCATGGAAGACGCTGGATGATCTGGCGGCGGTCTATACGCGCTTTTCCGGCACGGCATACGGCGGCGACGGCCTCGCGCGCGGCTACGATCCCGAGGTTTTTCAGCGGCGGATGTCGGGGCTCGATGTCACGGTGAAGAACGAGGACACGCGCGAGACGCATATGTTCAGCTCGGACGACTACAACGCGTACCACGGCGGCATGATTGCAACCGTGCGAGCGCTGACGGGCAAGGCGCCGCGCTCCTACACGGGCGACTCGAGTGATCGTCAGCGCATTGTGCTGCGCAGCGTGGACGAGGAGGCGGCGCGCCTCTTTCGTGGAGAGGCAATGAATCCGAAGTTCATCGAGGGGATGAAGTCGCACGGCTACAAGGGTGCCTCTGACCTCGCGAACTACCTCGCGCACAGCTATCAATGGGACGCGACAAGCGCCGTGATGAAGGACTGGATGTACGAGGGCTATGCGCGCAAATACGTGCTCGACGCGGGGATGCAGGAGTGGATGCAGGATGTCAATCCGTGGGCGCTTCACCGCATGGCGGAGACACTGCTCGAGGCACAGCAGCGCGGCTTGTGGAACACATCCGAGGAAACTCTTGCAGAGGTGCGCAGTCTCTATCTTTCCATTGAGGGCGATCTCGAGGAGCGTTCGGAGGGGACCGTATGAGCTGCAAAAATCAACTCATGACCTTTTTCATAGCGATTCTCACCGTATGCTTTCTCACGGGCTGCGTTGACCTTTCCAATAACCAGGGAGGGGGTTATCAGGTTACGGATGTGGAGGGCACGGTCATCACGATCGCGCATAAGCCGCAGCGGATCCTGACCGTCAGTGCTGGTACGGATGAGCTGATGCTTGGCCTTGTGGAGCCGGAGCGCATGGCGGCGATCAATGAATCTCTCGCCGATCGGGAACATACGAATATTCCGTGGGTGTGTGACCGGATTCCGACGGTCATCCCCCGCAGTCCGTCAGCCGAGCAGATTGCGGCGCTGCATCCGGATCTCGTCGTCGTGACGCCGTGGATGCCGCGTGAGAACATCGATGCCATCCGCGAGCTGAACGTGCCGGTTCTCGTCTGCAAGTCCGCTGCGAAAATAGAGGATATTCACGATAATATCCGACTCTATGCAGCGGCTGTCGGCGAAGTGGAGCGCGGGGAGAAACTCGTCGGCATGATGGAGGAAAAGCTCGCCGAGATCCGTGCGAAGGTGGCAGAGGTTCCGGAGGAGAAGAAGCATAGGAGCATTGCACTCATCTCCATCATGGTGAACTACGGCGGCGCAGGCTGTACCTTTGA
>ERZ772926.1097-NODE-1097-length-13533-cov-4.344413_pt1 | contig 13533 bp, 8 predicted proteins | sample MGYA00511136_ERZ772926 | MGnify/ENA primary metagenome ERZ772926 (study PRJEB29015, sample SAMEA2737917) | human oral metagenome | biome: human oral; feature: human-associated habitat; material: dental | place: China | collected 2153 ... | reverse complement strand
TACGAACAACTGCACGGATGGCAGCATTCATACCAGGGGCATCACCACCACTAGTTAAAACAGCAATACGTTTCATTTCGTTTTTTGCTCCTTATCTTTTTAACATTCTAATTGATTATACCATAATTAGGCTAAAAATTCTCTGATTTTCCATATTTTTTAACGAAAAACCGTTTTCATACTAAAATTTTCTAGTTCCTCTTGAAGCTGGTCTGATTTTTGAACATGAAATCCTGATGCAGGGACGGTTTTCTTTTCATGCTCATAACGCAACACCACTGGGATATTTCCTGGATAGCGCTGCAAGATTTCTGCAATTTGTCGGTCTTGACTGCGATCAGTCAGTTGAATCCAAAAACGTTCCGCGCTAGCTTCTGCCGCCTCTGCTAAAATCATCTGCAGGCGCCCAGCTCTTTCCTGAATTTTACCGGTTAGATAGTAATACCCCTTTTCCTTGAGCAGCTTAGAAAAATGACGGTAAGTTTCTGGGAAGAGGGTCACATCCAACTTCTTCTTGGTATCCGTCACTTGGATAAAGGCCATATTTTCACCATTTTTGGTGCGAATGACCTTGATGGACTGAACCTCCACCAGAATAGTCGCACGGCTATTCTCAGTCAATTCTTCAATCCAAACAAAGGGCTGGCTAGCTTTCTTGGCTAGGCTAATGAGCGGATGATCACTAAGACCAATCCCAATCAGAGCCTGTTCCTGCTCAAACTTCTCCGCAGCACTGAAATCCTGAACTTCTGTCCATGAATAGCTAGTATCCGCAAAAAGACTGCCCAGCTCATCTGCAAAGACAAAAAGATTGGGCAGATTAGCCAGAACTTTCTGCCGATTAGGTTCAAAAGAATCAAAGAGGCCTAGTTGAACCAAGGGGGTTAAAAGCGACAGCTTGTGATAATTCTGCGGAAGACGCAGAATAAAATCTTCCACACTGCTGAACGGCTTTGTCTGGCGTTCTTCTAAAATCCAGTAGGCAAAATCCCGTGGCAAGCCCTTGATATTTTTCAGTCCTAGATAAATGTTTCGCTCCTGAAACTTATCCCTGTAGGGAATATTGTTAATGGTCAGCGGAGCCAGCTCAAAGCCAAAGCCCAAGGCATCCGAGATATAATCTGAGCTGGAGTAATTGAGCATGACATCAAAGAAAATGTCTGGATAATGAGCCTTGAAATAAGCTAATTGAAAGGCCAGGGCTGAATAGGCATAGGCATGGCTGCGGTTGAAGCCATAGCCGGCAAATTTTTCCATGATCGCAAAAACTTCCTTGGCCTTGGCCTCCGAATGTCCCAATTCTACAGCTCCAATCACAAATTCTTTTTCCATTTTGTGCATCTCAGCTGCATTTTTTTTGCCCATGGCTCGTCGTAAAATATCAGCCTTGCCCAGACTAAAGCCACCAAAACGCTGGGCCACTTGCATGACCTGCTCCTGATAGAGCATGATGCCGTAGGTTGGCGCCAAGATATCCTCTAGACTAGGGTCAATCAGCTCCACCTGCTCTCGACCATGCTTACGCTTGACGAAGTTATCAATGTAGTCGCTGGCGCCAGGTCGGTTGAGGGAAGTAGTGGCCACTACTTCTTCAAAGCGAACGGGCTGGACTCGCTTGAGCAGGCTGATAGCGCCCGGCTGCTCAAACTGGAAAATCCCCTTAGTATCACCTGCCGCAAAAAGTCGCAGAGTTTTTTCATCTTCTAAGTCAATCTCTGCAATCTCGATGTCTACTTCATATTTTTTCAGGGTTGCTTCCTTCATTCGCTGGACAAAGGTCAAATTACGCAAGCCCAGAAAGTCCATCTTGAGCAAGCCGTTGCTCTCCACACCATGGGCATCGTACTGGGTGATATACATATCCTCCCCGTATTTTAGAGGGATTTGGTTGGTCAAATCATCGTCACTCATGACAACCCCAGCTGCATGAACAGAGGTCTGACGGGGATTTCCTTCGATTTTCTTCGCAATTTCAAAAGCCTTCTGATACTCCAATTTACTGTTGATAATCTGGCGAAAGGCTATGTTCTTCTCATAAGCCGAGGTCAGATTATCCTGAAAGCGGATCTTCCTAGTAATATTCGTCAGCTCATACTCAGGCAGGCCATAGCGCTTAAAAACATCCCGAATCGCCTGTTTGGCACCAAAAGTGGAATAAGTCACAATCTGAGCAGCATGCATGCTGCCATAGCGGTCGCGAACATAGCGGATAAATTCCGGACGGTAAACGTCGGGAATATCGATATCAATATCAGGCATAGTGTAACGCTCTAGATTTAGGAAGCGTTCAAAGAGCAGGTTCTTTTCTACTGGGTCAATACCCGTAATATCTAAAGCATAGGCTACCAAACTACCGACTGCCGACCCCCGACCCATGCCCATATAATAACCTTGACTCCGACCAAAGCGCAGCAAATCCCAGACAATAAGAAAATAATCGTCAAAACCCATCTGGTGAATAACCGCCAACTCCTGAGCCAGCCTTTCTTGGTAGGCTGCTCCTGTCCGTCCTCGCTTACGCAGTCCTTCCTTGGCCAATTCCTGAAGTTCCTCTACTGCAGGTCGCTCAGGATTAAAGCGCGGAAGTTTCAACTCAGTATTAATTTCATAGTGAACTGAGGCCGTCAGCTGTTCCAGATTAGCCAGACTCTCTGGAAAATTCTCAGCGAAAGCTTCCGCCAATGTATTTGGAGTCAATAAGAACTCATGACTGGGTAAATGACCAACCTCTCTCAAGCTGATATTATCCCGAATCGCCCGCAGCATCTGCAGGGTTTCCAAATCCCCCCGCTCAAAATAACGGACAGTATGAAGAGGGAGGGTAGACCGACCAAAATCCTGCCGTGGTGTATCTGGAAAAACCCCGACAAAAAAATCCAAACCAAGATCCAGTCGATCCACTCCTTCAAAAGCTGGCACAATCAGAGCCAGTCCTTTAAAGAGATGCTGGAAATCTTCCCAGTTCTTACGCCCCATCATCTTGAGAGTAGAGACTTTCATCAGGTTGCGGTAGCCCTGACTATCCAGAGCTAAGAGCCGCAGATTGAGAAGGTCGCCATCTTTGAAAATTTCCATTTCAAGACCTAGCAGAGGCTGAATGCCTGCTGCTTTCGCCTCCTCTAGAAAATGATAAGCGCCGTAAAGGTTATCTATATCCATCACGCCCAGACTTTTATAGCCCAACTCCTTGGCACGATTCACATATTTTTTGATAGAAATCAGACTGCCCATAAAAGTGTAAACAGTCTTGGTATCTAGTTGTACGACCACATTTATCTCCTTATGCCCGTGCTATATTTCTAATTCTATTATACAGGAAAATTTCCAAAGAAGGAATTTAAATACAAAGACAGATATCCCTACGACCAAGCCCGTCACTTCCATTATCCTTTGCATATTTAAAAACGAAAAGCTATAATAAATATAAAAACACTGCAAAGGAAATACCTATGAATCCCTATCCACTACTTTATCTTGATCATGTACAGAAAAATTATGGAGAATCTGCAGCTCTAACAAATGTCAATCTAACTATTCAGCCTGGCAAAATTGTCGGTCTCTTAGGACCAAATGGGAGCGGAAAAACCACCCTCATCAAATTAATCAACGGCTTGCTGCAGCCGACATTTGGGACTATTTATCTAAAAGGAAATACTCCCTCGCCAGAATCTAAAAAATTCGTCTCTTATCTTCCCGATACAAGCTATTTAAACGATAATCTAAAAGTCGAAGAAGCTTTAACATTCTTTCGAGATTTTTACGAAGATTTCAACCTTTCAAAAGCTTATCAACTCTTAAATGACCTCAATATCAATGTGAAGGATTCTTTTAAAAATCTTTCCAAAGGAAATAAAGAGAAAGTTCAGCTGATTTTAGTCATGAGCCGTCAGGCTGACCTTTATATTTTGGACGAGCCTATCGGCGGTGTCGATCCTGCTGCACGAGATTACATTTTGAGGACCATTATCCAAAACCGTTCGCCTCACTCATCTGTCATTATCTCCACTCATTTAATTGCTGATATAGAGCCAATCTTGGACGAAGTTATTTTTATCAACCAAGGATCCATTCTAATCCATGAAAATGCTGCAAATCTGCGTCAAAGATACCAGCAATCTATTGATGAAATCTTCCGTTACCAGTTCCGTCTTTATTAGAAAGAGAGAAAGTGATATGTTTGGAAAACTTTTAAAATATGAATTTAAAGCCACCTATAAATGGTATTTGATCTTATTTGCTGTCTTGGCTGCTCTATCGATTCTCATGGGAATTACAGCAGTTAGTACTACAACCTCCAGCCAGCTTCAGTCAAACTATGATTCAAGTACCTCCGTTTACTGGGCTCTCTATGGCTTCTTGATACTCCTTCTTGTCTCTGCCGCTTCTGGTGTTTATTTATCCAATATAATCATCACGATTGTTCGCTTTTATAAAAATATCTTTGGACGCGAAGGATACTTAACCTGGACGCTGCCAGTGACTACCCATCAGGTGCTTTTGGCTAAGCTACTGACTGCTATTACTTGGTCACTTCTTTGTACCATCAGCCTGGGACTTTCTTTCTCCTGCCTCCTGTTCACAGCTTTTACTATCAGCCGTACAAATATTGCTGACCTTTTTGATTTCTTCAAAAATATGGATGTCGCTTATATCCTTCTATACCTCGTTCGCCAATTTCTACAACTCGTATCCGGAATCCTCTTTCTTTACTTGGCAATGGCTATCGGCCATCTGTTTAAAAATAACCGCATTCTGATGTCTATCCTTTTTGCTTTTCTTTTATGGATTATCTTGGGAAGCATCAGTCTCTTCATTCCAAATGGTGGTTTCTTCGGTTGGTTCAACGAATTATACTACAATTTTTTAGGCAGGTCAGTTTTGAAATCATTTATATTCTCCTTTGCTTATATCTATGAAATCATCAAAATTATCGGTTTCTATTTTGCTGTTTACTTCATTTGCAAATATAAATTAAACCTTCAATAAAGCTATTCAAAAAGACGCAGAAATGATGCGTCTTTTTTATGAAGTGAAAATTCTACAAACTTTCGTACAAATCTGCCATAGCAGTATCGTCTGGCACCAAACGCAAGTATTTGCCAGCCTCTACTTTGGCTTCTTTCACACGACCCAACTCACGTAATAAATAAACGAATTCTTCCAGAAATTCAGGATTTCCCTGCAAGTCAGCTGCCAGTTCCTGATAAAGCTTCCCAGCTTTCTCCATATTTTCCAATGCCTGGTAAGCACGCGCCAGATTCCAGCGGGTCAAGACATTGTCTACATCCTGATTCTCAAAAGCTAAAACTTCTTCGTAACGTTCCTGCTCCAGATAGAGATTGGTCAGGCGCAGAGCAATTTCCTCTAAATCATCCGCATTTTCCTGAGCTGCCAGCAGATAATCCTCAGCTTTGTCCACATCATGCAGCTCATAAGATAGCTGCGAAGCAAGGAGCAAGAGGCGAGTCTCGAAAGGATTTTTGGTCAAGCCTTGCTCAGTCATTGCCAAGGCTTCCTCAGTCTTATGCTCCGCATGGAGAGACTGCACGTAGGCATACTCATAGCCTTCAAAATCTGGTGAAATTGTATCCAGCTGCTTGAAGTAAAGATTGGCTTTTTGGTACTCCTCTTGACCATACAAGATAGCCGCCAACTCATAGACAGTCTCTTCATCATATTCCAGCTCGACAGCCTTTTCCAAAAATTCAATAGCTGCTTCGATTTTCCCCAGACTGGCATAACAAAGTCCGATTCTCTGATAGGTGGATACGCCTGTCTGCTCGTAGATAGAGCGATTATCTAGCCGAGCATATTCCTTGATGGCTTGGGAAAAATTTTCCAATTCAAACTCAATTTCTGCCAAACCAAATGTCACCAAAGGTTCATCCGACAGTTTGGCAGCTTCCAGCACTTTCTCCCGAGCCACATCTGGCAATCCTTCTAACTGATAGAGATCAGCCTTGGCCAAGAGAGCTGCCACATACCATTCACTAGTCGAGTCAATCTCCTCCAAATAGGCAAATGCCTCCTCCAAATCTCCATCGTCACCAGCAATTGTTGCCAGACTGATATAGGATTCCGGATAAAACGGAGCCAGTTTCTCATAAATTCGCTTAGCCTGAGGGAAAAAGCCGATACTTTCCAAGTAATCGGCTAACTCTAATAGTTCTTGATTGGAATCTTGAACCAGAGCCTCTTCAAAATACTTCTCAGCTTGTGCCAAATCTTGATTTTGCAGGGCTGTTAGCATCTGTTCGCTATTACTCACTGTCTTCTCCTAGTTCTTGAACACTTTCTTCATACAAACCGCTAACCTTCTTGTACCACTTAAAGAGCGCTGTAATGGCAACCTTGGCGGAGGCATAGGCAGGAATCCCCAACAGAACACCCCAGATGCCAAACATGGAACCCGATGTCAGCAAAACAAATAAAATAGTAATCGGATGAATACTTAGTTGGCTACCCAAAATCAGCGGGGAAACAAAACGGCCTTCAAGCGTCTGTTCGACAATAAAGACAACAATCACCTTCAAAAGCATGAGCGGTCCAGCAATTAAACCTAGAACTAAGGCCGGCAACATGGCAAGAAAGCTTCCCAAATAAGGTACTAAGTTCAAAACTCCTGCAACAACGGCTAGAGTCACGCCGTAACGTAGGCCGATGATTTTGAAAAGAATCATAAACATAAAAGACACAATCATGGCTACTGTCACCTGACCACGAACATAATTAGCCAGCTGGGTATTAACATCCGTCATGACTTGACCAAATGAATCCCGAAATTTCGTAGGCAAAAACTGCACTACATAACCTTTGAGATTTTTCCCATCGCGTAGAAGGTAGAAAAGGATAAAAGGCATAATGATAATTGCCACAATGATTTGCGAAGCCGTACTAATCAAGTTGCTAGCCCAATTGACTGCTCTAGATGAAAAATTACTGGCCCAAGTAGCTATTTGAGTAGATAGATTATTCGTAAACTCCTCAATCTGTGGCTTCAAATCATCCGAAATATAGTTGGTCAAAACATCATCAATCATTTTATTGGCTTGCTTGAGATAAGTGGGAACATTTTTGGAAAAACTAACCGCTTGATGCTGCAAATTTGGAATAGCAACAGCCAAGCCCCATACAATTAATAAACCAATCAATACAAAGACGATTGTAATGGCCACTAAACGATTGATTTTATACTTTTCTATAAAATCAACGATAGGATTAAGCAGATAATAAAGCAGACCAGCCAAAATTACCGGCAACATAATCACGCCAATAAATTCAATTACTGGGGTAAAAATGAAACTAATTTTACTCAGAACAAAAATGTTCAAACCGATGAGTAAAGTAACCAAAAATACGGTAATAGCCTTATTATCTAAGAACCATCTGAAAAACCAGGATAAGCTAAAATCTTTTTCTTTATGTTCCATATACGACTCCTTTGATTTATCACCTCATTGTAACATTTTTCCCAAAAATATTCTTTTATTAACCCTTTCCCAAATCAATTTTAAAAGAAATCAGTTTCCCTTATCATTAGCAAATGTACTATAGTTGACAAGGAGCCAAAACAAGGACTGGGAATTCCCAGTCCTCAACTGTTATTATTTCTCTAAGTTCCAGATTTCCTTGGCATATTGCTCAATGGTATCATCTGAGGTGAACTTGTCAGATGTAGCGATGTTAATCAGGCTCATGCGGGCCCATTTTTCTTTGTCACGATAGAGAGCATCAATCTTCTCTTGAGCTTCTACATAGGCATGGAAGTCTTCCAAGAGGAAGTATTCATCATTGTGGGTGATAAGGGCTTCGTAGATTTCAGAGCCTTCTTCACGAACATTTGGAATGGTGCCGTTGACAAAGGTGTCGACCACCCGGCGAATGTCTGGATTGCTCTCATAGACACCGCGTGAGTAGTAATCGTGGCGGGCATAGTGCTCATAAACCTCGTCCTTGTCCATCCCGAAGATGACAATGTTGTCGTCACCGACCTCGTCCTTGATTTCGATATTGGCTCCGTCCAGAGTAGCCAAGGTAATGGCACCTGTCATCATGAACTTCATGTTGGAAGTACCAGAAGCTTCCTTGGAAGCCAGAGAAATCTGCTCTGATACATCCGCAGCTGGAATGATGAGCTCAGCCAGGCTGACCCGGTAGTTTTCTAGGAAAACAACCTTGAGTTTACCTTGCAGACTTTCATCCTTGTTGACCAGATTAGCCACTTCATTGATCAGCTTAATGACCGACTTGGCAAAGTGGTAGCCTGGAGCAGCCTTGGCACCGAAGATAAAGACGCGCGGTACCATATCCTTATCAGGATTGTCCTTGAGGTCCCAGTAAAGCTTGATGATATGAAGCAGGTTGAGCAGCTGACGCTTATAAGCGTGGAGGCGTTTCACCTGGACATCAAAAATAGCTTCTGTAGAGACTTCCACTCCTGTTGATTCCTTGATGAAATCAGCCAGACGAGCCTTGGCTTCTTGCTTCACTCGATAAAAATCGCCCAGCACTTGCTGATTGTCCTTGAATTCCAAAAGCTTACGCAGCTCATGAATATCACTTCTCCAGCCCTTACCAATCAGTTTATCAATCTCAGCCGACAGAGGCTGGTCCGCAATTTGCAGCCAGCGGCGCTGGATAATGCCATTGGTTTTGTTATTAAACTTCTCTGGGTAAATGCTGTAAAAATCACGCAAAGTGTCTTCTTTGAGCAATTCGGTGTGGAGTTTGGCCACACCATTGATTGAATGACCGCCAATAATAGCCAAGTGAGCCATGTGGATTTGATTGTCCTTGACAATCCGAGTGTTTTCGATGACTTGCGGATCAAGGCCACGTCCAGCCATTTCAGCTACATAGCGATTGTCAATTTCTAGGATAATCTGATAAACCCGCGGCATGACATTCTTAAAGAGCTCTGCATCCCATTTTTCCAAAGCTTCTGACAAAATGGTATGGTTGGTATAGCTCATGGTTTTAACCGTAGCATTCCAAGCATCTGCCCATTCCAGGTCGTACTCATCCACCAAGAGACGCATAAATTCAGCCGGTGCAACCGCTGGGTGGGTATCGTTGATATGGACTGAGACCTTCTCATGAATATCCTTGAGCGGACGACCTTGCTTGAGGTAGGATTTGATAATGGTCTGCAGACCTGCACTGGTCATGAAGTATTCCTGGATCAAGCGCAGCTCTTTTCCTTCGTAGCTAGAGTCGTCTGGATAGAGAATAGCAGTGATATCTTGCACCCGGCGACGAGCTTCAATGGTCGGATAATCCAGTTCATGCTCTTCTGGGATTTCAACATCCCAAAGCCGGAGATTGTTGACAGTGTCATTGCCAAAGCCAATCTGCGGCACATCGTAAGGAACCGCCCGCAGGATTTTGGAATTCTCATAAAGTGGCACAATCCGGCCCTTTTCATTGGCATGGAGGGAAACATTTCCGAAGATTTTGACATCAACAATATCATGGTCCTTACGGGTTTCCCAGACATTGCCCAGACTGCCAAACCAAGCATCAGGAATTTCTACCTGATAGCCATCTACGATGCGTTGCTTAAAGAGGCCATAGCGATAGCGAATCCCATTTCCAAATCCTGGATAGCCAGTGGTTGCCAGCGAGTCCATGAAGGCAGCCGCCAAGCGGCCCAGACCGCCATTTCCCAAGGCCATGTCATACTCAGCATTCTTAACATCCTCAAAGTCAACGCCCAAATCAGCAAAGCCTTCCTTGACTGTATCGAGGATACCTAGGTTGAGCAGATTGGTTTCCAACATGCGTCCTGGAAGAAACTCGATAGAAAAATAATAAGCTGTCTTTTGCTGCTGCTCAATCAACTGATTGCGGCGCTCCAGCCACAAGGGCGTGATATACTTGCGGACAGTGCTGGCCAAAGCCTGAAAAAGCTCCACTGAAGTCGCGTCAGCAACCTTAATCAGCTGTCTTTCATGTAGAATGTCCTTAAAATCTCTAATAAAACGTTCTTTTGTTAGTTCCATAGTGGATGGTTATCTCCCTTTCTTAATAGCGGGAAGCAGATTTAAACGTAGAAATACTTTTTTCAATCAAGATGGGAATCGCTCACTTCAGCCACAAGCTAAAAACAGGGCTCCAACACAGTATGATAATATATAAAAATGTAATTCTCACGGAAATCCTCCCTTGTCCAATGGGCAAGAGAGGATTTTTTATACTGATTCCAAAGTAAATGTTATAAAAGTGATTGATATAAATCACTGTAAGCCTTGCTGGCTGTATCCCAAGAGAAGTCTCTCTCCATCGCCTGCTCTTGCAGAGATTTCCAAGCTTCCTTGTCATCGGAATAAAGCCTGAGTGCTTCCTTGAAGGTCCAAGTCAGCCAGTAGCCAGAAAAGTTATTGAAGCTAAAGCCAGTTCCCTGTCCTGTATAGACATTGTAAGGCTCGACGGTATCACGCAGACCGCCCACTTCATGCACCAAAGGCAAGGTTCCGTAGCGCATAGCCATCATTTGTGACAGGCCACAAGGCTCGAAACGGCTTGGCATGAGGAAAATATCGCTGGCAGCGTAAATCTCCTGAGCCAAGGTCACATCAAAGAGGATATTAGCTGAAAGCTTATCAGGATAGGCATGACCAAACCAAGCGAAAGCCTGCTCAAAAGCTGGATCGCCTGTTCCCAAGAGGATAACCTGCACATCTTCCTGCAGGAGATTGTGCAGCTCTTCCACTACCAAGTCAAAGCCTTTCTGACGGGTCAGACGAGAAACAATTCCAACAACCGGCACATCATCACGCACAGGCAGACCAACTCGCTCTTGCAAAGCTCGCTTGTTTTCTAGTTTACCAGATAAGTCAGATTTGTCAAAGTGATGGGCTAATAGCGGATCCGTTTCTGGGTTATAGATATCTGTATCGATACCGTTGACAATTCCAAGCAACTTACCGGACTCCATCCGCAGGATTTGATCCAAATTGCAACCAAATTCTGGAGTACGGATTTCACCTGCATAGCTTGGTGATACAGTAGTCACTCGGTCCGCATAGAGAATACCAGCCTTCATCCAGTTGAGACAGTCATTCCAACGCAGGGTTCCGTCTGCATAGCGCTCATAGCCCACTCCAAACAGTTCCCAAAGCATGCTGTCAGGGAATTGACCTTGGAACTCCAGATTATGGATGGTTAAGACGGTTTTGATATTCTGATATGCTTGAATCCAATGGTATTTTTCCTTAACCAAGAAAGGAATCATAGCAGTATGATAATCGTGAACATGCAGAACATCTGGAATAAAATCAATCCGCTCCATCAGCTCTACGGCTGCTAACTGGAAGTAGGCAAAGCGCTCACCATCATCAAAATCGCCGTAAACATGGCCGCGGAAGAAATAATGCTGATTGTCAATAAAATAGAAGGACACACCGTTCAAGACCAGTCGCTTGACCCCAACGTACTGGCGCCGCCAGCCAACACTGACTTCAAAGTAGAAAAGGTCTTCCACTTGGTCGCCAAACTTGGCATGGGTCATATCATAGTAAGGCAGAATAACACCAACTTCATGGCCAGCCTTAACTAGTGATTTGGGGAGAGCGCCGATAACGTCTCCCAAACCACCTGTCTTAGAAAATGGGGCTCCTTCTGCTGCTGCAAATAAAATCTTCATCGAATTATGTCCTCTGTAACTTTTTGGCCCTTCTTGACTACGATTGGGTCTTCTGCTGTTCCTCGAATCACCACTCCTTCGGCAATTTCAACACCCTTGTCCACAATCGCGTACTCAACACTTGCATTTTCTCCAACTTTGACTCGAGGGAAGAGAACACTGTATTTAACACTGCTTCCAGTCTTAATCTTGGTATTCCGCGAAATCACAGAATCGATGACTTCACCTTCCACAATGCTTCCTGACGCAAACTGGGAGCGAGATACTTTTGAAGACTCAGCATAGTAAGTTGGCTCTTCATTCTTAACCTTGGTGTAAATCTTTTGGTTCGGACTGAAGAGAGAGTAGAATTTTTTACTTTCAAGCATATCGATATTGGATCTGTAGTAGGTCTCTACAGAATAGATATTCGCCAGATAGCCTGTATATTCGTAGGCAAATGCCCCTTCCTGAGTTGCTAAATCACGCAGGACATAGCGCAGTTTTTGGGGATGCTCTTTCTTAGCTTCTTCTTCCAGTTTTTCAATCAGCCATGGAGTATCTACCACAAAGATGTCTGTAGACATATTGAAGAGCTCAACATCTTCTCGACCATCAAAGAGTTTATGCCCTCTGACATGGTCCGTCTCGTCAATGTCTAGAACAGCGTTCACATCCGAAATATTTTCCTTATGCAATTTCTTGTAGACAACTGTAATCGGCTGCTCTGTTGTATTGTGCAAATGGAAAACTTGATTGAGGTCAATATTAACCAGGATATCGCAGTTAAGTGCAACCGTTTGGTTGGAACCAGAACGTTTGAGGTAGGTCAAAAGCTGGTCATAGTATTCCTCACCGACTGTAGAACTTTCTACACGAGTATTGTAGATTCCCAGGTAATAGTGGCTGAGCAAGGTAGACAGACCCCACTCACGACCAGAACGAATATGGTCAAAGACAGAGCTAATATTGTCCTGCTGGAAGATACCAAAGACACTGCGGATACCAGCATTGGCAAGACTTGAAAGCGGGAAGTCAATCAAACGGTATTTCCCACCGAATGGCAAACTGGCTACTGGACGATGATTTGTCAGAGTTGACATATCATGGAAGCCGACTGTGTTTCCTAAAATTGCTGAGTATTTATCAATCTTCATCTTTTGGTACCCCCACTTTCTCGTTGTATCCGACAACATATACTTCCTCTGTACCATCAATTTCTACACCATCAGAGATGATAGCACCTTCTCCGATAATGGCCCGCTTAATCTTAGCGTCTTTGCCAATAACAGCTCCACTCATGATGACAGAGTCTTCAATGACTGCGCCCTTTTTGACTTGAGCACCAGTAGAAAGAATAGAGTGTTTTACTGTACCGTCAACGAAACAGCCATCAACGACCAGCGAATCTTCTACATGGGAATTTTCACTGATGAAGTTTGGCGGAGAAATCAAGTTGCGAGAATAAATTTTCCAGCGACGATTGCGGCTGTCCAGAGCATTTTCTGGGCTGATGTATTCCATGTTGGCTTCCCAGAGAGACTCTACTGTACCAACGTCTTTCCAATAGCCTGCAAAGTCATAAGCATAAACGCTTTCGCCAGATTCAAGGTAGTTAGGGATAACATTCTTACCAAAGTCAGACATATCCACATTGCTCTTCTCAGCAGCTACCAGCATATTGCGCAGACGCTGCCAGTCAAAGATATAAATCCCCATCGAAGCCTTGGTTGACTTAGGATTTTCTGGTTTTTCCTCAAATTCAACAATCCGATTATTAGCATCTGTATTCATGATACCAAAACGGCTGGCTTCTTTAAGAGGCACATCCAGAACGGCTACTGTTAAGCTGGCATTGTTGTCCTTGTGAGATTGAAGCATGTCATCATAGTCCATCTTGTAGATATGAT
>ERZ772926.1093-NODE-1093-length-13540-cov-4.391027_pt1 | contig 13540 bp, 10 predicted proteins | sample MGYA00511136_ERZ772926 | MGnify/ENA primary metagenome ERZ772926 (study PRJEB29015, sample SAMEA2737917) | human oral metagenome | biome: human oral; feature: human-associated habitat; material: dental | place: China | collected 2153 ... | reverse complement strand
GTAGTTCAGTTGGTTAGAGCGTCAGATTGTGGTTCTGAATGTCGTGGGTTCGAGTCCCACCCTCCACCCTTCAATAACAAAGCGGAAGTCTTCTAAAGACCTCCGCTTTTTTAGTACGCTCGGCATGAGCATTGTCTAACGGGTGTAAGTCCGAGTAAGCCTTATGACTGGCTTCATATAAGGTTTTTTTGTGAAGTGGCAAGACGGCGAGTTTTGTATGCTTACGCATAAGCCATCTTTGTAAGGTGTTTGGATGGTTAACACATCTTTGGAGGTCATCAGTGATAATGGCATTAAGAAAATGAGCTGTAGCAGTCGACGAGAATCGATTGCTACAGCTCATTGTTAATTTCAAGTTGCCCTGTACCACTTCTGGTAATGGCAACTCAATACCGATATGCTCTCCTTTCCAGGCTATTATTTCTTTCTTTTCACTTGCTTTTCTTTTACAGCAAGTGGCACTTTTGTTTGGTGAGCCTTTGCTGCCTCTATCATGTACTTAGATCGATCAACGTAGGGAAGGAGCTCATATGCTCCCTTTGTAATAGCCTTCAACGATAAACTTTTGAACTCAATATCATAGCCGTCGTTCTGCCCACGAACTTCATACAAGAAGCCGATGCGCTGATTCTTCATAAGAACCATTGTTGAATAGCAAGAAGACTCGTCTGTTACACGTAGACCTTTCTTCCAGTTGCTGCCTAATGCATCAGCAGTAGAGTAGTCAGCATAAGATGCCAACTTCTTGTAGAAGAAACCGACACTGTCACGACGTGCGCTAAGTGGTACTGATTGAAGGGCAACAAAAAGCTTCTTACCGTCAGTAACTCGCTTTGCAGGAACAATCAGAATACCACCGTTGCAGGCATTTACCTGCTTGCCAGTCATGTTCTGTGGCATAACTTCCTCGCCCCAGCTACCTGTAGCTTTCGCTGCATCTTTGTAAGTAAAGATGTTGAATCGTCTGCCTCCGTAAACGTCACGGCAGCTCAGTAATACGCTACCATCAGGCATTTCCTCAACTTTTGACTCGTCCTGAGCAATAGAAGGAGCCTTTGATGGAGTGCCTAAGACGTTCCATGTGCGACCGAAGTCGTCAGAATAGATAACAAAAGTACCGCAACGGTCAACGCCCTTCTGACGGATTGGATGTGCTATGTAAAGACGATAGAACTTGCCTTTTCGGATGTAACGGCTCTGCATAATCTTACCTGATGTGAGGAAGATACCATCTGGGTTGCCACCATTAGGTAGCTTACCATCGTAGAGACCATGAATCATCTCGGTAAGGTCTGTTCCATTGTCCCATGTCTTACCACCATCAGTACTGTGGAAGAAGTAAGCGTGCTGTGGGTTCTGACGGGTTGCAGTCTGATATGCACTCTTACCTGCTACACAGTGAAGCAATACATTATCTGATGTGCGGTCAGCAATGATACTTGGGTCACCGAAAGCAGTACGGATAGGGTCAACTGCATGTTCGTTACCGCGTGCCACGCAAACGATGTCAGACCATGTCTTACCAAAGTCCTTACTTGTTCGCATAACAATATTAATCTGCCACAGACCATTTCTGTTATTCCATCCCACGTCGGTATGACTAAGGCGGAAGTCGCAAGCAGCTAACAGTGTTCCCTTACGTGTCTCAGTAATTGCTGGGATACGATAAGGAACTGGGCTGTTAGCTCTATCAAAAACGATGGTGGTAAAACCATCATCGTTCTTGATATTGTTGCTCTTCTCTGTTCCTACTGCACCTACCTGTAAGAGTGAGGCGCAGAGAGAAACAGTTAATAAGATCTTCTTATACATTAATTCTTGTTTGTCTTATAAGTACTAAAACTTGTATTCAACAAATGCTTCCATTGCCTCGTAGCAAGCTAAGCCTAAGTCATCATAAAGCTTAGCAGTACCACGGTTGCGGTCTTCTGAACGCTGCCAGAAGAGACGTTCATCATTACCAAGGAATGGAGCACTTTCCATCTGGCTCTGGTGTTTGAGGATAGAGTTACGCTTTGCACGCAGCTCCTCAGGGCTGATAGGTACACACATCTCGATGTTCTCAATTTCCCATTCTGCCCATGCACCACGATACATCCATACGCGACAGTCCTTCAACCATTCAGATTTAGCTTCCTTCTCAAGGTCGATAGCAGCAAGGACAGCATCTGTACACTTGCGGTGAGTACCGTGTGGGTCAGCTAAGTCACCTGCTACATAAATCTGATGAGGCTGTACTTTAGTAATGAGTTCTCTTACGATGTTTACGTCGGCTTCGCCCATTGGGAGCTTCTCAATCTTACCAGACTCATAGAAAGGCAGGTCGAGGAAGTGAACATGATCGAGTGGAATCTGATTGAAGGTAGAAGCAGTACGTGCCTCTCCACGACGGATAAGCCCCTTGATAGTACGAATATCTTGTGTATCGATATCACCTTCCTTCTTGTTCTTCAAGAATTCCTTTATCTCTTTGTATTTAGACTTGATAACCTCATCTTGCTCATTAGCGAAGATTTGATTGAAACCATTGATGAAGTGCATGAAGCGTACAACCTCTTCGTCACCTACAGCAATGTTACCAGATGTCTCGTAAGCTACGTGAACGTCGTGTCCCTGTTGTACCAAACGACGGAGGGTACCACCCATTGAGATGACATCATCGTCAGGATGCGGGGAGAATACAATCACTCTCTTTGGGAATGGTTTAGCACGTTCTGGACGATAAGTGTCGTCAGCATCTGGTTTACCACCTGGCCAACCTGTAATTGTATGCTGGAGATCATTGAAGATCTTGATATTTGCATTGTATGCAGAACCATAGAGTGCAAGGAGTTCGCTAAGACCATTCTCATTGTAGTCCTTGTTGGTCAACTTGAGAAGTGGCTTACCTGTAATCTGGCAAAGCCATACAAGTGCAGAGCGTACTAACTTATCTGTCCATTTGCATGAAGCAACAAGCCAAGGATGCTGAATACGTGTCAACTTAGCGGCTGCAGAGAGGTCAATAACAACATGTGCGTCGTTATGTGTCTGCAAGAAAGATGCTGGAATAGCATCGCTTACCTTACCCTCAACAGTCTTCTTGATAATTTCAGCCTTCTCTTCACCCCATGCTGTAAGGAATATCTTACGTGCAGAGAGAATAGTGCTAACACCCATTGTTATAGAGCATGGTGGAACAGACTCCTGAGAACCGAAGCTCATCTTCATCTCCTCACGTGAAGTCTCATCAATCAAGATAAGACGTGAAGCAGAAGTAATGCTTGAACCGGGTTCGTTGGTTGCGATATTACCCATACGGCCAATACCTAAAAGGATAACATCAAGACCACCTAATTCCTTAATATGCTGCTCGTACTGGCGGCAATGCTCCTGTACATCATTCTGAGCAATAGTACCATCTGGCGTAAAGATGTTCTCAGCATCGATGTCAATATGATTCAAGAAACGTTCTTTGAGCTGATTAATACTACGATTTACGTTTTCGACACTCAGTGGGAAATATTCGTAAGCATTGAAGATAACAACATTCTTGAAGCTCAGTTTGCCAGTCTGATGACGCTTGATAAGCTCCTGAAAGATAGGAGTGAGAGAAGAACCAGACCCAACGCCCATTACATATTTTCTTCCTTCTTGCTCTCTCTTCTTGATGTCTGCCTCAAGTTGATTGGCTATGTCGATAGTTCCTTCTTCAATCGTTGGGAAGATATCAGTTGGAACCTTCTCAAAACGTGTTATCTCCGAGCGTTCAATAGCAGTTGCTGGACGATAAAACTCCTCAGGTATTTGATTGAGTACAATCTTTGAACTTAAATTCAGTTTCATTACAAGTTCTCCTTTTCTATGTCTTTAAAGTATTTGTATGTTTCTACTGTTAGCTTGTCTGTTGCACTTTCATCACAAACAATGATACCATGTTCGTGCATCTGTAAAGCACTGATTGTCCACTTCTGTGTGATTGGACCTTCTACAACAGCACGCAAAGCTTCTGCCTTGTTGTGACCATTTACAAGAATCAACACTTCCTTTGCATCCATTACTGTACCAACACCTACTGTCAGTGCATGTACTGGAACCTTGTTAGGATCATTGTCAAAGAAACGTGAGTTGGCAATACGTGTGTCTGATGTCAATGTCTTGACACGAGTACGTGAACGAAGTGATGAGCCAGGCTCATTGAAGGCAATGTGTCCGTCAGGACCGATACCACCGAGGAAGAGGTCGATACCACCTGCCTCACGAATCATATCCTCATAGTGCTGGCACTCTGCCTCAAGATCTTTTGCGTTACCATTCAAGATATGAATGTTCTCTTTTGGACAATCAATGTGGTTGAAGAGGTTCTCTGCCATGAAGCTATGATAGCTTTGTGGATGATCCTCTGGCAAGCCTACATACTCATCCATATTGAATGTAACAACATTCTTAAAGCTTACTCTGCCTTCCTTATAAGCCTTTACCAACTCAGCATACATACCCTCTGGTGAAGAACCAGTAGGCAAACCGAGTACAAATGGCTTGTCTTGGTTTTTAGCAGCATTGATACGCTCAATAACATAGTTTGCTGCCCATTTTGATAACTTTTCGTAATTAGGTTCTATTATTAATCTCATAATCTTTGGTTTTAATTATTTATTTTGGTTTTATGTTTATAAATTCTCTACTTTTTTATGCTTCAATCTTTTCTTTCTTCGTGTTGTCTGTGTATGTGAATGGAACGAACCATGTTATAAGCAGCGCTGGAATGGTACATACCAAGACGAAGATAAAGAAGTGACGATAACCCAACATGTCACTGAAAATACCACTCAACATACCCGGTAACATTACACCCAAGTTCATAATACCACTTGCAAAAGCATAGTGCGCCATCTGGTGTTTACCCGGTGCAATCTGCTGCATCATAAAGAGTGGAAGTCCAACAAAGCCGAAGCCATAGCCAAAGTTTTCCATAACGATAGCACCACCAATCAACCAAAGGTTTTCTGGTTGATAGACTGCTAATAATGTATAGGCAATAAATGGAATATTAAAGATTAATGCGAGGGAGAAGAGGCTCTTCTGTAATCCTCTCCATGCGATGTAATAGCCTGCAAGGATTGAGCCAATAACGAAGGCTGCAGCACCAAAGGTTCCATAGCAGAGTCCAATCTCTTGTTCACTTAATCCCAAACCTTGTTTGGCACGTGATGCCTTAAGGAAGAGAGGAACAATCTTTATTACAAAACCCTCTGCAAAACGATAGAGGATAATGAAGAATATATAATATATAATGTGTTTCTTCTTGAAGAAGTCGATAAATACCTCAACAAGTTCACCTAACAATTCTTTTAATGTTTTAGCAGAATCAGTTGTAGCCTTCTTTGAATTTGGGAGTATAATGATATGGTAACAGCCTATCACTATCATAATTGTAGCAATAATAAGCATGATAAACATCCATGCCTTTGTTACGCCGAAATGTTCAATAAACGTACCTGCAAGGTAGACTAATCCACCTGTTGCAGCAATCTTAGCAATGTTATAGAAGGCTCCCTGCCAACCAATCCAGCGTGCTTGTTCTTCATTTGAGAGTACAGACATATAGGTCCCGTCTGCAGCAATATCATGCGTAGCGCCACTCAGCGCAATAACAGCAAGTATTGCGATTGTAACGGGGAAGAAGAAAGGAAGATGAAGGGCAAAGGCTACTAAGGCAAAAAGCACACCTGTAAGCAGCTGTGTCAATACAACAAAGAACTTCTTTGTCTTATAAATTTCTAAGAACGGGCTCCATAACGGCTTTAAGGTCCAAGGAAGCATGATGAGAGAGGTCCAGAAGGCTATCTGCTTATCAGATACTCCCATTCCTTTATACATCAGTGTACAAACCATATTGAGTACGACGAAAGGCATACCCATGGCAAAATAAAGCGTAGGAACCCATGTTGCTGGACTATGCAACATCTTGTTTCCCTCTTTTAGGTTTTTAGGATTTAGACTCATTTTCTTTCTATAAGATTTCTAAAGAAAGTAACAGTTAAAGAGACGCTTTTACTTATCAAAAAGGCTTAATTTAACTTTAATTTACCAATGCGATAGATCTCTTGCTTTGAAAACTGCACTCTTTGAATTCAGACGATTGTATATATAACGCTTATAAATATGTTTTATTGTGTAGGTGTTTGGTTTTCTCGACGAAAATAATTAAATTTGCCGTAGAATATTAAAATTACGTTTATAAATCATTACCTAATAATTATGTGGCTGAATTCTTATTCCCATTTTTTTAAGGCAACGATAGCTTGTACAAGCTTATTATTCTCACCAGTAGTTCTTCCAACGGTTCATGCTCAGGAGCAGAACGTTGTAATAATCAATCCGACAGATTCTCCTGCGGAAATTGTTCGTAAGGCAGCAAATGTTGTTCCTTCTGCTCGTCAGTTTAACTGGCAGCGTCAGGAGCTTACGGCTTTCTTACATTATGGTGTAAACACCTATACAGGGAGAGAGTGGGGTGATGGCAAGGAATCTCCAGCTATCTTTAATCCTACCAATCTTGATGCAGATCAGTGGATACGTGAGTTGAAGGCTGCAGGCTTTAAGTGTGCCATCCTTACTTGTAAGCACCATGATGGTTTCTGTTTGTGGCCATCGGCTTATACAGAACATAGTGTTAAGAACTCTCCATGGAAGAAGGGTAAAGGTGATGTTGTACGTGAGGTGAGCGATGCCTGCAAGAAGTATGGTATGGACTTTGGTGTCTATCTCTCTCCTTGGGATCGTAATTCAGACCTTTATGGAACTGAAGCTTTTAACGACTTCTTTGTTAAACAGTTGACAGAATTGCTTACACAATATGGTAAGGTAAGTGAAGTCTGGTTCGATGGTGCTTGCGGAGAGGGTCCAAATGGTAAGAAGCAGGTGTATGACTTCGTACGTTGGTATGAACTTATTCGTAAGTTACAGCCAGAGGCAGTGATAGCTGTCATGGGACCTGATGTTCGTTGGGTTGGTACAGAGACTGGTCGTGGTCGTGAGATGGAATGGAGTGTTGTTCCTAAGGATAATCTGAATCAGGATGCTATTGCAAAGAACTCACAGCAGGAAGTGCTGACCGCACCTGTTGGTGATATGATGGGGCAGGACCTTGGTAGTCGTAAGAAGATTGAAAAGGCAAAGTCACTTATTTGGTATCCTGCTGAGATTGATGTGTCTATCCGTCCAGGATGGTTCTATCATGCTGATCAGGATAGCAGAGTTAAGTCGCCAAAAGAGCTGATGGATATCTATTTCACTTCTGTTGGAATGAATGGTGTACTCCTCTTGAATCTTCCTCCTAATAAAGAAGGTAAACTTTCTGAGGCTGATATAAGAAGTCTTCGTGGCTTCCGTCAGTTGTATGCAACAACCTTCACTGATAATCTCTTGGCGAAGGCTAAGGTTACTTGTGCGCTTTCAGAGGGTAAGGCTCGCAATGTTATTGACGATAATTATGACACATCTGTACGTCCAAAGATGAAGGAGGGTAAGGCTGTCTTCTCTTTCAAACTAAATAAACCTGCTACCTTCAATGTCCTTTCTGTGCAAGAGGATATCCGTAAGGGACAGCGTATAGAGAAGTTCTCACTCGAAGTAAAGGATGCTAAGGGCAACTGGAAGAAAGTTACAGAGGGAACAACTGTTGGTTATAAGCGTTTGCTGAAATTCCCTGTTGAGACGGCTAAGGAGGTGCACCTTATCATCAGTGAGGTGCGAGCCGTACCTGCTATCTCCGAGATTGGTTTGTACCGATTAAGAGATTAAACTATTATTCTTTGGCTTATTGCAATAAGTTATATAAAAAAGGACGCACAAGTTGTGCGTTCTTTTTTATATAATAATACTTATTCTTTATTACAATATCAGTTCTTATTTATCTCAAAGTATGTTGATTTTTGATTTCGACCTGCTTTGCAATCTCTCTTAATAGTTCATTGCTAATGGCAATAGAGAGTTGTGGAATATTTCGGTTGTTTATAGTAGAAATAACTTTAGCTTTGCCGAAAATATCCTGTGTTAGTTGTTGGTCCTTACGCAAAGCATCAGCGTATGGTCCACAAGCGAGGATAACTGTGTCGAAATGTGACCAAAATGATTTTGTTTCTTTCATAAGGTCAAAGCGTTGACGGATATTTTCTTCTGTTTCTTGTCTCTCTTTTACAGATAGTCCATAATTATTTACTCTACATTTTTCATTTAATTCTGTGATAAAACAGTCTTTATAAAAGTCAATTGTAGAGATGTTGACAGGATTATCAAGTTTCCCAAGTTCTCTGATATAATTGATGAGTTTCTGATAATTATACCAAGTAGCAGATGTTCCACCAGCACCCGAAATAATCTTATCACCTTTCTTCCTCTCAATAGTGAATCGTTGAGGTTTATTATATGGAGCAAATGGACAAAATGTTTCCCAACTTCCATCCCACTGTGGAATTTCCTCTTCATTAATAAATCCATGTCCTTTTTCCACTAAATTCATCCATTGATTATAGTTATTAGAACATTCTTGCTGCTCTGAGGTACTTCCTTCTTCGTGGGCACATTCCTTACCAATGATTAGTATTTTGGCATTTGGGTTACCCAATCCAATGTAATGTTTCACTTCTTTCTGTGAAAACTTCATTAATAACTCTTGAAAAGCGTTGATTAGTTCCATAGTTTTAAGTTTATGAATTTATCTGTTTTAATTTAATAAAAGCATGAATGGTTTGTCTGTAAGTCTTTATCTCTCAAGCTGTATTTTATTGGTTTATTGTTTCTTAAATATCAGTAAGTTATCTGCATACCCCTTCCAATCAGCCACTCCACAAATACTATCTGTTGGTGTACGATAGAAGGTGTTGCCGTTGTTTCCACCTGTTAGATAGATGGCATCGGTAAAGCCATAGTCAGCAAGGGCTTGTGCAAAGTCGTAGAGGGATTCTTTATGGATTGTCTCAACATACCAAATCGTTGTAGAGCCTGCCTTACGTGCTAATGCACAGCGTGTCACCTTACCTTTTAATGCAAACTGTTTTTCACAGATTTGTCCTGCTGATACGAGGGCGAACTGGCGGAACATACTACCATTGTGGGCTTTTACATACTCCTTTATTGAATCGTCTTGACCGATACCTATTTGCCACTTGTCGCCAACAATAGCTACAAAGCCAGCCTTATTATGGTTGCTGGCATACTCCTTACCTTGATAGATAAAGTCGCCAATGTATTTATATTGATGGTTTTCATCCCAATAGAAGTCCCAACCATGTGTGACAAGGCAGACGGTTGAGTCGCTGTCTGAAGGTGCTGTGCGAGATAGGGTAGGCGTGAGTCCGTGTAGTTCATACAGTCTCATACCTACTCCATAGAGTGAGTCCACCTTCATTGTTACCCCTTGTAAAGAATCTGTTGGCATCTTTTCCAAGTCGTGAATGATTTCAGTTGACGTGCGACTTAGTGGGTAATCAAAAGAAAGTGTACGGCTGTTTGCTTTCTGCCAGAAGTAGAAAGTTGCAGCAGAAAGGACGATGAAAGCAAGCATAATAAGTCCTACCCACCATCTTCGAGATGCTGGTTGCTGCTTGTCTTCTATCTGAGAAGGTTTGAAATCCGCACCTCCTAAGAACTGAATATCGTCGTCACTATAACTCATTTTGCTTTTGTTTTATACCCTCTTCAAGGAGTTGCAGGGCTTTATGGGAAATAGAATCGAGAACTATCTTCTGTGAGAGTTCCTTCCTCCACAGGCTCAACTGGTCCTTCTTCGTGTCAATTCTACTGATATAGTGAAGGTTGAGAACGTATTGTTTACCCACCCTTACGAATACAATTTCTTGCTGTCGCATCTGTTGGTCAATAAGTTCCGTAATGGTTTTGAGGTTCATCCATAGCTGTAGTTCCTCACCATTTGAAAGTGTCATCACACAATAGTTGCCGTCTGACCGGATATAAAGAATCTCGTCAAACGCCAGTCGCATCATTTCTGTGCTTCCGTTTTGTATGATTAACAGCTGTTTCACTACTTATTGTCAACAAATTGTTATAGTACTGCAAATTTAATAATAAAAAGCTATACTCTTGTTTCTTTGTAGAGAAAATCTATCCCTTTCAGTCTATTAACCGTTTAGAAACTCTACTTGTAGAAGTCTTTTCGATGTGTAATGTGCAAGTCGATAAAGAGTTTAACTCTTGCCAGCAACTCCCTTATATGTGTCCATATCGCCCTTGGATGTCGTACGTCATCAGCATTATATCCTATAGCTTTAATATTCATCTTGTCTGCCAAGAAGATGCTACGTTCATTGTGCCACTTCTGTGAGATGATAATCATATCATTTACTCCAAAGTGTTGCTTAATATTTCTCATAGAGAGTAGGGTGCGATAGCCTTGTCCGTCCATTTTGATGATACTGTCGGGTACGCCTCTTTTCATCAGATCTTGTCGCATTGTCTGTGGCTCGTCATACCCTTCGCGCTTATCTCCACTGATGATGAGATGTTTGAACTTCCCATGTTTGTAAAGTTCTACAGTCGCCTTGATACGTGCCATATAGAAGGAACTCGGTCTTTTACCTCCCCTTGCTTTTGGGTTAGTACCGAGCAGTAAGGCTGTTTGCATAGTGGGAACTTCATTGATATTATTGAATGTTCTCCCTTTTGCATTCTTATCAACAATAATGTTGCATAATAGAATTATGGTTCCAAATAGGGCAATGATAGCGGTGATGGAAATAATGATTTTTTTTTTCCTTTGTTTGTTTCTTTTCATCTGTTTCTTTTCTTTATGTGTATCAAAGCGTTATGCCTATAAGTGCAATAGTTTTGATAGAATCTTGTAATAACCTTGATGCAAAGTTAATGCTTATCTATTATCTACTCTTATCTTTTTCCCACCTGCTGATGAAATAGTGCTCAGGCTGTATGAAACTGCGAGTTGTTAATTCATAATTCAAAATTCAAAATTCATAATTCAAAATTCATAATTCATAATTATGATTACTGCTTTAATTCAAAATTCATAATTCACAATCCATAATTATGATTACCGATAAAGGTAAAGTTTAAAAGAAAAAGTATAAAGTTCAAAGCATAAAGCTCAAAGTTCAAACCTCAATGTTCAAAGGATATAAAACTCATTGTTCAAATCATAAAGGTCAAAGTTCAAAGTTCAATGTTCAAAGGACATAAAGTTTAAAGGGCATAAATGTTTACAAAAAGGGGCGGGGAAGATGCAGATAAAAGCTCAATAAAGGCATAATTTTAGTGCCTTTGTAAGTCGTTATCTTTCAAGTGGTTGTAAGACGGCTTTTCAATAGGTGCTTAGTAAGGATGCAAAAGGGCGTTAGTAAGGGTTCAAAAGGGCATCTTTTAGAAGCCAATTAGGCGTTAATTCAACTCCGATTAAGCATCTACTAAAATTGTAGGTATGAAGTTTTTATTACAAAAGAGTGTCGATTGATGAAGATTATAACCTGTTGTTAAGTTGTAAATCGTTAATTAGTTTCCTGTAAGCCATTAGATACTACTCTCGTATATGGTTCGTTTCCTCGTTTAGTTCGCTATATAAAAAAGCCGTCACTTCATGATGAAGCAACGGCTTGTGTATATTTGAGAGATAGATAAATCTCTTACTTCTCGATAGCAGCTACACCTGGGAGTACCTTACCCTCGATAGCCTCGAGCATAGCACCACCACCAGTAGATACGTAAGATACCTTGTCAGCAAGACCGAACTTATTAACGGCAGCAACAGAGTCACCACCACCAACAAGTGAGTAAGCGCCGTTCTCTTGAGTAGCCTGTGCAACAGCCTTGGCAATCTCGCCAGTACCCTTAGCGAAGTTCTCCAACTCGAATACGCCTACAGGACCGTTCCAAAGGATAGTCTTAGAAGCGAGGATAATCTTCTTCCATGCCTCGATGCTCTCCTCAGATGCGTCCATACCTTCCCACTCATCAGGAATCTGGTCGATAGGGAATACCTTACGCTCGGTGTCGTTAGAGAAGTCCTTACCACAAACAGTAGCAACAGAGAGTGAAAGGTTTACACCCTTCTCCTTAGCTGCAGCGATTACGTTTAATGCCTCTGGCATCAAATCGTCCTCGTGGAGTGACTTACCAATCTTACCACCCTGTGCCTTAATGAAGGTATAACCCATACCACCACCGATGATGAGGTTGTCAACCTTGTCGAGGAGGTTCTTAATAACACCGAGCTTAGAGCTTACCTTTGAACCACCGATGATAGCAGTGAAAGGATGCTGAGCGTTCTTCAATACGTTGTCGATAGCTGTAACCTCCTTCTCCATGAGGTAACCCAACATCTTGTGGTCAGCATCAAAGTAGTCAGCGATAACTGCTGTAGATGCGTGCTTGCGGTGAGCTGTACCGAATGCATCGTTTACATATACGTCAGCGTATGAAGCGAGCTTCTTAGCGAAGTCCTTCTGACGTTCCTTCATCTCAGCCTTTGCAGCGTCGAACTCTGGAGTTCCCTTCTCAACACCTACTGGCTTGCCTTCCTCTTCTGGATAGTAACGAAGGTTTTCAAGCAAGAGAGCCTCGCCTGGTTTCAATGCAGCAGCCTCAGCTTCAGCGTTACCAGCGTCCTTAGCGAACTTAACCTCAACACCGAGAGCATTGCTTACGTTCTTAACAATCTGGCTCAATGAAAGCTCTGGCTTCACTTTGCCCTTTGGCTTACCCATGTGGCTCATCATGATAAGAGCACCACCGTCAGCCAATACCTTCTTAAGTGTTGGCAAAGCACCACGGATACGTGTCTCGTCAGTTACATGACCATTCTCATCCAAAGGCACATTGAAGTCTACGCGGACGATAGCCTTATGTCCAGCGAAGTTAAAATCGTTAATTTTCATTTGTTCTTTATTATTTGTAACGTTATAATATTCCTATCCGCAAAAATACTAATTTTTGATGGATTGGTGAAATCAAACACTATCTTTTTTGTAAATTTGCAGAAAAATAAGATTGTAATGAAAGATTCGGTTATTATTGTCAGTGGTGGACTTGATTCTATCACGTTACTTTATGATAAGGCGGAGACGATTGCTTTAGCAATCTCTTTCGACTATGGTCAGAACCATGGGGCTAAGGAACTGCCTTATGCTCAGTATCATTGTGAGAAGTTGGGGATTCCTCATATAACGATTCCGTTGTCGTTTATGCACCAGTATTTTAAGAGTTCGTTGCTTGATGGGGCTGATGCTATCCCAGAGGGGCATTATGAGGAAGAGAATATGAAGTCGACGGTTGTACCTTTCCGTAATGGTATTATGCTTGCGATTGCAACGGGGATTGCTGAGAGTCATGAGTTGAAGCGTGTGTATATTGCAAACCATGGTGGTGATCATACGATTTATCCTGACTGCCGTCCTGAGTTTATCCATGCGATGAATGGTGCTACGGAGGCTGGGACCTTTGTGAAAGTGCGTGTTAAGGCTCCTTATACAGATATTACTAAGGCTGAGATTGTGGCGCGTGGTGCTGCGTTGGGAATAGACTATTCTAAGAC
>ERZ772926.1092-NODE-1092-length-13580-cov-11.514011_pt1 | contig 13580 bp, 10 predicted proteins | sample MGYA00511136_ERZ772926 | MGnify/ENA primary metagenome ERZ772926 (study PRJEB29015, sample SAMEA2737917) | human oral metagenome | biome: human oral; feature: human-associated habitat; material: dental | place: China | collected 2153 ... | reverse complement strand
ATTCATGGCTAAAATACCTCGACGATTAGATTGTAATAAAGCTTCTGCAGCATTACGATCTATTTCATTTATCTTCGTGCGAACTGGTTTAAACATATATACCTCCTAATTTTTCTTACTAATTGTATTTACAAGATACATGAAAGTACCACTATTAGTATCATCAACTTTAGAATACTCTTTCCAATTTAAAGATTTCCCTCAACAACTATAACAGATGTATGTTGAAGTGCTTGCTTAATCCAAGCAATAAATATCTTTAAAAACTCTTGCTCTACTTTACTAGAGTTTATGAGATCAACTTCAATATTGCGAAAAGTTTTTTCCATTATATGAAAATGGGAATGAATCCCTCGACTCATCTTTCTTCATCATATCCTGATGTAAAATTTGGAGTGAATCAAATTTAAACATTCCTCTAATCACCTCTTTCTATAACGCATCTATTCCCATATCGAGAAAGTACTGATACATCTCATCTAATAGGCTATTTTCCGGAATCAATAGCATCAGTAATTTTTGTGCTAGGATTCATATTAGAACAAACTACAATCTTTTCACCCTCTGTTTTCTAAGCCAAAATACAATTTTCTTTATCTGCTCCTAGAAAGTCTTTAAGTACAATCTTAAGATTCGCCTTCATAGGAACAGCAATATAATTATGATAATAGGTTCTAAAGGCAACCTAATTATATTTCAGCTTCTCTACCGCCTGTTTTATAATTTTGACCATATTGAAATACATTAACAATATCTATCACTATATGAGGTACAGATTTAAAAGTACCTAAAGCTTTTACCTGTATCAAGTCTCTTTCCCATGACCTATATTTTTAAAGTGATTGTCACTAATCATATTATATTATATTATATTATATTTATACTTAAATTGCAATATGAAATTGAACAGTATCCAAATCTACAATTTTATTAACTTCTTCAAGAAAAACATCCAAAGGGGCTCTATAGTTTAGAAGCTTGCGTGGCAAATTATTACACCATTGAAGTGTTCGTTGAATTGTTTCTTCTGAAACGGCTTTTATTGGCATTCCTTTTGGTATACATCTACGAAGTAAACCATTATGCCTTTCGTTCGATCCACGTTCCCAAGCAGAATAAGGTCGAGCAAAATAAATAGACAAAGTTTCATTTTCTAAATCAGATATCTCTGAAAACTCTAAACCGTTATCTGCAGTTATTGTTTTACATAAGTAGGATAGATTAACATCTTTAAACGTATTTAACCATGTATGCAGTGTTTCTTTTACATCAGCAGCTCGTGCTGATGGACATCGTAAAGCCACATACAGTCTGCTTTTACGCTCAAGTAAAGAGATTAAAACATGGTCTGTCTTATCTTTTGTTCCACGGACGGTATCTAATTCCCAATGCCCGAATTCCTCGCGCGTTTCAATCTTAGGATCACGAAGTTCTATGGATTTACCAAGTTCTCGCTTATGTTTTCTAGAAATAGATTTTCGTTGGGAACGCCTTACTACTAATGGTAAATCAATTGCTTTTATACCTAATACACCTTTGTGAAGATAGTTATATAAAGTTTTAGCACAAACCATTTCATTACGCACAAACAAACCCTTATGTTTAGCATATCCAACAGCAGCATCAAAAGACCAATGATCATTTAGAACTTTGCTTTCAATCCAATTTATAAAAGCTTCTATAGCACCAACTCTCATGGTATTAAAGGAGCCCACACGTTGTCTTTCATATGTTGCCTGTCCAGAATCAGCTAAATATACAAGTTGAGATTTACCTTGTCGAATTTGAATCACAGTACCGCGTTTTAATTCTGTATAAATAGTTGTTCTAGAACGACCCAGTGCACGTGAAATTGCAGTGATACTATCTCCTAGAAGAATTCTCTTTTCTAAATAAAATCGTTCTTCGAAGTTTAAGTGTTTGTTTGTGCGTAATGTCGTGTTATGATTATTGTAGTCCATAGTGATTACCTCGGTTATATTTTGATTAGACACCTAAATCATAACACAAGGTTCACTATGGATTTTTATTTGTTCAATTTCATTCTACAATTAAGCTATTATATTTATATATATGAGTGTATAGTAAAAGCCCTTCGCTTGATATGTACCCCATTTACTGGTTATCCATTAAAAGGGGTACATATCAAACTTGGCGTTCAAAATCTATTTAATCGAATATTCTATAATGATGAAGCCATAGCAGGACGTACTTACTCTGTAAGTATGAAATTTAAATTCTAGTTATAGATTATAAACTAAACATACCACAAGAATTCTAAATTCCTAACATCATAGACAAACTATAATATAAAAGAGATCCTACCTATATCACATCTTTTAAAATTAGATGTAATAAGGATAGAATCTCTTTTACATTTCTACCTATTAGTTTATTAATTTAATTACAATACTATTACTTCTTAGTAGTAAATACTCTATCACCACTATGAAGTGAATAAGAATCATCTAAAACATATTTATTGGATGAATTTAATGGTGGGAAAAGAATTACTGCCTCCCCAACTTTAACGACATCAGACTTAATATGAACCTCAAAAGGACTATTAACATCAAGTTTAGATAAGTCAAATTGTGATTGATACCCCACTGTTACCCACATATCAGGACCTTCAAATTGATCATCTCCACGCACTGTTTCAGTTGGATAATATGTATTTCCATTCTGTACTATAGTAAAAACTATATTATTAGTATCATTATGCATCCTACTTTCAGGCATATAGAGGAAGGATCTAACTTGTAATATATCATTAGCATTTCTAGTTGAATAGTTACTTGCTATTTCACGAACATCCTCTAATGCCGTATTTGCATAAATTGCAAATGGTGTTTGAACATATACAGTCCCCTGTAATTCATTCATTGGAAATAAACCACCATATCGCTTTTTAACAAATTTTTTCTTTGCAGTAGAAATCATTTTAACATTTTTTTTATCAAATAAAGATTGACCAAAAGCTGTTGCTAAAGAAATATCTTCATTAGATATATAATGTTGTTCAATAACTTGAGGGTTATATAAACTTTCTACTTTTTCAGCATATACAGTTGTTGCTGTCACTAACATAAGTGAAAAAATAATAAAACTTTTTCTTAAAATCATAGTTACTCCTTCATATAAATTGTAGGGCTTAAAATTAATCAACATTATTTTGTAAGCAAAGCAACAGCTTCGACATGTGCTGTCATTGGGAACATATCAACCGGTTGTACTTCTTGTAGTTCATAGCCGTAGTGTGTGAGGATTTCAATGTCTCGAGCCATGGTTGCTGGGTTACAGGATACGTAGACAATGCGTTTTGGTTCCATGCCCGCTGCAGAGGTTAGTACTTCTTCTTTACAGCCTGCGCGGATTGGATCGAATACAATCACATCTGGTCGTACGCCAGCTTTGTAGAGTTTTGGCATTTCTACGGCCGCATCAGCGACAATAAATTCTGTATTTTCATAGCCGTTGCGACGCGCATTTTCACGAGCATTGATAATGGCTGGTTCTACGATTTCTATACCTATTACATGTTTTGCCTTATGAGCCAAAAACAATGAAATGGTCCCCGTACCACAGTACGCATCGATAACAGTTTCATCACCTTTTAAGTCCGCATAAGCTAATGCTTGATCGTAAAGTACTGTCGTTTGTTCTGGATTCACTTGGAAGAAGGAGTGTGGGGATAATGTAAACTGTAAGTCCTTAATATGATCTGTAATCGTCCCATCCCCATAGAGAATATTATTTTTAGGTCCTAAGATGACATTAGTACGCTTACCATTCACGTTGTGAACGATAGTTTCTACTTGAGGAATTCGTTCCGTTAACTTTTCTACCCACTTCTCTTTATGCGGCAATTGGTCGGTTGCTGTTACAAGAATAATCATCCATCCAGATTGTCCAATGCGTCCAATAATATGGCGCAGTACGCCCTTTCCTGTATGTTCGTCATACGGTTCAATATCAAACTCTTTAGCGATTTGGTAACAAGTTTGAGCGATGATATTATTTCCTTCATCTTGAATAGGACAATTTGTACCTTGCACGATGTCATGAGATCCCATCGCATAGAATCCCATTTGAATATCGCCTTTAGTACCGCCTACAGGCATTTGCATTTTATTGCGATATGCCCACGGCTCTTTAGGTCCTAATGCAGGTTTTACAAGGTCTGGATTTTGATGGCCAATGCGTTCTATAACATCCTTCACCTTTTGTGTTTTTAGTGAAAGCTGTCCTTCATAGGTAATATGTTGTAGTTGGCATCCTCCGCAAAATCCATAAAGATCACAACTAGCATCAATACGATTAGGAGCCATTGTAACAATCTCTAAAAGTCTACCTGTAGCATACGTCTTTTTCACCATGTTGATGACTACTTTTACAGTTTCTCCAGGCAAGGCAAACGGAACAAAGACAGTAAAGTCATCTACACGACCTACACCTTCACCGCTACTACCAATACCGTAAATTGTGACGAGCACTTCATCGCCTAGTTTAACAGGTGCATTGAGTATAGCTTGTTGTTTTTTAGATACTGTACTGCTCACAGTTTGCTGTGAATTTGAGCGATTCGCTCTTCTATGTTGTTTAGATTGTTTTTTACGAGATGTACGACTTGTACCGTTCATTACGCGTCTCTTTTCTTCCAAATTTTAATCATACCAGTCACAATGAGTACAAAGAATACTGTACCTACTTTCACAAGTAATTCTTCCCCTTGAATATATGGAACAAGGAATGGATCCTCTACGATCATTTCACCTGCGACCCAACCGAGGAGTGCACCACCAGCCCAGAGGATTGCAGGAAATTTGTGAATAATACGTGCAAATAAAGTGGAGCAGAAAATAATAATTGGCACTGTAATTAATAGGCCTACGATAACGAGTTCTAAATGGCCTTTTGCGGCACCTACTACACCGATAACATTATCAATACTCATCATCGCATCGGCTACGATGATAGTCCAAATAGCGCCACTTAAAGAATTTTTTGCCTCAATATGAGCCTCTTCATCGTCGCCTTTTAACAGCTGAATGGCAATCCACACGAGAACTAGACCGCCCCCTAAATGGATGAGTGGAATTAACGATAACGCCTCTACTAAAATAGTGGCAAAAATAAGGCGCATTAGGATAGCACCAACAGTCCCCCAGAGAACGGCTTTTTTCTGCAATTCCGGCGCTAATTTGCCTGCAGCCATACCGATAACAACAGCGTTATCTCCGGCTAATAAAATATCTATTAAAATAATTTTACTAATGGTTATCCACGTAGCAGCTTCTAAAAATTCCATTCTGTACTTACCTCAATTCAGTTTACTAATTCTATAACTATCCCTTAACTATACCATAAATATTGTATTTTCTCATCTATACGAACGGCCCAATCTATTACTATTATTTCCAATATTTAGCTGTAAGGCTCTATATAATATGCAGATAAGCTCTCCATAATATGCTTATACTATCCTTATAATACACTTATGATAATTTCTATTAGGACTGTACTTTTACAAAAAAAATATCTCTCCTCCTATTACTAGAAGAAGAGATATATTTCATTATTTTTTTAGTTTCTTTGCTAATAGAGATGCGCCTACTACGAGGATGACAGCTGCGATTTTGATAAACAAAGCATATGGTTCAACTGTGTGAGAAATCAGTTTATCTTCCACACTCATAGCAGCACCTACCCAAGCAAGGATACCACCACCTACGTATAGGATGATTGGGAAGCGTTCAATTACTTTCACAAACAAAGTACTGCCATAAATGATAATAGGTACAGTAATAAGCATGCCAATAGCCACTAATGTCATGTCGCCACCAGCAGCACCCACCACACCGATAACATTATCGATACCCATGATACCGTCCGCAATAACGATTGTCATGATGGCAGCACGTAAGTTATCTTTAGCCTCGATATTATGCTCACTTTCATCGTCAGCAACGAGCTTGTAGCCGATCCATAAAAGAAGGATACCACCTACTAAACGTAGAGCAGGAATGTTGTTTAACGCTTCTACGAATAAGAATGCCATAACAAGGCGTAGAATAATGGCACCTGCAGTGCCCCAGAATATTGCTTTTTTCTGTAAATGAGCTGGCAAGTTACGAGCCGCCATACCGATAACGATGGCATTGTCGCCAGCTAATAAGATATCAATAACGATGATTTGTAGCATCGCTAATAAGCCTTGTACAGTTAAGATGTCCAATGTATCCTCCTTAGAATTAAACTATAGTATATATATTATAATCGATATAGTTAGGTAGTGTAAAATTCAATTATTAACATATATATACATTTTTATCATACATCCTTCACCTTAACGAGCAAGAATTCATAACTATTTTTATTCTCAAAATCAACAATATAATCGCTAGGTATTAATAGATTTAATTCCTATTATTTCTAGGTTTTATCTATTAAATTAAACGATTTTATGATATTGTATAGTATATCAATAAAAGGGAGGTTAGTATGTATCAAACAAATACAATGTTACAAAAAATATGGTTATTCATAAAACTATTTACACCTATGTGCATCACTCAATTTTCCCTCATCGGGGCGACCTTCATCGCCATCTTTTTAACGGGACAATATAGTACGACAGATTTAGCAGGCGTCGCAACGGGGTATAATTTGTGGCTTCTCTTCTATATCTTTGCACAAGGGACGTTAATGGGTATCACACCGATCATTTCTCAGTTATTGGGAGCTAAGAAAACGGATGATATTTCTACGATTTTCCATCAAGGTCTTTTCATTGGCACAGGCCTAGCATTTATAATTTTACTAATCGGTATATTTGGCATTCGCCCATTACTGACTACATTAAATTTAGAACCTGCTGCCGCTGAGGTTTGTATTAGTTATTTAAAAGCTTTTGCCCTTGGTTTATTCCCTCTACTTTGGGTAAATACATTGCGTAATACAGTTGACTCCCATGGGTTAACACATTACTCTATGGCTATCGTGTTTACAAGCTTTGTGATCAATGTATTCTTGAATTATGCACTCATCTTTGGCCGCTACGGTTTCCCTGAAATCGGTGGTGTTGGCGCTGGTTACGGTTTAGCTGGTGCCTGTTGGACCAACTTTATTCTCTTTAGCTTGGTTATTCTATTACATCCGAAGCTAAAAGGTTATCGCATTTATAAAGACTTTAAAAGTCCAAGCTTCCACTATATTCGTGAGCAATTACAAGTGGGTATTCCTATTGGTGGTTCCATCTTCTTAGAAGCCAGTATCTTTAGCATTGCTGGCCTCTTGATGGTTCACTTTGGATCTGCCGTAGTAGCAGCCCATCAGTCGGTTATTTCCTTTACTAATGTATTCTACTGCTTACCACTCAGTATTGCTATGTCCTCTACTATTGCCGTTGCTTACGAGCTCGGTGCAGGGCGTAAAAAGGATGCTATTCAGTATTCTTACATCGCTCGTGTAATGGCCATCATCATTGCATTACTCATTTGTGCCTTTACATTCACCAATATGGACAATATTGCAGACCTATTCACAAATGATGATGAAGTATATGGTCTTATTTATCAATTCCTTGGCTATGGCGTATTCTTTTCCGCTATCGATGCCATCGGTACTCCATTACAAGGTATTCTAAGAGCTTACAAGGATGTAAAAATAGTACTTTACATCTCCCTCGTATCCTATTGGGGCGTATGTTTCCCTACTGCTTATATCCTTGCTAAAAATCCTAATTTTGGACCATTTGGCGTATGGATTGGTTTGTTATCTAGTGTAGTAGTTGCTAGTATACTATTTACACTTCGCACTTACTACATCCAACATTATAAACCCAACGCTATTGCAAAATAATCAAAGCACCTATTGAAGATGACACTGCTGTGTACCTTATCAATAGGTGCTTTTTTATTTTAGTATATCTTGCTTTTCTACATTGGACATGCGGAAGAAATTATATAGTGTTTCTGCCGTCTTATAGTTCATAGATTCTACCTTTGAAAGCTCATCAATAGATGCTTCTTTCATGGCTTCTAAACTATTAAAGTGAGCCCATAATGCCTTTCGGCGTTTAGGGCCAATACCTTCAATGTGATTTAAAATAGATTCTAAATTACGTTTCCCACGAAGCTTACGATGGTACGTAATAGCAAAGCGATGGGCTTCATCGCGTATTTGTTGAAGTAATTGAAGCTCCGGTGAACGATGGCTTAAGATAATACTTTCAGATTGTCCTTCTACAAAGACTTCTTCAATACGTTTAGCTAAAGAGATAACAGGCACATCTGTAACACCTACACCACGAATCAACGGCAGTGCTGCATTGAGCTGACCTTTACCACCATCGATAATAATGAGATCAGGCATAGGCCAATCTGTTTCCTTACCGTACCGGCGTTCCATGATTTCCGCCATAGACTTGAAATCATCAGGCTTGCCTTGTGTAGTTTTTAATTTGAACCGGCGATATTCCTTCTTCGCTGGTTTGCCACCTTCAAAGACAACCATAGATGCTACCGTTTCAGCACCTTGGGTATGAGAGATATCGAAACATTCCATACGCTCTGGCAAGCGAGGTAAGTCCAATACTTCCGCTAATTTCTTCACGGCTCCACCGGTCTTATCAATTTGGTATTGCCACTGACGACGGCGCTCTTCAAGGAAGGTTTTTGCATTCTCATGGGCCATCTTGATCATATCCATTTTGTACCCCCGTTGTGGTACAGATACGTCTACATTCTGGCCTTTAAGCTGCGTAAACCATTCACGTAACAAGTCTCTATCTGTACTATCCATAGGGAGTAATAACTCTTTAGGAATAAAGTTCGTATCCCCATAGTACTGCTTGATAAAGTCTGTCATTATGGTTTCAGCACTATCTCCATCGTGTTGCACAAAGTAGTTTTCACGACCTAGTAATCGACCACCGCGAATAAATAGTAACTGTACACAGGCCATAGATGTATCTACTGCAAGACCTAACACATCTAGGTCGCCTCGCTGCGTAACCATCCGTTGCTTTTCTTGTATCTTTTCAATACTAGATAACTGATCTCGATACCGTGCTGCATCTTCGAAGCGTAAGTCTTCTGCAGCTAATTCCATCTTTTCTTTGATTTCTTTAAGCAATGGTATAGGCTTACCTTCAAAGAGCTCTACGATTTCATCGATATACTTCCGGTAATCTGGTACAGAAATCTTATTAAAGCACGGCGCTTCACAGTAATGCATGTGGTACTGTAAACACGGTCTCTCTACCTTCATAGATTTACACGTACGCAAAGGATAATACTGACGAATCAATTTTAGTACTACATGAACTGATGTTACATCTGTAAAAGGTCCAAAGTACTTGGCCCCATCTCGTTCAAGACGGCGCGTCATATATACACGTGGGTAGTCCTCTTGTACTGAGATTTTTACGTACGGATACGTTTTATCATCGCGAAGCCTAATATTGTATTTAGGCTCATGCTCCTTAATAAGCGTGTTCTCTAAGATGAGCGCTTCCATTTCCGTCTTAGTTTGAATGATTTCTACATCGACGGCTCGCTTCATCATGGCCGCAACCTTAGGAGCCCGATTGGCATCATTGCGCACATAGGAGCGAACACGATTGCGCAAGTTAATGGCCTTACCTACATAGATGATACGGTTATATTGATCACGCCATAAATACACGCCCGGTGTAGTTGGTAAATGACTGACCTTCTCTAGTAATTCTTCAGACGGCATAAGTCCTCCTTTCCTCGTAGATTTTTAGATATTTTATTTCTTATTTTTTGATGCTTTCATAAATTTCTTAGTCTGTTCTAATACAGGACCTAAGAATTTACCCGTATAGCTTTCTTTCACCTTAACGATTTCTTCAGGTGTACCTGTAGCTACGATAGTGCCACCGCGATTACCGCCTTCAGGACCGAGGTCAATGATATGGTCTGCCATCTTAATCACATCTAAATTATGTTCGATAACCACAACTGTATCGCCACCCTCTACGAGTTGTTGCAATACGTGTAATAACTTGCGAATATCCTCAGCGTGAAGACCTGTAGTCGGTTCATCTAGGATGTACAAGGTTTTACCTGTGCTACGACGAGCTAATTCAGTAGCTAATTTAACCCGTTGTGCTTCACCACCAGATAAGGTTGTCGCCGCTTGACCTAAGCGGATATAGCCAAGACCTACCTCTTGTAAGGTCACCATTTTACGATGAATTTTTGGGATAGCACTGAAGAACTCAACCGCATCGTCTACGGTCATATCTAATACATCAGCAATCGATTTGCCTTTGTATTTAACCTCTAAGGTTTCTCGATTATAACGGGCTCCCTTACAAACCTCACAAGGTACGTACACATCTGGCAAGAAGTGCATTTCAATTTTGATAATACCATCGCCACGACAAGCTTCACAGCGACCACCTTTTACGTTAAAGCTGAAGCGACCTTGTTTATAACCGCGCATCTTTGCTTCCGGTGTTTGACTATAGAGCTCGCGGATGGCATCAAATACACCTGTGTAGGTAGCTGGATTAGAGCGAGGCGTACGCCCGATAGGACTTTGGTCGATATTGATGATTTTATCAATATGTTCAAGACCACGAATTTCTTTATGATCCCCTACTTTTTGGTTAGAACGATATAATTGGTTAGCTAAACCTTTGTAGAGAATTTCGTTGATTAAGGTAGACTTACCAGAGCCGCTAACACCAGTAATAACATTGAATAAGCCAATAGGGAATTTTACATTCACATTTTGTAAATTGTTTTCCTTAGCACCGCGAATTTCAATGCAATTTTTACCTGGCTTACGACGTTCTTCAGGAAGGGCAATAAACTTGCGTCCACTCAAATATTGACCAGTAATAGAGTCTTTTACCTTCATCACTTCCTCAACTGTACCGGCTGCAATAATTTGACCACCATGTTCACCAGCACCGGGCCCGATATCGACAAGATAATCGGCAGCACGCATCGTATCTTCATCGTGCTCTACGACGAGCAAGGTATTACCTAAGTCCCGTAAGCCTTTCAAAGTATCGATGAGTCGATCATTATCTCGCTGATGTAAACCGATAGACGGTTCATCTAAGATGTACAATACACCTACCAAACCAGACCCGATTTGCGTAGCCAAACGAATACGTTGTGCTTCACCACCAGATAAAGTGCCTGCACTACGGTTCATAGTAAGGTAATCAAGGCCAACATTGTTTAGGAACCCAAGACGAGCATTGATTTCTTTTAAAATCTGAGCGCCAATCACTTGTTCCCGTTCAGTAAGGTGTAAGGTACCAAAGAAATCCAGTGCTTCTTTAATCGTTAACTGCGTTACCTCATTAATATTCTTATCCCCTACGGTAATGGCTAATACTTCAGGTTTAAGACGAGCCCCATTACAAGTAGTACAAGGCTTGATAGACATGAACTTTTCAAACTCTTCGCGCATAGAATCAGTAGAGGCTTCACTATGACGGCGTTTTACCATCGGCAAAATACCTTCGTACTCTGTAAAGAATTCTTTCACTTCACCACGCATATTTTCATAGGTGAAAGCCACCTTATCCGTCGTGCCATACATTACTTTTTTCTGTAAAGCTTTTGGTAGTTCATTATAGGTAGAGTCTAAAGAGTATCCATTGGCCTTCAATAGACCTTCTACTTGGCGCATAAACCATGCATTAGGGTTAGAGCTCAACGCTTGTACACAACCATCGGCAAAGCTAATAGATCCATCTGGAATAACACGCTCTTCGTCTACTTCCATGGTGGATCCAATACCCAAACAAGCTGGGCATGCACCAAAAGGACTGTTAAAGGAGAACATACGCGGTTCAATTTTCGGCAAGGAAATATGACAATCTGGACATGCAAAGTGTTGGCTATACATGTGTTCAGGTCCATCTACCTCTTGAATAACTACAATGCCTTCTGCCCATTTTGATGCGGTCTCCATAGAGTCTGCTAAGCGAGATTCAATGCCCTCTTTAACCACAAGACGGTCTACAACGATATCGATGGAGTGTTTTTTATTTTTCTCTAATACAATCTCTTCATCCAATGTACGTACAACGCCATCTACGCGGGCACGAACAAAACCTTCCTTGCGAAGTTGTTCAAAGACGGATTTATGCTCCCCTTTTTTCCCTTGAATCATAGGTGCTAATACTAAGATCTTAGTACCTTCTGAAAAGTTCATTACATCGTCTGTCATTTGTTGTATCGTTTGCTGTGTAATAGGCTTACCACATTCAGGACAATGAGCATGACCTACGCGAGCAAATAATAGACGCAAGTAATCGTAAATCTCCGTTACAGTACCAACTGTAGAACGAGGGTTACGGCTTGTGGTCTTTTGGTCGATAGAAATAGCTGGTGATAAACCTTCAATATAGTCTACATCAGGTTTATCCATTTGTCCCAAGAATTGACGGGCATAAGCAGATAAAGATTCTACATAGCGTCGTTGCCCTTCTGCATAAATCGTATCGAATGCCAAGGACGATTTACCAGAACCACTGAGGCCAGTCAACACAATAAACTGGTCTCGTGGTAAGGATATATCTATATTTTTAAGGTTATGCTGACGCGCACCTTTTACAATCAATTGGTCTTTCATTATTTTCCCTATTTAAAGAGATGATACCAAACGGCATCATCTCTCCGATTACTAACATGAAATAATATATCTATATTATCGCACATATAGTCTATATAATCTATGTGTTTTATTACAATCTATATAATCTATGCGTTTTATTACAAGCTATTTACTCTTTGGACTAGTCCGCTTTCTACTTTTAGATGATGCCGGTTTTTTTAACTTACTTTCACCTGCGCTATGCATATCAGACCATTGTTGACGTAATACGCCCAATTGGTCACGCAACTTAGCGGCCTTTTCAAATTCAAGCTGCTTTGCAGCGGCCTTCATTTGACGGTCTAGTTCTTCAATTTTATTGAATAACTCTTCCGGAGTTATATCTGCCACCTTAGGCGTAGATATATCTTGTACATATGGTTCGTGTCCATGGTCCATTCCCGGTGTAGAGGATTTCTTTTTTCCCTTCTTCGGTGAAAGTCCCTTGCCATCAGTGTCCATATCTTCTTCGATTTTCGTCAATTCAATAAGCTCTTTAACGTCTTTAGAGACAGACTTAGGCGTAATATTATGTTCAATATTATAAGCCTCTTGCACGGCGCGACGGCGATCGGTTTCATCAATAGCGCGCTGCATAGAACCTGTTATACGATCTGCATACATGATAACGTGACCATTCACATTACGAGCAGCACGACCGATAGTTTGAATCATAGCCGTATCGGAACGCAAGAAACCTTCCTTATCTGCGTCTAATATAGCAACGAGAGAAACCTCTGGCATATCGAGGCCTTCACGAAGCAAGTTGATACCAACTAGTACATCGAATACACCAGCTCGTAAGTCCCGAATAATTTCGGCCCGCTCGATGGTAACAATATCCGAATGGAGGTATCGAACACGAACGCCCATTTCCTTCAAGAACTCTGTTAAGTCCTCTGCCATTTTCTTTGTTAAGGTCGTAACGA
>ERZ772926.1087-NODE-1087-length-13622-cov-14.002653_pt1 | contig 13622 bp, 10 predicted proteins | sample MGYA00511136_ERZ772926 | MGnify/ENA primary metagenome ERZ772926 (study PRJEB29015, sample SAMEA2737917) | human oral metagenome | biome: human oral; feature: human-associated habitat; material: dental | place: China | collected 2153 ... | reverse complement strand
GATGAAGAGTAGCCCGCCGAACCAACTCATGATCCCACGCCAGAGGATGAGGGTGGGGGGGAGCGTATTCCCGAGTGTTGTCATTCCCGTTGTCGTGAGTGCGGAGATGCACTCGAAGAACGTATCTGCAGGCGAGAGATGCAGCCCCGCCAGATGAAACGGCAGCATACTGAGTACGGCGAGTAGGAACCAGACAGCGAGGAGGAAAAGTGTGCCCTCCTCGATGGACAGCTGGCGCATGTGACTGCGTCCCATATTGCCGAATACCATGCCGAGAATGGCGGTCAAAACGCCAAGCGCGAGAAAAGAACCTGCGAGCGGATCGCCGTGTAAAAAACCGTAGCCAAATGGGATGAGGTAGAGCGGCGCAAAGACATAAGCGGTACGCCCCATCAGTACCCAGAATAAATCAAAGCGCATCAGTCGTCTCCAAAATAGGCAAGTGCCTTTTTTGCGAAGCTTTTGAGGACGAAGAGGATCACGCGGTCGCCCGGCAGGAGCTCCGTCATGCCGTTCGGGATCGCCGCCTCCTCATTGCGCACATAGGCGCAGACAAGGCATTCGCGCGGGAGGTTTGCGTTCATCAGCTTCTTTCCCACAATCGGTGCGCCGCTGCTGACGATCACCTCAAGCGCCTCCGCACGTGCGCCCTCGAGCAGGGTCACGCGTGTCACGTCTCCGCCGCGCGCATAGGCAAGCACCTCGCTCGCCGAGAGCAGACGCGCCGAGAGGGCGATGTTGACGCCAACCTTCTCCATGAGGTCGATGTATTCGTTGCGGTCGACGCGCACGACCGTCTTGATCCGATTGTTCGAGAGGTGGCGCGCGAGGAGGGCGAGCATCAGATTCAGCTTGTCGTCCTCCGTCAGGCAGACGATGACATCCGCCTCCGCGACGCCCTCCTCCGTCAGCAGGTCGATGTCCGTTCCGTCGCCGCAGATCGCAAGCCCCGCCGTCAGCTTTTCTGCGAGCATCTCACAGCGCTCGCGGTCTCGGTCGATCACCTTTACCTGCACGCCCTGACGTTCGAGCATGAGCGCGAGCGCACGCCCTGTGCGTCCCGCGCCGATGATCGCCGCACGCGTCAGTTTGTGCGTGTCGCTCTGCATGAGGCTCTGGCTGAACTCCTCAATGCGGTCGGGCAGCCCGATGAAGTAGGCGTTGTCGCCCGGCAGGAATACGTCGTCGCCGTGCGGGATAACCATGCGGTGATCGCGGAAGATCAGCCCTGCGAGGACGCCGTGCGGCAGCTTCAGACTTTTCAGTGGCGTGCGCGCAATGGCGGAGCGGCGGCGGATGCGCGTCTCGAAAAGGCGTACCTTGCCCTGCGCGAAATCCTCCACATTGAGCGCGGCGGGCGTCATGAGGATGCGATTGATTTCGTTTGCCGTAATGAGTTCGGGATTGAGCACGAGGTCAATGTCAAAATTTTCCTTGAGATAGCGCCCCGCCTCTACGGTGAAATTCATGTCACGGATGCGTGCAATCGTGTGCGCAATGCCGTGTTTCTTTGCGAGCACGCAGGCGACGATATTCACCTCGTCGCTCTCCGTCACCGCGATGAGGATGTCCGCGCTCTTGATGTCGGGGTCGTTCATCGTGAGAGGGCTTGCGATATTCGCCTCGATCGTCAGCACATCAAGCGTCGTCTTTGCCGCCTCAAGCTGGCTCTCCTCGCCGTCCACCACCACGACATCCATGCCCTCCTCCGAGAGCAGCGCCGCAATGCTGTAGCCCAGCCTCCCCGCACCTGCGATTACGATCCGCACAATGAGTCCCTCCTGCGTATACTGAATGAAATATAGAAAAGTATACCATAGATTCGCGGTAAGTTAAACTTATACGTGAGGAACAATGCGCTTTCTTTTGTCGCAGCGGCAATTTTGTGTTAGACTATCCCTATGGAAAATTATGAAGGGGGAGATCACTTGCTGTGCTTTTCGGAGGTGTCCGTGGATTACGGGACAGGGACGGATGCTGTGCACGCGATTGCGGACACGAGCCTCTGCGTGGAGCGGGGGACAGTGCTCGCGCTGATCGGTGCGTCCGGCTGCGGCAAGTCTACGCTCCTGCGGCTGCTTCTCGGCATGGAGCAGCCGCAGAAAGGCTCCGTCGCTTACGATGGCCTGGCGCTGCGCGACCTCGATGTGGCGTCGGTGCGCCGCCAGATCGGCGTCGTCATGCAGAACGGTCAGCTTCTCCCGGGTACGATCTTTTCCAATATTGTCGGCTCTTTGCCGCTGACCATCGACGACGCATGGGAAGCCGCACGTCTCGTCGGGCTTGCCCAGGACATCAAGGAGATGCCGATGGGCATGCATACGATTGTCAATGACGGCGGCACGGTCTTTTCCGGCGGGCAGCGCCAGCGTCTCCTCATCGCACGCTCGCTCGTGCAGCGGCCTCGCATCGTCGTTTTCGACGAGGCAACGAGCTCTCTGGACAATGAAACGCAGGCGATTGTCACGGAAACGCTCGCGGCTATGAAGGCGACACGCATCCTTGTAGCGCATCGCCTCTCAACCATCCGCCACGCCGATCGGATCCTCGTGCTGGAAAACGGCGTGATTGCAGAAGAGGGAAGCTACGAAGAATTGATGGCGATGAAAGGCTTGTTTTTCCAGCTTGCCGAGCGGCAGCAGCTATAGCGGAGCCATGCGATTGAGCGCAGTAAGACTGTGCCTCCTTTGTATTTTTTTGTTTATTGTAGACGTGGACATGAAATTTTTGTATAATATAAGGCGGTCAAGCTCATTTCTTGAGATTTTGTAACGAATGACCATTCTCAAAGGACATTTTTGCTCGTGACATTTTTCTTGTCGACGGGCAATCTAGGAGGAAGTTATGGCTCTGATCGTAAAGAAGTTTGGCGGCAGCTCGGTTGCCACTACGGAAAAAATCAAAGCGGTGGCGCGGCGTGTACTCGACGGCATGAAGCCCGAGGACAAGGTCGTCGTCGTTGTCTCCGCCATGGGAGATACGACCGATGATCTCATCGAGCTGGCGCGCGGCATAGACAAGAATCCGTACCATTATGCGCGTGAGATGGACATGCTGTTGACGACGGGCGAGCAAGTTTCCATCGCGCTCTTGGCGATGGCGTTCTGCTCGATGGGGCATAAGGCGATTTCCTTGACGGGCGCGATGGTCGGCATGGGCACGAACTCCGTGCATACGAAGGGGCGCATCGTAGGCATCGAGCCGAAGCGCGTCGAGGAAGCGCTCAATGAGGGAAATATCGTCGTCGTTGCAGGCTTCCAGGGCGCTGACTCCTTCGGTGATCCCGTGACACTCGGACGCGGCGGCTCAGATACCTCGGCTGTGGCTCTTGCGGGCGCTCTCGCTGCGGACAGCTGCGAGATCTTCACGGATGTGGACGGCATTTACTCTGCCGACCCGCGCCTCGTCCAAGGTGCACGCAAGATGCAGGAGATTACTTACGACGAGATGTTGGAGATGGCGCGTCTCGGCGCGGGCGTCATGCAGCCGCGCTCCGTGGAAATGGGCAAGCACTTCGGCATTCCCATCCATGTACGCTCGACGTTTACCGAGAAAACCGGCACGATGATCAGGGAGGCTTATACAATGGAAGAGAAGGATTTTGAAATCAGGGGGCTGGCACACGACGACAAGGTGGCAAAACTCGCCGTCATGGGTGTGCCGAACCAGCCGGGCGTCGCACATTCCCTCTTTTCTGCGCTCGCTGACGCCAATGTGAGCGTGGACATGATCGTGCAGAGTGTGCGGAACATCGAGCATAACGTGACGGACATGGTCTTCACCGTCGCCGTCGACGATCTCGAAACGGCGCGTGAGATCGTCGAGGACGTCAAGAAGAAGCTCAACGCCGTGTCGGTTCTCGTCGAGGAGAACGTCGCGAAGGTTTCCATCGTCGGCGTCGGCATGCTCGGCAACCCCGGCATCGCGGCGCGCATGTTCGGCGCCCTGCAGAAGGCGGACGTCAACATCGACATCATCAGCACGTCGGAAATCAGCATTTCCTGCCTGATCACGAAGGACAAGCTCAAGGAAGCGGCGAACGCGATCCACGACGAGTTCTTTCCGCGCGATTGAGCGGGAAAGATTCGATGAAGAAATAAGGGAGCGCCGATACATCCGGTGATTCCGCAGGAAACAAGGCAAGTGGGAGGCTTCATATAAAATGAGCACGAAGATGGCAGCATCGCATACGGAAAACAAGGTTCTGAACGACGTGATTTTCGCCGCGAGCGGCGCGGCGACGGCGGCGGCGAAGGAGCATGGGGCAGAGAAGATCACGAACGCCACGCTGGGTGCGATCTTTGGCGAGGATGAAAAGCTCGCCTGCATACCGACGGTCGAGAAGGTGCTGCGCGAGCTGCCGATTCCCGAAATCATCGCCTATGCGCCCGTCGCGGGTCTGCCTGCATATCTTGAGAGCGTGAAGGACATCGTCTTCGGCAATCATCGGCCGGAAGGCTATGTCGAGGCCGTCGCGACGGCGGGCGGCACGGGCGCCGTCCACCACGCGATCGAAAACTACTCGGAGATCGGCGAAGCCGTGCTCACTGCCGATTGGTTCTGGGGCCCTTACAACGCGCTCTGTCAGAACATCGGGCGGCGCTTGGAGACATTCCAGCTTTTCGACGAGGGGCTCGCCTTCAATGCCGCCGCTTTCACGGCGAAGGTGGAGGCGCTTCTCGAAAAACAGGATTCTCTCCTCATCATCCTCAATACGCCTGCGCACAATCCGACGGGCTATACGCTTTCCGATGAGGATTGGGATGCGGTTCTTGCGACCGTAAAGACCCATGCGAAGAAGGGCAAGCGCATGAGCGTTCTCGTTGACATCGCCTACATCGAGTATAGCGGCACGAAGGATGAGACGCGCGGCTTCATGGAGAAGTTCGCGCATCTTCCCGAGAATGTATTCGTCATGTTCGCCTTCAGCATGTCCAAGGGGTATACGCTCTACGGGCAGCGCACGGGAGCAATCGTCGGTCTTTCCGCAAGCCGCGCCGTTATTGAGGAATTTTCGGACGTCAACAAGTTTTCGAGCCGTGCGACATGGTCGAACATCAATCGCGGCGCGATGGCGCTGCTGGCAACGATTCAGCAGGATGCGGCGCTTCTCGCCGCGTACGAGAAGGAGCGCGATGCGCTCTATCAGATCGTGCGCTCGCGCGGTGCGCTCTTCATGAAGGAGGCGCAGGACTGCGGACTCAAGGCTCTGCCGTACAAGGCGGGATTCTTCCTCGCCGTGCCTTCGGAAGATCCGCAGGCTGTGGCGGACAAGCTGCATGACGATCTCGTCTTCGCCGTTCCCTTGAAGCGCGGCGTGCGCATCGCCGTCTGCGGTGTCGCCACGAAGAAGATCGAGGGGCTTGCTGCAAAGGTCAAGAAGGCATGGGATTTCGTGGGCAAGTGAGCCTTGCTCGTTGATGCACACAAAAAGGAGCTGCGCGGGGCAGCTCCTTTTCTTGTGTGCGATTATTTTGCCAGAACCTTCTTCATCGTCGCGACGACGTTTTCCTTCGTGAAGCCGAACTTCTTGAAGAGGACGCCGGCGGGGGCGGAAGCGCCGAAGCCGTGCATCGTGACGGTCGCACCGTCGAGTCCCGTGTAGCGTTCCCAGCCGAAGCCGGCGGCCGCTTCGACGGCGACGCGGGCGCGGATGGATTTCGGCAGGACGCTTTCCTTGTATTCAGCGGATTGCTGCTCGAAGACGTCAATGGACGGCAGGGAGACGACGCGCACGGCGATGCCGTCTTTGGCAAGTTCTTCCTGCGCCTCGATGGCGAGCGATACCTCAGAGCCGGTGGCGATGAGGATGCCCTGCGGCGCCCCTTTCGCTTCGGAAATGATGTAGCCGCCCTTCAGGGCTTCCTTGGAGCTTCCTGCAAGCTGCGGCAGATTCTGGCGCGTGAGCGCGAGGACGGTCGGCGCATCCTTGCTCGTCACGGCGCTGTACCAAGCGGCGGCCGTTTCCGTCGCGTCGGCAGGGCGGAAGACGTTGACGTTGGGCGTCGAGCGCAGCATGGCAAGCTGCTCGATCGGCTCGTGTGTCGGGCCGTCTTCGCCGACGCCGATGCTGTCGTGCGTGAGCACGTAGACGACAGGCAGCCCCATGAGTGCGGCGAGGCGCAGCATGGGCTTCGTGTAATCGCTGAACACGAAGAAGGTCGCGATGTAAGGCAGGACGCCGCCGTGCAGCGCGAGGCCGTTGGCGATCGCCGCCATGCCGAGTTCGCGCACGCCGAAGTGCAGGTTGCGTCCCGCACGATCCGTGCGGCTGAAATCGCCTGCGCCGTCCATCACGGTCTTGTTCGATGGCCCGAGATCTGCGCTGCCGCCGATGAGCTGCGGCACGATTTCCTTGAGACGCTGGATCATCTTGCCCGACAAGGCGCGCGTCGCGGCGGGCTTGTCCTCGTACGCCCAGAAGTCCTCGCTCTTGAGCAGCGCCGCAGCATCGACAGGCGCGTGGAACGCATCCCAGCGAGCCTTCTCCTCGGGGTACTTCGCGCAGTAGGCATCAAAAAGCTCGTTCCACTTCGCCTCAAGAGCCGCGCCCTCAGCGGCGAGCTTCTCGTAATGTTCGTAGACGGCGGCAGGAACGCAGAAGCTCTCGGCAGGATTTTCCCAGCCGAGGTTTTCCTTGAGCGCGCGCAGGTTTTCTTCGCCGAGCGGTTCGCCGTGGGCGCTCGCCTTGCCTTCCTTGGCAGGGCAGCCGAAGCCGATCTTCGTTTTGATCGTGATGAAGGACGGCCGCTTCTTGTCCGCCTTCGCCTTTTCGATCGCCTTGCCGATGGCGGCGAGATCCGTGCCGTCCTCGACCGTGAGCGTCTGGAAGCCGAAAGCCGCCATGCGCTTTTCCACGTCCTCGGTAAAGGCGAGGTCGGTGCCGCCCTCGATGGAAATGTTGTTGCTGTCGTAGAGCACGATGAGCTTGTCGAGCGCGAGCGTGCCCGCGAGCGAGAAGACTTCGGAGGAGATGCCCTCCATCATGCAGCCGTCGCCGCCAAGGGCAAAGGTGTAGTGATCGACGATGGGGAAATCCGGCTTGTTGAAGATGGCGGCGAGGTGCGCTTCAGCAATCGCCATGCCGACCGCCATGCCCATGCCTGCGCCCAGAGGCCCTGTCGTGGCTTCCACGCCCTTCGTATGACGGTACTCGGGATGGCCGGGCGTCAAGGATCCGTCCTGGCGGAAGTTCTTGAGGTCGTCGAGCGTCAGTCCGTAGCCGAAGAGGTGCAGCAGGGAATAGAGCATGGCGGAGCCGTGCCCGGCGGAGAGGATGAAGCGGTCGCGGTTCGCCCAGTTTGGATTCTTGCCGTTGTGCTTCATGTGGTGCGCCCAGAGTTCGTAAGCGATCGGGGCTGCGCCGAGCGGCAGGCCCGGATGGCCGGAGTTCGCCTTCTGCACGGCGTCCGCCGAAAGTGCACGGATCGCATTCACACAGGTGGTGTCGATATTGCCCATAGATTTCTCCTCCTTGAAATCGTCGTTTGTTGACCTCTTTCATCATACATGATTTATTTGGAAATGTATAGCGTGAGAGGAAAGTTTTGCAGAAAGTCATGCTGCAAGATACTGCGTCAGCGCTTGTTGAGAAGCGCGATGGAGAACAGGATCAGCACGACGCCGACCGATTCGGTGAGGCCGAAGGGGACGGCGAGCAGCGCGGTGGAGAGGAGTACGGCGGACAAAGGCTCGATGGAACTCAGGATGCCGATGGTGCTCGGCCGGATGTATTTGAGGCTTTCGAGATATGACCAAAAGGCGATGACCGTACCGAAGAGGACGACATAGATGAATACGGCGACGGAGGCGGCGTCCAAGACGCCGGCGAAGTTCCATGGTGCGCGAGCGAACATGAGCAGGAAACCGCCGAGGAGCATCGCCCAGCCGATGACGAGAGGCGAGCGGAAATTGTCCAGCAGCCATTTGGGCTGTATGGTGTAGATGGCAGCGCAGAAAGCGGAAGCGACGCCCCAGAAGAGAGCGATGGGCGGGATGGCGAGAGTCGAGAGACTGCCGCGCGTCAAGATGAGGAACGTGCCGACGAAGGCGAGCAGCACGCAGCCGCTCTCGCGCAGCGACGGCAGGCTGCGGCTCTTCAGGGCGAGCCAGAGGACGACGATGATCGGCATCAGGTACTGCAGGACGCTCGCCGCTGCCGCGTTGCCGTGCTCGATGGAAGAAAAATACGTGTACTGCACGCCGAGCATGCCGAACAGGCTGAAGAAGAGAAGCCGCTTCGCCGCCGTGCGGTTTCGCCAAACGGAGAAGATGCTCTCGCGGTTTCTTGCCGCATCGAGCAGCAGAAGCAGTATGCCTGCGAGCGTCATGCGCATCATGACGAGCCATTCGGTGGAAAATCCTTTTTGCTGCAGCAGGAATTGCGCGGCAACGCCCGAGCCGCCCCAGAGCAGCGCGCCGAGCGCCACGAGCGAGACGCCTTTTTTCGATGGATTCATGGTATTGCTCCTTGTCTTTCGTTTCGTCTCTGACTATAGCATTTCTGGGGGCAAAAGAAAAGGGAGCAGAAGCGGAAGCGTAGGTTTTTAGGAAGCTGGGAAGGCAGATGAAATGATGTCGTGAAGCCGGGCGGCGGAAAGTTTATGCGCGCTTGCTCACGCCGATGGGATGAATTTGACAGGCCGATATGCTATAATGGAAGCGCAATATCGGATGCGGGGTAAGGGGAGGCATCCAAACATTCTTGGCAGTCAAGAAAGGGAGGATTCGCATGAAACTCGTAATCACGGAGCCGCTGGGGATCTCGGAGGCGCAGGCGGAGGCGCTGAAAAAGGAGTATTTGCCTCAAGAACTTGAGATGGTCTACTGCAATACGCCGCCGCAGGACGACGCGGAAAAGGCGGCGCGTGCCAAGGGGGCAGAGCTTGTCATGCTCGCGAACATGCCGTTCAAGGAAAACGTCCTGCAGGAGCTTTCAAACGTCAAGTTCCTGAGCGTCGCCTTCACGGGCGTCGACCATGTGGCGATGGACTACTGCAAGGCGCATGACATCGTCGTTTCCAACTGCTCGGGCTATGCCAATGAGGCGGTCAGCGAGCTTGCCATCGGCCTGGCAATCGGACTCTACCGCAAAATGCTTGCTGCAGATGAGGCGGTGCGTGCGGGCAAGACGCGCGCCGGACTTCTCGGCATCGAGCTTTCGGGCAAGAAGTTCGGCGTCGTCGGTGCAGGCGCCATCGGCAGGCGCACGATCGCGCTCGCGCAGGCGTTCGGCTGTGAGGTGTACTACTACAACCGCAAGGAGGCGAAGATCGACGGGGCGAAGTATGTGAGTCTCGACGAGCTGATGGAAGTCTCGGACATCGTTTCGCTGCATGTGCCGCTGACGGCGGAGACAAAGGGGCTGGTCGGCGAGAAAGAGATCGCCAAGATGAAGAAGACGGCGATTCTCATCAATACGGCGCGCGGTCCCGTCGTCGACAGCAAAGCTTTGGCAGACGCCCTCAAGGAAGGCCGCATCGCGGGTGCGGGCATCGACGTCTTCGAGGGCGAGCCGCCGATCGCGGGCGATCATCCGCTGCTTCATGCGCCGAACGTCATCCTCGCGCCTCATGTCGGCTTTGCGACGCAGGAGGCGATGGAAAAGCGTGCCGTCATCGCCTTCAAGAATGTGCAGGCGTACCTTGCGGGCAAGCCGCAGAACGTGATGTAAGGGCGCAGATTTTTAGCAGATTTTTATAGGAAGCGTGCAGAAGCTATGGCTCTTTTGTTGCCATAGCTTCTGTTTTGACGGATGGGGTGAGGCGTTGAAGTACGGGCCGTTCATGGCGGCGCTCCGCAAGGGAGAGCCGAAGCATGTCTACCTGCTCGCGGGCGAGGAGCATTACTATATCGAAAAGGCGAAGGCGGCGATCTTAGAGCGCCTCTTTCCCGCGGGCGAGGGGCTGCGGGACGCATTGGAAGAAGCCGCGCCTGACATGGATGCCGACGCGCTGATCGGCCTCTTGGAAACGGTGCCGTTCTTCGTGCCCAAGCATGTCGTGCTCGTGCAGGACAGTCCTCTTTTTCGCGAGAAGAAGCGCCCAGCAGCGGACGGCGAGGAGGCGAAGGCAGCGAAAGGGAAGAAGGGCGGCGCGGACAAGAAGGAAGAGCGTCTCCTGCATCTTCTTGCCGACATGCCCGACTACGCCTATGTGATCTTCCTCTGCGCGGGCAAGGCGGACAAGCGGCGCAAGGCGTACAAGGCGGTTGAAGCGGCGGGCGCGGTGCTCGATGCCGATGCCGTGCGCCCGTGGGAGATCGGCGACTGGCTCGCGGGAAAGCTCGCCGAGATTCACAGGGAGTTTGACCGCGAGGCGCATGCGTACTTCATGGGCGCCGTCTCCATGATGCATGAAGTCTCGCTCTCGTATCTCGACAAGGAGTTTGAAAAGCTCGCGCTCTATACCGCGGAGAAGCGCATCGGCAGGGCGGAGCTTGCCGCTGTATTCTCCGGGCTGCCCGAGGTATCGTCGTTTGCGATGATGGACGCGGTGAGCGAGAAGGACGTGAAGAAGGCTCTGACGCTTCTGCGCCGCCAGACGGCGGACGGCGTGTATGCGCCCGTGCTGCTTGCCCTGATGGTGCGCCATGTGCGCCAATTGTGGCAGGCGAAGCTCCTTCTGGCGCAAGGCGTGCGCGGCAAGGCATTGGGCCCTTCGATGAAGCTCAATCCCTTCATCGCGGAGAAGCTGGGACGCGCGAGCATGAAGTTCTCCGAGCCTGTTTTGAAGCGGGCGATGCTCTCGCTCATCGACGCCGACTATCTGCTCAAGACGGGGCGGGGCGGCGCGGAATTGTTGGAAGATGCCGTGATCTCGCTGTGCCGTTGACAGAGGAAAAGCCGCCCCGTGCGCGGGGCGGCTTTTCCTCTATCAAGTTTCGCTGTCGAACGACTGCATCGGTACACCCTTGCGGGGTTTCGGCAGGTTACGGTAGGCGCGTGATGCGCTGAAGAAGCGCGTGGCTACCGTCATGCTGGCAGGGTCGAGGTTTTCGACGGAGCGCTCTGCTGTACTCGTGAGTTCACGATATTTCGCCGTTTGCGTGAATTTCGCCCATGCTGCTTGCAGGGCGCGTGCCATGATGAATTCGATACCCGTCGTGTCCTCGGGCTGCTGCACGAAGGCGGAACTCGTCTTGGGCGGCGGAGCGCTGCCCGTGCGCTTTTCGCGTACTGCAGCGGGGGCGGCAGCTGCAGCATGCACAGGCTGCTGCTTTGCGGCGGTTTTCGTCGTCGTTGAGGTTTTTGCAGCAGTCGTGCCCGACGCGTTCGCTGCATCGAGCTTCCAGCGCGTGCGCGGCTTCGGAGCACCGAACGAATCGCGGGCAGGGGAAGTCTTTGCCGACGCTCTCGTATCGGTGGAAGGCGTGCGCGCGGACACTTCCTCTGCCGCTTCCTTTTGACGTGCGGCGTTCCCAGCTTCATTCACGAGGCCGCTCGCGATGAGGAAGGCTTCGCTCGCCTCCTCCTTTGAGGCCGCGGCTTCGAGCTTTTCTACGAGCGCCTCGCGCGCGTCCTGCGCGGCTCGCGCCTTGGTGTAAAGTCCCGTATCAGAGCGCTTCAAAAAGCGCATCTCGTCCGCCATGAGTTCGTCGCCGTTCAAGAGCTTCTGCTGGATGATGCGGCGCATGGCGCGGCTCGCGCCATCGAGCTCTTCTGCCTGCGGCTCGTCGTCTGCAGTGCCGGCGTCCTGCGGCGCACGGTTCTTGAGCACTTGCCTTGCTTTGCCGCTGTAATCGATCTTCATGCCGATGTTCTTTTGCTTCACATAGGCGCTGACCTTGTCGCTCTCGTCAAACATGCCGAAATCCCTCCTGCAGCCGTTTTCTTCCTGCGATCAACATATAGGCTTATTATACCATGGAGACATACATCTGTAAACGTTTAGGCATACATTCTCAGCCGTCTCCGACGGCTGCCTTTGCGTGGGAATCGTTTTTGCTAAAGACTTGCTATGACATAGCGCTGATACATATTCCCTTGCTTTTCCGTGCGCGATAGCTTAACATGGAAAGGCAATATGAGAAAGGGGCGGGAGACGGAGTCATGACAAAGTTTATTTTCGACCTCGACGGAACGATTACGAAGGAAGAGACGCTTCCTGTTATTGCCAAACATTTTTCGATGGAAGAAGAGATTGAAAAACTTACGCGGCAGACAGTCATGGGGCATGTCCCTTTTGTCGAATCATTCATTCGGCGCGTCTTCCTTCTTGGGAAGCTGCCGATCGATGAGATTGATGCACTTTTGGAGGGGGTGGAACTTCATGAGCCGATCGTGAAGTTCATTCGGAAGAATCGTGCGCATTGCGCTATCGCTACGGGAAATCTTTCGTGCTGGGTCGCGAAACTCGTCGCACGAATTGGCTGCGAAGCCTACTGCTCCGAGGGAAAGATAGAGAACAACCGAGTAGTAGAGCTTATGAATATCATAAAGAAAGAAACCGTCGTTGAAAAATATCGTGCCGCAGGGCATCGCGTCGTCTTCATTGGCGATGGTCATAACGATGTGGAGGCGATGCGTGCCGCGGACATTGCCATCGCCTCGGGATTGACGCATGAGCCGGCGCAGAGCGTCCTTTCTGTGGCGGACTGTCTTGTACGGAATGAGGCGGAGCTGTGCAGCCGGCTGAATCAGCTGCTGGTAAATATTGTAGAGCCGCGAAAGCAGGATGTTTTGCCGAAATAATCAGGACGACGCCCCGTCCGGTGCTTGAAGATAAGGAAAGTAGCTGCGGTAGGCGGCAGGCACGCTGTAAATGTCGGCGATTTCCTGTGCCGTCGCCCAGAGAAGCGGTGGCGTTTTTGTCTGAGCATCGTAGGGAGCGGTGGCTTCGTGGAGGCACAGGGAGGCAGGGCGTGCATTGGCCTCGACGGCTTCGGTTGAAGCAGGCGAGGATTTCGTCGCAGCGGATGGTTCATCGCTCGACGTTTCCGCCAGTTCGACGTGCCAGCCGACCATTTGCCATGTGATATGGGAGAAGATGTGCTGTGCGGCGAGGAGCGCGTGGAGTTTTGCGGGGATAAGTCCGAGGGCTTGCAGCGCCTTCGCCGCCTCGTTCTTTTTGAGGTGTCCTTCCATGGAAGGAAAGCCCCAAAGTCCTGCGAGAAGCCCGTGTGTGGGACGCTTTTCGAGGGCGATTTTACCGTTTTTCGACAGCAGGAAGATCGTAAGTTTTTCCGTACGCCGCCTTTTGGGCGGCGTTTTTTGGGGCAATTCCGCCTGCAGATTGGCTTCCTTGGCGAGACATAGGCGTTCAAGCGGACAGGAGGGACAGCGTGCGGCGCCGCGCGGCAGACAGACGAGGGCGCCGAGCTCCATCAAGGCTTGGTTGAAGTCGCCGGCATTTTCGGGCAGACGCGCGATCAGTGCTTCCTCGACAGCGCGCTTCGTGCTCTCCTTCAAGATGTCGGCCGGGCAGGCGAGGAGGCGCATGATGACACGCAGCACATTGCCGTCGACGGCAGGACGGCGCTCGCCGAAGGCGATGGAGGCGACGGCGCCTGCTGTGTAGCGGCCGATGCCGGGCAAAGTGAGCAGGTCGTCGAAGCGCGCGGGAATCTTGCCGCCATGGTCGCTGCAGATGAGACGCGCGGCAGATTGCAGATGGCGCGCGCGG
>ERZ772926.1082-NODE-1082-length-13671-cov-3.433975_pt1 | contig 13671 bp, 10 predicted proteins | sample MGYA00511136_ERZ772926 | MGnify/ENA primary metagenome ERZ772926 (study PRJEB29015, sample SAMEA2737917) | human oral metagenome | biome: human oral; feature: human-associated habitat; material: dental | place: China | collected 2153 ... | reverse complement strand
AGGATACCAGAGGCTGAAAAATGTTTCGGGGAATTTAAACATAAAAAATAACGTTGTTCATATTTCAAATATAAGCAATGATAAGTTACAGGCAAGCGGCTCATTTAATATGAAAAATGGAAACATAAGGATAAATTCTGAATTAAAGGACTATGTAGTATACAATAATGTTAAACCTGAAGTAAATCTCTATATTAAGGATGCAACAATGAACGTAGACGGTCCTCTGGAAGATATGTCCGGAAGCATAGTTCTACAGCCTTCTAAAACGACAATAGATTCAACTTATATAGGAAATACGGAAGGTATAATAGATATAAGCAAAAGTGTACTGAATTTTAGGAAGTTCAACTTGAGGGAGAATCAAATAGCTGGAACTTATGATATGAAAACAGGTCTTGCAGATTTAAAACTGAGTCTGACAGAACCTGATATTCCAAAACTGTTTAAATTTAATGATTTGACATTTGGAACATTCTCTGAATTATCTCTTAAAGGGGATTTAAATAAGTTTAATCTGTCAGGAAATGTAAATTTCGGTAATATAAGCTATAAAGGCTACAAAGTGCCTTCATTAAATGCAGAACTGGAATATTCAGATGGAAATGTAGATAAGCTCTTTAAATATGGAACTTTTAATGTTAAGGATCTTATTGTCAGAGGGGATAACGATGAAGAACTTTTCAGGACAAACACAAAGTTTGATCTGGAAAATATAGATATTGACTATAAACTTGAAAATCAGAAATTTTCTCTGGATTCAGTGCAGGATTTGAAGGATAAAGGATATAGCGGGGATATAACTCTTGACTTTTTCTTTAATGGAAAGCCTGAAAATTTTTCAACAGGAATGACAATTAATTCTGATAAAGTAACATTAAGCGGATTCCCTGTGGAACACCTTGATGTGGATGTCAGTGCCAATAATAAGGGAGTAAATATAGGACAGTTTTATCTGGAATATGAAAAAAATCCATTACTTTTAAACGGATATTTTAACTTCTCCCCTATAAATTATAATATATCAGCACTTGCTAAAAACTTTAATCTTGATTTTCTTGGCCTTGATAAGAATATAAAAGAAGCAGGTGGAATAGCAGATATAGATATTGTGTTTTCACCGGAGCAGACAGTAGGGACAGTTCTGCTAAATAACTTTAATTATAAAACAAAGGATGGAATAACTTTAGTCGATAATGTAAATGCCGACATAAGTGTTGACAACAGAAAGCTGAATGTAAACAGGCTTGATGGAGGTTATAACGGAGGAACATTTACAGTTGATGGAAACCTTGATGTTCCTGTAATTCCGGAAGATTTTATGAGAACTAAGAGACTGGAACTTGGAAAATTTGAACTGAATACCTCTCTCAATAGTGTAAAAGTGAGATACGGTGAGGATATAGATGCAGTTCTAACAGGAGATATAGTATTTACAGAAAACCACCTGTTTGGTAATATAACTGCAGAGTCCGGTGAAATAAGGGCAATACCTAGTTTTGGAGGGGAGGAAAAGAAAGCCTTGTCTACAGAAGAAGAGGAAAAAATTCTGAAAAACAAAACTATAGTTGAAGGGATTGTCGAAGAGGTAATAGACAAGATACTTAAACAGTATACAGTAGATATAAACTTGAGGACAAGCAAGGATGTGAAGCTAAATATTCCTAACATGACTCTTGTAAAAAATATTAAAGGAGGTATTTCAGGAGAAAGTAAGGTATTGTACGAAAATGGTGAAGTAGGACTGACAGGAGAATTTATAATAAAACAGGGATCTTTTTTACTGAATAATAACCGTTTTAAAATTAATAATGCAGAAATAAGATTTCCTGAGCAGTCATCAGGAAGTACGCTTCAGATAGACCCATTTATAGTATTTAATGCAAGTACAAAAGTTGGTAAGGAAAGAATCGAAGTATCAGTTACAGGAAAACCAAGCAATCCTGTTATAGAATTTTCTTCTGATTCAGGACTTTCAAAGGAACAGATAGTTTCACTGCTGGCATTTAACACAGCATCAAAAGGAAATAATCAGGATAATAAAACAGCTGATACAAGCCAGGACGGAGCAGTTGTAATAGGCTCTGTAATAAATACTGCATTAAATGAGTTGATTTTTTCGCCAGTAACTGGTAAAATTGGGGAGACATTTGGATTAAGTAACGTATCTGTGTCAACTGATTTTAAGAAATCTGAAAAGACAGGAGAGTACAGCGGGGCTACTACTTTATACATTCAGGACAACCTTTACAAAGACAAATGGTTCTGGAATTTACAGTTAAAATTCCCGTTCCAGACAAAGACGGAAAATGGAAATACATCCAATCCGGTTGGATATAACGCCTGGATAAACTATAACGTGTTAGAAGGATTGGAACTTAAGATTGGTGGAGAAACCATAACTAAGAGGGATGAAAGCACGAATTTCAAACCCAAAAATGATTTAAATTATTATTTTGGAGTTGATTTTTCAACAAAAGCAGATTCTTTCGGAGATTTATGGAAAAAATTATTTCATAGAAAAAAATTAGAGACTTTATCTAAATAATTAGGAGGAGACAATGAGAAACAAAATTTACGCTTTCATTATAACGGTTACATTATTTTTATCAATGAACGGAATAACAAAAGCAGCTGAAAAGGAAAATTTAAAAGTTGGAACTATTCAGTTTTCACAATTGAAAGAAATTCCGGAAGAATTCCTGAGGGAAAAAATTCCTGTAAAAGAAGGGGACGTTTATTCTAATAAAAGTTTAAGCGAAATATATCTTGCATTAAAAAGATTGAATTATATTTCAAATGTCAATGTCTATCCACAGCAGGAAGGGGATACTGTAAATCTTGTGGTGGAAGTTGATGAAACTGCAAACGCGCTTGAAGCTGCACAAAGAGCAGAAACAGCTCAGGATTTAACTCAAAAGACAGAATTTACAGTATCAAAAGTAGATGTTAAAGGACTTGAAAAAGTAAGTAAGGAAGAAGCTTTAAAAAATGTTAAGGTAAAAGAAGGGGATCAGTTCGTACCTCAGGAAGCAATAGATGGTGCTCAGAAAATATTCCAGACAGGACTTTTCGCTTCTGTAGAACCTTCAGTAGACAGGGAAGCTAACAATACTGTAGCTATTACTTATATCGTAGAAGAAAACCCAATAGTAAAGGATATTGAAATATCAGGAAATACCCTGTTCACTGAAGCTCAGCTTGAACAGGCATTAGGAATAAAAGAAGGAGAAATATTAAATGGGAACTTACTAAATCCTGATAACAACGGAATTGTAAAACTTTACAATAAAGGTGGATACACAACTGCCAGAATAGAAACAATCAATGTTTCTAAAGAGGGAGATATAAAAATAGGACTTACAGAAGGAATGGTTGATTCTGTTGTATTTAAAAAGGTAAATTCAAAAAGAGAAAATGAAAGAACAACAGAATATAAAGCAAAATTGAGAACAAAACCTTATATATTTGAAAGATCACAGTCTGTAAAACCTGGAGAAATACTTGAAGCTAAAAACGTAGAAGCAACAATAAGAGATTTATATAGAACAGGGATATTTACTTCAATAGAACCTGTTGTAAGCGGTAGTGAAACTGATCCTAACGCAAGATCTGTAGAATTCCTTGTAGAAGAAAGACCTACAACTACAATAAATGGAAGTATCTCATATGGTACATCGGTAGGACTAGTAGGAGGACTGAAACTGGCAGATACAAACTTCCTTGGAAGAGGTCAGGAAGCATCTATTAACCTGGAAGCATCAAATAAAGGGGATAAAACATTTGACATAAGCTGGTTTGATCCATGGATTAGAAATACTGAAAGAATTCAGGCTGGAGGATCTATTTACTGGAGGGAGTCAGTAGATGACAATGCCGGTCCGTTAGATGTTGAAAAAGTAAGAAAAATAGGAACTAGATGGACGATAGGAAAAGGATTGAATGACAAGATATATGTAAGATTGTCTGCAAGATATGATCATTATAAGGAAATTTTAGGATCAAAACAGATAAATGATAAATATAATCTTATTGCGCTTACTCCAAGTTTGATTTATGATTCAAGAGATAATTCTTTTGCACCAACAAAAGGGATTTACTCTACATTAACTTATGAAAAGGGAGATCTTATAAAAGATAAAAGAAAATATGATCAATTTGAAGCAGATTTAAGAGCTTACCATCATACTTTCTTTAAAGATAAAAACGTTATGGCCTACAGAGTTGTATGGGGATCTACAGGAAGTGGAACACCGGATGCGTTAAGATTCAGTATAGGTGGAGCTGAAACATTAAGAGGATATGAATATGGAAAATTTGAAGGATTTAATAAATTCCATGCAACAGTTGAAAATAGAACACAAATAAATAAAACATTACAGTTTGTTACTTTCTTTGATATAGGAAATGCCTGGCAGAAATCTACAGTAGTCGGAGGTAGAAAAATAAACACACCTGACAGACATGGTGCAAGTAAGTTTGCAGATCTTAAAAAAGGTGTAGGAGTAGGAATAAGACTTAACACACCAATTGGACCATTAAGATTTGATTATGGTTGGCCACTTGATCCGGAAGAAAAAGGCGGACAAAAAACAGGAGGAGAATTCTACTTCAGTTTTGGACAGACATTCTAATATTAAAGGAGTTGTTTCAAATGTATAATATAAAAGAAATAGCGAAATTAATAAAAGGTGAGATAAAAGGAAATGATAATCTAAGTTTTCTTAGATTATCACCTTTTTTTCATGCTACAGAAGATGAAATTACTTTCGCAGCTGATGAAAAAATGTTGAAAAATATTGATAAATGTAAAGCGGGGGCGATTATTGTTCCCCTTATGGAAGGACTGCCTGCTGACAGGACTTATATTACTGTAAGCAGTAATCCAAGGGAGTTGATGCCTATTCTTCTGAATTACTTTAAGCCGAAAATTCAGCCATTTCAGAAGCAGAGGGAAGATTCAGCAGTAATAGATGAAACTGCTACTGTTTCTCCTGTAAATACTTACATCGGGCATAATGTAAAAATAGGAAAGAATGTTGTCATTTATCCTAATGTTTCAATATTTGAAGGAACTGTGATAGAAGATAACTGTATTATCTATTCCAATGTTACGGTGAGGGAATTTACTAAAATTGGAAAAGGTTCTATAATTCAGCCGGGAGCAGTTATAGGATCTGATGGATTTGGATTTGTAAAAGTTAATGGAAATAACATAAAAATCGAACAGATTGGAAATGTTATTATTGAAGAGGAAGTTGAAATAGGAGCAAATACCTGCATAGATAGAGGGACAATAGGAGATACAATTATAAAAAAAGGAACAAAGATAGACAACCTCGTACATATAGCCCACAATGATATCATTGGAGAAAACTGTTTTATAGTGGCTCAGACAGGAATTTCCGGAAGTGTTGAAGTGGGAGATAATACAACACTTGCAGGGCAGGTAGGAGTTGCAGGGCATCTTAAAATAGGAAATAACGTAATAATTGCCGCAAGATCGGGAGTTACAAATGATGTGCCTGATGGAAGTAAAATGTCAGGATATCCTTTAAGGGAACATATGGAGGATTTAAGAATAAAAATGTCAATGGGTAAAGTTCCTGAACTGGTTAAAAAATTTAAGAAACTGGAAAAGGAATTGGAAAAACTCAAAGGCTAAAGTTTATTTTAATTCTTTTCTTGACTTGTTATTTCAAATAATGTAAAATGGATTAAATAAATGAAAGAAGAGGGAGTAATAAATGAAGAAATTACTAATAGGAATTTTGTTACTTATATTAACTGTAAGCTGTGGTAGCAAGCCGGAAACAGTTGTATCAAAATTTATAGATAATGTTAAAGAAAAGAAAATTGAAAAAGCATTTAAGGATTATGTTGTAAATCAGGATGCCGAAGGAAATATGCATTTGGAATATAATAATAAGACACAGCAGCTGCTTTTTGAAAAATTATTTGAAAATCTGGAATACAAAATAGTAAAAACTGAAAAGCAGGATGCAAATACATCAGTTGTTACAGTGGAAATAAAAAATATTGATGTAAAAAAAGTGTTTAAAAAAATGTTTGAAAAAATGCTGCAGGATACGTTTTCTAATGGAAGCAGCAATAACACATCATCTGAAGATGAGTTTAAAAGTATTATTGAATCAAAAAATGTTCCAAAATCTACATACACTACAGATTTTGTAGTTGTAAAAACTGAAAATGGAAATAAAATAGAAATAACACCTGAAAATATGGATGTTTTACTTGGAAAACTGATAACAACATTACAAAATCCTGGTAATTTAGATGATAATGAGCAGGAACAGCAGACAGGAGTATCTGAAGACGGTCCAAACGCAGGAGATACGCAAAAGCCAAATGAACCAAAAATAGAAAATAATGGTAAATAAGCTATAAATAAAGAGGTGTATCGCCCAACTCTAAGTCGCATAGGCGATGAAAGTGGGCGGTATTTTTATTTGAAAATATATAAAATAGAAAAGGAAATAGAAGAATGGAAAATAAATCAAAACTAATAAGAGGAACAAGTAAATGTGCAAGATTTTTTGTATGTGATTCTACAGAAATTGTAAAGGAAGCAAAAAGAATACATGGTACTGATCCGGTTGCAACAACATTGTTTGGGAAACTGTTAACAGTGACTGCAATGATGGGAAAGGACTTAAAAGGGGAAAATGACCTTATTACGTTAAAGACGAATGGAGACGGTCCATACGGAAATATGCTTGCTACAGGAAATAAAAAAGGTGAAGTAAAGGGATATGTGGGAGCCATTGAGGAAGAAAAAATAAACGGTCTGATAAATGAAAATGGTGAATTTATAACTAACGAACAGGGTCAGATAAAATTTATAGGAAATGGAACATTACAGGTAATCAGGGATATGGGATTAAAAGAACCTTTTGTGGGTCTTACACATATTGCAGGAGAAGACATAGCAGATACAATGGCTCATTATTTCCTAATTTCAGAGCAGATAAAATCTGTAGTTGCTTTAGGAGTTAAGCTTTCAGAAGATGGAAATGAAGTGGAGAAGGCAGGAGGATATATAATACAGCTGCTCCCGGGAGTTGAAGATAGCTTTATAGACAAGCTTGAAGATAAATTGAGACAGATAAGAAGCATAACGGAACTTCTTTCAGGTGGATTTACTCCGGAAAGAATAATAGAACTTCTGTATGAAGATATTTCCGTGGTTGAAGAAGAGGCTGAAATGTCAGGAGCTCATGTAAAGAAATATGTTGAAGATTATGAAATTCTTGAAGAATCTGAAATTGAATATAAATGTAACTGTACAAGGGAAAAATATTATAAAGGAATTCTAACTTTAGGTAAAGAGGAGATAGAACACATACTTAAAGAAGAAGGTAAAATAGAAGCAGAGTGTCATTTCTGCGGTAAGAGATATGTTTTTACAGAAGAAGATTTTAAGGATATAAAGTAAAAACTGGCGACTAAAAAAGTTTTATAAACAGAAAAATAATTTTAATATCATAATATAATGAGAGGATGTTTAAAATGTCAAAATTGTTAAAAGTAGGAGTAATCAGAGGAGGAGTTTCCACTGAAAAAGAAGTTTCAATGAATACAGGAAGTGAAATTATTAAAAATCTTAATAGAGATAAGTATGAAGTTTTTGATATTGTTATAAATTCAGAAAGGGAAGTATTTGAAAAATTGGAAAATCTTAATTTGGATTTTGTATATATAGCTTTACACGGTATGTTTGGAGAAGATGGAAGAATACAGGCAATACTGGAAAGTCTTGGAATAGCTTATAGCGGGCCTGGAGTAATGTCTAGTGCACTCTGTATGGATAAGGAGCTCACAAAGAAAATAGTGGAAACTTATGGTGTAAGAACTGCAAAAGGTGTAGCCATAAGAAGAGGAGAAGAATATAACTTTCAGGAAATAAAGAACAAACTTGGTAACAGAATTATAGTAAAACCTAATTCAGGAGGTTCAAGTATAGGAGTAAGTTTTGTAGAAGCAGAAGAAGAGTTTAAAAAAGCGCTTGAATTAGTTTATACAATGGATAAGACTGCTCTGGTGGAGGAAGTACTGCCAGGAACTGAGATAAGTGTACCTGTAATAGATGGAAAAGTATTTCCGACAGTTAAAATAGAAGCTGTTGCAGGAGATTATTTTGATTATGAATCTAAATATGCAGAAGGTGGAGCAAGGGAATTTGTATTTGAATTTCCTGAAGAAATTCAGAATGAGATAGATAAATTTGCTTATGACAGCTACTATGCAGTAAAATGTGAAGGATTTGCAAGGGTGGATTTTATGGTAGTAGGAGATAAACCTTATTTCATGGAGGTTAATACATTGCCAGGAATGACAGCTGCCAGTCTTTTACCGAAAAGTACAGCTTCAAAAGGATACAGTTATGCAGAAACATTAGATTTACTTATAGAAGCGTCGAGAAACATAAAAAGATAGAATAAAAAATATAGAAAATAGAACTGTATAGAAGCAGGGATATATACGAAGGGAGAATCCGTTATGGAAAGAATAGCAAGTTTTCAAGTTGATCATGTGAGACTTAATAGAGGACTTTATGTATCAAGAATTGATGAAATAAATGGAAATTATCTTACAAGTTTTGACATAAGAATGAAGCTTCCAAATAGGGAGCCGGTAATAAATATTGCAGAATTGCATACAATGGAACACCTGGGGGCGACATTTTTAAGAAATCATCCTGTATGGAAAGAGCAAATAGTATATTTTGGGCCTATGGGATGTAGAACAGGTTTTTACCTTATACTTAAAGGAAAACTTGAATCAAAGGATATAGTTGAACTTATGAAGGAACTTTATAAATTTATGGCTGAATTTAAAGGGGACATTCCTGGTGCAACAGCTATAGAATGTGGAAATTATTTGGATCAGAACTTACCAATGGCAAACTACGAGGCTAAGAAATATCTGGAAGAAACTTTGGAAAATCTTTCTGAAGAAAATTTAAATTATCCGGAATAATAAAATTGAAAGGAGAAAAGGATACATCTAATAATAAAATGTATCAGATAATAGAGAATGAAAAAAGTACTAATTTTATTTCTTGTAATTTCAGTAATGGCTTTTCCTATAAAAATCACAAAGGAAAAAGGTGTGAATATTTCCAAAATAGAAATGGAAAGTAGGAAAAACGAAGTTATAAACCTTGTAAATCAAGTAATTGACATGGATTATAAAAATAAGTTTGAATTAAATTATGGAGATGATCAAGGTGTAATTTCAACAAATGAAGTTATAAATAAAAAAATAAAGGAAAGATCTTCTATAACAGTAAAAAGAATTAATTTTTTGTCATTGGATAAAATAGAAGTATTTTATGATGAAAAAACACCTGATATAGTTACTCTAATAACTACAAATGATTTTAATGAACTTATAAAGAAAAGGGTAGAGCAGGAGACAGGATTAAAAATATACGGTGATAATGGAGTTTATGCACAGCTTTCTGAATACGATAAAGGAAAAGTACATGAAATATATTTTTATCTTACTTTAGATGAAATTTTAAAAAGTCTGGAGTCAAATAACTTGAAATATAAGCTCAATAGCCAGAAGGTAGTCCTGGAAAAAATTAATAACCAATGGACTACAAAAGGGGTAGAAACTTTAAATAGTGCAAATTTAAAATAATTAAACAATATTAGGGAGCGATTTATATGAAAAAAATCATGATTTTAGTTGTGAGTTTAATAGTTTCAATCAGCAGTTTTGCAGGTTATAAAGATGATATGATGATTAGAATGGAAATTAAAGAGAAGAGTGTGGAAAAATCATTTGGAGGAAGTAATGCAGAAATGAAAAATGCTGCTGCAGCTATTTATGAAGGTTGGGATGAGGAATTAAATGAAGTCTATAAACTGTTAATGACAAAATTATCAAAAAATGAACAGTTGAAACTTAGAGATGAAGAAAGAGCATGGATTAAAAAAAGAGATAAGGCAGCAAAAGCTGAAGCAAATAAATTCTGTGATACTGTAAATGGAGAAAAACTTTGTGGAACAGGTTATGGTCTGGCATATACAGAATCTTTAATAGCAACAACAAAAGAGAGAGCTGTTGAATTAGCGAAAAGATATGAGAAATTAAAATAAATCTACATATAATAAAGTTTATAAAAAAGGAGATATCATTCATGCGTTTATCAAACATTAAAAAAGGTATGTTAGCAGTGGGATTAACATTTGGTTTAGTTTCAGGTAGTATCGTGGCTTTTGCCGAGCCTTCACAGATTATTATACCCGGCAAGACTTTAGTTACTCCAAATACAAACAAAGCTACAAGGTCTAATTCAACACCTTCTATAGCAACTCGTTCAAATACAAGTTCAAGAAGCAGATCTTCAAGCAGCTCAGGCTCATCAAACAGAGGCGGAGCGGCAAAGCCTGTTACAACAGCACCGGGTGCAAACAATATAGCTCCAAACGGAAGCAATATAGCTCCAAACGGAAGCTCAAATAACTCTAATACAGCCAATATGAACACTACAAGAAACGTAGGTCCTACAGGTCCTAACGGCAGCGGTTCAACAAAGGGAGATGCTACAGGAGCTAAGCGTGGTAAATTAAACGTTCCAAAGACAGCAGATGCTTCAGCAATGGGACTTTATGCAGCATTACTTGGTCTTTCAACTGTAGCAGGTGCATTTGTAATCGCAACAAAGAAGAAAGAGAACTAATTTTAAGCTAAATAAAATAATATATTTTACGGCAGACTGTACAGTCTGCCGTTTTTGTGTTTTTTTTAATGCAATTTTGTATGTTTCTTATAAAAAACAAGAAATTGATAAAAAAATAACAATATACCTTTATTTTATTTTTTAAATATAGTATTATATCATTGCTCAGTATAGAAGGCGGTTTTAGAAATACTTAAAACTATTGTCACTATAAACGGAAAATTTTTTTAGTGGAGGAAAATTGTGAGAGGTGTTGAAACAAGAATTCAGGAAATAAGGCACAGAATCTTTAGGGAAGTTGCCAGAATGGCATATCACACGGAGTGGCCTGTGGATAAGAGAATAGAGGAACTTCCATATAAGATAATTCCGGGTGAGGTTGGAAATTTTAGAAATAATGTTTTCCTGGAAAGAGCTATAGTAGGTGAAAGACTCAGACTTGCTATGGGATTGCCATACAGAAGTGCGGCTAATCATGCTCCTTTATCTGAGGGTATTGAGCTTGCGGATAAGGCGGAGACATATTATACACCACCGTTAATTAATATAATTAAATTTGCATGCCATGGCTGTGTTGAAAAGAGAGTATATGTAACTAACGGTTGTCAGGGATGCTTGGCACACCCATGTTCGGAGGTTTGTCCTACAGGTGCTGTAAAGATAGATAAAGAGAGCGGATTCTCAAGCATTAATCAGGAAAAGTGTATCAAATGCGGTAGATGTGCAAATGTTTGCGCATACAATGCAATCATTGTGCAGACAAGACCTTGTGCGGCTTCATGCGGTATGGATGCAATATCTTCAGATGAAAACGGTAAAGCCGATATTGATTACGATAAATGTGTATCATGTGGACAGTGCCTTGTAAACTGTCCGTTCGGCGCTATTTCAGATAAATCACAGATCTTCCAGACTATAAGAGCTATTCAGTCGGGAGACAGAGTATATGCGGCTATTGCTCCTGCATTCGTAGGTCAGTTCGGTCCTAAGGTGACACCGGGAAAACTGCGTGCGGCAATGAAAGCACTCGGCTTTGCCGATGTATTTGAGGTTGCTATAGGTGCAGATCTTTGTGCCACACAAGAGGCATTTGACTTCCTTGATGAAGTACCTGAGAAATTACCTTTTATGGGTACATCATGTTGTCCTTCATGGTCATTGATGGCAAAGAAGGTGTTCCCTGATCAGGCTGAATGTATATCAATGGCACTTACACCTATGACACTTACGGCAAGACTTATAAAGAAACAGCATCCGGACGGAAAAGTTGTATTTATCGGACCATGTTCCGCTAAAAAGCTGGAGGCTATGTGGACAGAGGTAAGAAGTGAAGTGGACTTTGTACTTACATTTGAAGGGATGGCCGGAATATTTGATGCAAAACATATAGATATTGAAAATCTTGAAGAAGATCCGAACGGTGTCAACGATGCATCTACAGACGGAAGAAACTTTGCTGTGTCAGGAGGAGTTGCAAAGGCGGTTGTAGGAGTTATTAAGAGTCAGTATCCTGAGAGAGAAGTAAAGGTAATGAATGCGGAAGGCCTTGCAGATTGCAAAAAGATGATGACAATGGCTAAGGCAGGAAAGTACCCGGGATATCTTCTTGAAGGAATGGCATGTCCGGGCGGTTGTGTTGCAGGACCGGGAACAATGCAGAATATCAAGAAATCTCAAGGTGCGGTAAATCAGTATGCGGCTAAGGCAACACATGGCATTGCTATTGAGACGGAATCTGTAAAAGAGCTTGATAAGTTGGTTAAGTAATTAAATATAATAAAAATTTTATTGGCACTCATATTAGGTGAGTGCCAATTTTTTATTGACTTTTATATTTTCATGGTTATAATAGTTATAGCAAAGCAAATAATATATTTGCAAAATTATTAGAGAGGTGATGAAATGAAAAAGGGAAACTTATCAATAAACAGTGAAAATATATTTCCTATTATAAAGAAATGGTTGTATTCAGATCATGATATTTTTGTAAGAGAATTGATTTCAAATGCAACAGATGCCATAACAAAGTTGAAAAAATTAAGCCTTGCAGGTGAGTTTACAAAGCCTGAAGGAGATGAATATAAGATAAATGTGGAAGTCAGTCCTAAACAAAAACTTATTCGTTTTATAGATAACGGTATCGGTATGACTGAAGAAGAGGTGGAAAAGTATATAAATCAGATAGCCTTTTCAGGTGCTGTGGATTTTATAGAGAAATATAAGGATAAGACAAATGAGGAACAGATAATAGGTCATTTCGGCCTTGGATTTTACTCCGCATTTATGGTAGCGGATAAGGTAAGTATTGATACTCTTTCATACAAAGAAGGCGCAAAGCCTATACATTGGGTAAGTGATGGCGGTCTGGAGTTTGAGATGGGAGAAGGCAACAGAGCTTCAAGAGGAACTGCTATTACATTATATCTTAATGATAATTGTCATGAGTTTGCAAACGAGTTCAGAGTAAGAGAGATACTTAACAAGTACTGTTCATTTATGCCGGTAGAGATATTCTTAAAGGATATAGATGCTGAGGAAGCTACAGAAATTATAGAAAAGGATGAGCTTTTAGAAAGCGATACCGTAATAGAGACTATAATTGAGCCTGCAAAGACGGAAGAAAAAGAAAAAGAAGACGGTACTAAGGAATTAGTTGAGATAGAGCCTGCAAAGGAAAAGATCAAGATTAAAAAGCGTCCTGTAGCGCTAAATGATATACATCCGCTTTGGACTAAGCATCCGAATGAATGCAGTGATGAGGAATATATCGAGTTCTACAGAAAAGTCTTTATGGATTATAAGGAGCCTCTGTTCTGGATCCATTTAAATATGGATTATCCTTTTAACTTAAAAGGAATTTTATACTTCCCTAAGATTAACACGGAGTATGATTCTATAGAGGGAACTATAAAGCTTTATAATAATCAGGTGTTTATAGCAGACAATATTAAAGAGGT
>ERZ772926.1081-NODE-1081-length-13687-cov-5.353286_pt1 | contig 13687 bp, 17 predicted proteins | sample MGYA00511136_ERZ772926 | MGnify/ENA primary metagenome ERZ772926 (study PRJEB29015, sample SAMEA2737917) | human oral metagenome | biome: human oral; feature: human-associated habitat; material: dental | place: China | collected 2153 ... | reverse complement strand
TGTCGGCGGTCTGGAGCGCGTTTACGAGATAGGCCGCGTGTTCCGGAACGAGGGCCTGGATGCCCGCCACAACCCGGAGTTTACGCTGATGGAGCTCTATCAGGCCTATACCGACTATAACGGGATGATGGAGCTTACGGAATCTCTCTTCCGTCATATCGCAGAGAAGGTCTGCGGGACGAGCCTCATCTCCTACCAGGGGACGGAGATCGACCTCGGAAAACCCTTTCAGAGACTCACGATGACAGAGGCGGTGAAGGAGGCCACCGGCATTGATTTTGATGAGATAAAGGAGCTGGAGGAGGCCAGAAGACTTGCAAAGGAGAGAAATATTCCCTTTGAGGAGCGCCACGGAATCGGGGATATCGAGAATCTTTTCTTTGAGGAGTTCTGCGAGGAGAAGCTCATCCAGCCCACCTTCATCATGGATCACCCGGTCGAAATCTCTCCGCTCACAAAGAGAAAGCCAGAGGATCCCTCGAAGGTCGAGCGCTTTGAGCTCTATATCTACGGCAGAGAGATGTGCAATGCCTATTCCGAGCTGAATGACCCGATCGACCAAAGGGAGCGCTTTCTGGCACAGGATGCGCTGGCTGCCGCCGGTGATGAAGAGGCCAACCACACGGATGAGGACTTCCTCCATGCGATGGAGATCGGCATGCCCCCCACAGGCGGGATCGGCTACGGCATCGATCGTCTGGTCATGCTCTTCACGGATACTCCTGCGATCCGCGATGTGCTTCTCTTCCCGACACTCAAGTCGCTCAAGGCCGATAACACAACAGGACATGAGGACGAGAATAAGAAGGATGAGGAAAAGACCGGTTTCTTTACCCCGAACGAGAAGATCGATTTCAGCAATGTAAAGATTGAGCCTTTGTTCGAAGAGCAGGTTGATTTTGATACCTTCTCCAAGTCTGATTTCAGAGCTGTAAAGGTGAAGGATTGTGTGGCAGTACCGAAGTCCAAGAAGCTGCTTCAATTTACACTGGATGACGGAACAGGCACAGACCGCACGATTTTAAGCGGCATTCACGCATACTACGAGCCTGAAGAGCTGATCGGAAAGACTTTGATTGCAATCGTAAATCTGCCCCCTCGTAAGATGATGGGCATCGATTCCTGTGGTATGCTTCTGTCCGCAGTAAGCAACTATAAGGATTCTGAGGATGAGGAGCTTCACCTTCTGATGGTGGACAACCACATCCCGGCAGGTGCGAAGTTGTATTGAGAATTGGCGCTGAGCCTGACAACAAATTGAGTTCAAAAAATGTGTTGTAGTGGCCGATTTACAACAATCTGACCACAAAAGCCCATCTGAAGTCACTTTGTGACAGGCGGTGTCAACAAGTTGCAGAATTGAATAGTCATTAGACTTCTCAAGGAGTCGCTTTTCTTAAAAGAAATTTTAAGAGGGGCGGCTCCTTTTTGCGTGTTCTACGAGCGGTGCAGATATGGAGCAGAGACGTCGGCGGGAGCTTGCTCACGCAAGACGGCTTCTGCGAACAGATCTATAGCGCGACAGCGCGACATCGAGGAAAGCGAAGCTTTTCGAGATGCACCGCCGTAGAGCACCCACGGTTTCACCAGTTTCACACCTGAATCAGTAAACAGACAGAACACAAGGAGGAAGTTCAATGGAAACAGAGAAAGATGACTATTACAGCGTAGCAAGGAGAAAGCAGGTCCGAGAGGAATCCAGGAAGCTCCGGAAGAAATACCTGAGATACAAGGAAGCAGAGATCGTTTACAGCATTCAGCATAAAAAGCTCCTGGAGCTTGCCGATGATGCAGGAGCACTTTACCGAATCGACGGATACGTGCTCATCAACCGGGACATCTTCGATGAATACCTGGAGCAGTTCCGTCAGCCGCCCAAGACGAAAGGCAAGGCTGTACCGAAGATCAGCAGGTGGAAGAAATGAGCGGGACGATCTGGATGTATTCGGACCGGATGGATGACTGGGATATCCTCTTCGCCCAGAAATCCTTCATAACCTACCGGGAGGGCTGTGATTATTACGATCTGACAGAAAAGGTAATGACCAGGCTTGCCCAGGATGCAGGAGCTGTCTATAAGATTGGCACCCGGTTCGTCAGGATCCGAAGGGATGTTTTTGAGGAATATCTGAGGGAACAGTACAGAAAGGAGCTGGCAGATGAAGGCGAGACTGACTTACCAGGAAGTGATGGCCTATATCCAGGAGCAGGAGAAGGAGAAGGAGAAGCAGAGACTGGCGAAGAACCAGCAGAAGATCGCCGGAATCTCTGAAAAGGTACAGGAGATCAGGAATACGAAGATCCGGCAGAGCAAGTATATGAGATATCGGGAGGCTAGGGCGTATTACTGCCTGGGCATGAATACCATTCAGAGGCTTGCCAAGGAAGCCGGAGCGACAATACGGATCGGCCGCATCGTCATGATCGATACGGAGATTCTGAACAAGTATATTGATTCATTCCGTGATGCATGAGGGAAGGAAAAATATGAGCAAAGTAATCGCAGTTGCAAATCAGAAGGGAGGGGTCGGCAAAACGACCTCTGTCATGAATCTTGGAGCAGGGCTGGCCTCTGCAGGAAAGAAGGTCCTGCTGGTGGACCTGGATCCGCAGGCATCTCTTACATTAAGCCTTGGCTATCGGGAGCCGGACAAGCTGGAAGCTTCTGTCGCAGACATTATCTCCAGAGTCGTGAACGATGAGGACATCCCGGAGGGGCTTGGGATCATCCATGTCTCTGACAATATGGATCTGCTTCCTTCCAATATACAGCTTTCCGCTGTGGAGGTTTCCATGGTGAATGCCATGAGCCGGGAGCTGGTTCTTCGATATTACATTGAGCAGGCCAGGGAGAAGTACGACTTCATCCTAATCGACTGTATGCCGTCCCTTGGAATCCTCACCGTCAATGCCCTGGCATCTGCAGATTCCGTTCTGGTGCCGGTCCAGGCTGCCTATCTTCCGGTCAAGGGCCTTCAACAGCTGATCAAGACCATCTACACCGTGAAGCGGAGGCTGAACAGCAGACTTTCCATCGAGGGGATCCTCTTCACCATGGTGGACCGCAGGACTCTTTATGCGAAGGAAATTATTGAGGAAGTGAATGAGGCTTATGGCAAGTCCATTCCGGTATTCTCCACGGAGATCCCGATTTCCGTCCGGGCATCCGAGACAAGCATGGTTGCCAAGAACATCTATGACTACGATCCCAAGGGAAAGGCTGCATCCGCATATTCTGCACTGACACAGGAGGTATTGAAGCATGGCTGCTAAGAGAGAAAAGATTCATTTTGAGACCGTTGAGGAGCTGCTTGGCGCTCCGGTAACAAAGGACGCAACGACCGAGATCCGGATTGACCAGATCTATCCCTTTGAGAATCATCCCTTCAAGGTAGTTGATGACGACAAGATGTCTGACCTGGTCCAGAGCATCAGGGATAACGGAGTGATTGTTCCGGTGCTGGTGAGACCGGATGATGAAGGAACCTATGAAATGATCTCCGGTCACCGCAGAATGCATGCGGCAAAGCTGGCAGGCCTGGCCACCATTCCGGCTATCATCAAGCCAATGACCAATGATGAAGCAACCATTGCCATGGTCGATGCCAATATGCAGCGAGAGGAAATCCTGCCAAGCGAGAGGGCTTTCTCACTGAAGATGAAGATGGATGCCATGAGGAGGCAGGGCTACCGGGCAGATCTTGAGAATGGAACTTGTGGCAGTGAGTGCCACAAGTCAGAGGATGCAGACACTCTGAATAAGAAGACCAGGGAGGAGGTTGGTGAATCCTTCGGGCTGAAGGGCAGACAGGTTCAGAATTATATCCGTCTGACCGAGCTGATCCCGGAGCTGCTGGACATGGTAGACAACAAGCATCTGGCCATTACTCTGGCAGTTGAGATCTCCTACTTCAGCAAGGAGATTCAGCATGCCATCTATGTAAATTACAAGGAAACGGGAGCCATGACCAAGGAGCAGATCCAGGTTCTGAAGAACCAGACCAATCTGGAGAATGCCACCGAGTACACATTGAAGCAGCTGTTGAATTCCGTTCAGCCGGAAATCAAGGAAGCAGGAAGGATCAGCTTCACGAGGAAGAAGCTGGATCAGTACTTCCCGAAGAATTACACCATGCAGAAGCGGCAGGAGATCATCTTCTCTCTGCTGGATGACTGGAAGAACAGACGGGAGGGTGCGGATGTTTGATTATATCGAGGTCAACCAGTCCGAGCAGTTCAGCTTTATCCGGATCCCCAGGGCATTGATCACGGAGGATTACTTTAACAGCCTGTCCCTGCAGGCCAAGGTGCTCTACGGAATGCTCCTAGACCGGATGTCTAAGTCCTTCCAGAATCACTGGCTCGATGAGGAAGGCAAGGCCTATATCATTTATCCGGTCAATGAGATCCAGGAGGACCTGAACCTGTCCCGGAGGAAGATCATGGACAATCTCTCCGAATTGGAAAAGGTCGGTCTGGTGGAACGGAAGAAGCAGGGAAATGGCAAGCCGAACTGCATCTATGTCAAGAATTTCATTGTGGAATCCCGGTAGCAGAAGTGCAGATTCTGCACTTCTGAATCGAAGCGGAAAGGAGCGATAAACGAATGGATGATCAAATCAGGTTCGGTTATTTTACCGGGAAAGAATCAGAAATGCTCACTTTCTATCGGGTGCCGAAGCTCCTGATCACGAGTGATTATTTCGAAAAGGTCTCGAATGATGCCAAGATGCTTTACGGTCTGATGCTGGATCGGATGTCCCTGTCAGCGAAGAATGGCTGGATAGATGCGGAAAGCCGTGTCTATATCTACTTTTCCATTGAAGATACCATGAGTCTTCTGAGAATCGGCAGAAATAAAGCGGTGAAGATCATGTCCGAGCTGGATGAGAAAACAGGCATCGGGCTCATCGAGAGAAAGCGTCCGGGGCAGGGAAAACCGGCGCTGATCTACGTGAAAAACTTCTGGAAGGGAGATGGAAAAAGCGGTTCAGAAGTTTATATTTCAAACTTCCAGAAGTCCCAAAATCAAACTTCTGGAAGTCCCGAAAGTAAACCTCTAGGAGTCCCGAAAGGGGACCCGAATAAGAATAATATTAATAATACTGAGTCTAGTAAGACCTCTTATCTGATCCGATCTGTGGATGTGGATAAGACGCCACAGACAGATGTCGCTGGATACTCAGAGCTGATCAAGGACAATATCGATTACCCGTCTCTCCTTCAGCGTTACCCTTATGAGCAGGACAACGTGGAGGAAATCTATGAGCTGATCTTGGAAACGGTTCTGTCCCAGAAGGACCGGATCTGCATAGCAAGGGACAGTTATCCGGCAGAGCTGGTACGGTCCAGATTCCTGAAGCTCCGGTGTGACCATGTGGAGTATGTGCTGGACAGAATGAAGAAGAACACGACCAGGGTGTGCAACATCAAGAAATATCTCCTGGCGGCGCTCTTTAATGCTCCGGCGACCATCGGGAATTACTATCAGGCAGAGGTCAATTACGACATGATGCATCCGGTGGTCTGAGTGGAAATTATATGGCGTACTAAAACGTAATTGACAGTACCTTGGCAAGAGAGTATGATGACAGTGAAGAACAGTAATATAACGTAACAAACAGTAATATAGAAAGATAATTCTATGAGGTGCGCCATGGATATCCCAATAAAGTTAAAGGCCTATGAGAAAGCTGCGATTGACTATTTGAACAGGAACGCTCCAGAGGTGTATCAGGAAAAAAATCCGGGATTTCGCTGGGCGTCACATACAGCAGCCCGGAAATCGGGAATCGATTGGGAGAGGATCAGTCGGATCCGGATCGAAAATGAATTTTCCTCGGAAGGATTCAGTGACGATGACAGCTCGATCAGCCATCTGACGATAGATGATCAGACCTATGAAAAACTGAGAAACGATATTAATCAGCAACTGAACATGACGCGGGGCGTACAGAAGGCTTTTCTTGCCAGAACGATTATCAAATGGGGCCTGGAGGAAATGAAACCGATAGCCAGACTAACCAGTTATGCTCACTTAGTCTATGGGAATAAACAGGATCTCAGCAATGCAGATGCATTGAAGCTCTGCGTGGATCTCTTCTGTGATTCCGGGGAAGATTCGGACAGAGCAGAGATCCGGGAGCAGATCAGGAAGCTTTTGATGGACTATCAGAAGAAGATGGAAGGGAAATAAGACCATGATCATTTTGAAGATTATCGGATGGATTTTATATATTGCGCTGAAGATGGTGATCGGAGTCATCCAGATTGTGCTGACATTCATTGCAACCTGTATTTGTTTCGGAGGTGGTGTATTTTGTACGATTTGCGGTATTATCGGATTCGTTTTTGTGGTAGCAAGTCTGTTGTGCCTCCCCTCTGGTATCGTAACAGTGAAGGAGTTCTGGCCGATGTTTTTCCTTGGAATAGCCTTAGGTGCGGTCCCGGCGTTCATAACTAATGTGGGAGTAGAAGGGATTTATGCTGTTAAGGGTCTGCTGAGCAAGATATAAATTCCAATGCCTGAATGGAAGGAGACTTCATATGATGACCAATAGGCAGGTAAGAAAATATTATATTGATAAAGAGCATACTGACCATCCGATAACCGACAGATTAATCAGTGGAGGTTACATGCAATCGTCTGGAGGATATATATCCAATGCCAGACGTGTGGGAATAGAGGCACCAAGTCAGTACTGGCATTTAATACATTCATGGTCTGATAATAAAAAGCCAGAGGCTCCATTCAATAAAACAATTCAGTGTGGAGAACTTATATTTTGGATGGCAGAGACGAGCGGCGCTGTTAGCAAGCCAAAATTGAATGAGCTGTGCGATCAGGTACTTAGTGGGAATGTCGCAGACAGAAGCTACTGGAATCGAATTATTCGAAGCGTATGTTTCGATTCAATCGAGGAAACGGTAACGAAGGCTGTGCCTTGAAGGGTAAAGGCTTGACATACAAATACGAAAGCAGTGGCTTATGGGCACAATTGCAGGTGACCCTAATTAACCCCAAAATGATACCAAACGATACTAAACGATACCAATCGATACTGTACTTCTGATTTTAGGACTGTTATTATTATCATAGACAAACGTGAATGAAATCGCCGGTGCGGCGAGGAACCTCACGTTTGTTTTTCTTTTGCAGAAGAATGAAATAGGGACTTTTGATGAGCGTCAGCTCGTGACCGGAATGGCCGCGGGTCTGGCGCTTTTCTTTTGCCCGAAATCAGGTGACGACCTGATTTCAGACAAAGCACAAGAGAAAGGAAAACAGCCTGATGGATTATGAACAGTTTAAGGCAACGTTCGCAGAGGATCTCAAAACCAATCTCCAGAAGCAGGAAATCGAGGTCGATGTCAGCGAACATTACATTGAGAAGCTGAACGATTCCTACGATGCATTAAGTGTTACGCCGAAAGGAAGTAGCATTGGTGTCAATGCGAACCTCGATGAAATTTTCCACGCAGTGGAAAGAGGAAGAGATTACAGCGAGGTGCTTTCCGGAGTTACCGAATCACTGAAAGGCAGCTTTGAACATATGCCGAAACTGCAGGTTTCGGATCTTACCAACTACGCTGAAATGAAGAACAAGCTGGCCATGGAGGTCGTATCCGCGGAGCGGAACGCAGGAATGCTTCAGAATGTTCCGCATGAGCAGATGGAGGACATCGCCGTTGTCTACCGCCTGGCGCTTGATTCGAGTAAAGACGCGAGCAGCACGGTTCTGGTCACCAATGACCTGATGGACAAGTTCGGAATCACACATGAGCAGCTCCATAATGACGCCATGAAAAATGCACCACTCATTCGCCCCGCGGAGATTAAGGGAATGGAGGAGACGCTGAATGAAATGCAGGGCGGACCTGTACTAGAGCCGGACCTGTTTGTGGCAGGCGTACCGGACCAGAACCACGGAGCCGCTGTCATTGCGTATCCCAATTTCTTTGAGGATGCCGCTGAAAAGCTCGGCGGAGATTATTTCATCATTCCCAGCAGTATTCATGAAGTGCTTCTAGTCAAGGATACCGGTGAAATGAATGCCAGGGATCTGGAAGCAATGATCAGGGAGGTCAATGCCACTGAGGTTGCTCCGGAAGACGTTCTGACGGACCATGCCTATCACTACGACAGCAAGGAGCACATTTTCGAATCGGCGGACAAATTCGAGGAGCGCCAGGCAGAAATGGAGGCTGTGGTACCGGAGGAAGACAGGGGATCCCTCATTGAACAGCTGAATGCAAAGAAGGAGGAAGCTGCAAAGGAGGCACCGGAAAAAGCCGCAAAGGATGCCGTCAGGAAGAGCCGCGGAGGTGAAGCATTATGAGTATGAGCACTACTGTTATCTTTGCGGGGCATATTCCGGTGGAAAACAGATACGGTGGCGGGGACTTCCTGCAGGGAGCCCCGACGCCATACCCGCTGAACTGTGAGCATCCCTGCTGTTATGGCAAGGGAAGATGCTTCTGCTGGCCCTGCATGAAAGAGATCCTGGAGAAAAGGAGAAGCGGATAGAAGAGGTGATCTCTTGGACTATGACTACTTTTATGAGGAAGAGTCAGAGCAGTTTGCCTTCTACCGGATCCCGAAGGTCTTGTTTACGGATGAGCGGTTCAGACGCATTTCCACATCGGCCAAGGTGCTGTATGGACTGCTTCTGGACCGCGTTTCATTGTCCGCAAAGAACCGGTGGGTCGATGAGCATGGCAGGGTCTACATTTACTACACATTGGAGAGTATTCAGGCAGATCTGCTCTGTGCCAATGAGAAGGCGACAAAGCTTCTAAAGGAGCTGGAGCGGTACGGACTGATTGAGCGGACAGTACAGGGGCTCTGCAAGCCGAACCGGATCTATGTGAAGAATTTTATCCGCTCACGAAAAACCGGACTCCAGAATCACGAAAATCGTGAGTCCGGAGTCACGAATTCCGTGAGTCTGGAGTCACGAAAATCGAACGGAAATAATACTGATATTACTAAGACTGAGTACAGCGATACTGATCTTATCCCTTCTGGAGACGAGAACAGAATGGAAGAGAGGCGGGCATACCGGGAGTATTTCATGGATGCGCTCTCCATTGATCTCATGAAGGAGCGGTATCCCTATGATACAGATGCAATCGATGAGATTCTGGAGCTGATCCTGGATACCGTCTGCACCAGCAGAAAGACTATTGGCATTGCCGGTGAGCAAAGACCTACTGAGGTTGTGAAGAGTCGCTTTATGAAGCTCGATTCCAGCCATCTGGAATTCGTACTGAAGGGACTTTCTGAAAATACCACACTGGTCCGGAACATGAAGCAGTACCTGTTGGCGGCACTCTATAATGCGCCGCTGACAATCAACAACTACTACAAATCTCTTGTCCACCATGACATGGCGGAAGGGAATATCTGAGGAGAATGAAGGAATGAGTAAGCATATTGAGATTAAACTGGATCCCCTGACGGACGGATTCACAGAAAACAGAGCGGCAGTTAATGCTATCCGGGCAGACCGTCATGCCCTGATTATTGCAACCAATGGGGATTTCAGGCTGACAGACATCAGAGAAGCTGACAATATTTTGAGAGGACTTACTGCTTCCGAGTGCAGTGGATCAATCATACTCGAGGATGTGCCGGATGGTGTTGATTTCCTTGTAATATTCAATGACCATAAAGCCTTTGACCTGGAGGAAGACCGCTTTTTTGTCGGCAGTATGTTGGTATTGAAGATGGAAGGCAAGCGGCTTCATGGACTTACTGATGAGGAGATTTATAAGGTGAAGGACATGATGGATGGAAGAATGGCCACCCTGGTTGATGGGGGCGATACTTTCTCTGCGTTGGCACTTTTTTAAGGAGGATCGTATGAGCAGAACAATTCCAAGAGCCTATGTGACCGCGGTCTGGGACAAGAATCCGGTGGTCGCAAAGGAGGAGGCCAGGAAGTACTGCAGTGAGCTGATCAGGGAAGGATATCTTCCTCTGTGCCCGGTACTGGCCTTTGACGGGATATTTTCCACGGAGGATACGGAATCCCATAAGCGCAGAAGAGAAATGTCAGAGGATCTGCTTCGAAGGGCGCGATTTCTCGTGATCTGCGGCAAGGAGCAGAACGACGAAGTGAATGATGATATCGCCATCGCAAGGAAGGCAAAGGTGATCGTCACATCTCTGGAAGGTGTGATCGGATATGAATGAAGGCCGCCTCTGGCTGGCCTTTTCTTTTGCCTGGAATCAGGAAAGGAGGTGAGTCCGGATGATGAATGAAGAGATTGCAAAGGAGATCGTAGGTGGGGCGGCCAGAGGGCTAAAGGAAGAAGTAGTTAAGCCAGCGCAGCGCATTGTAGTGGAATGCATTGGTAAACCGACAGCGCAGATGCTGTTCAAGGGGCTGAAAGCAGCAGTCACAGCGCCGGGAAAAGCAATCAAGAACAAGCTGCATCCGGAACACGGCGAGATGAAGGTAAAGGATCTCATCCGGAAGGACCAGGGAGCACAGGCCATCGACATTGATGGAGCAGGGCTTGGAGATTTCCGGAAGATTGCCAACAAATACGGGATGGATTTTGCCATCGTAAAGAGCACGGAACTGGATCCGCCCAAGTATTCGGTATTCTTCAAGGCCAGGGATGCAGATGCCGTCAATGCGGTGGTGAATGAATATACCGCAAAACAGATGCGAATCGGGAAGGAGAGCAGGCCAAGTCTTCTGGAAAAGCTCGGTAAGTTCAAGGCGATTGTAGCCGCGCTGCCGAAGAAGGTCGTGGAGAAGCATAAGGAGGTGGACCGATGAACCAGAAGGTGAAAAAGCAGATGATCCTGAACATACCCTATGCGGTTCTCGGTCTCTTTGCCACCAACTTCGGGGAAGCCTGGAGAATCTCTGAGGGGATGAATGCTTCAGAAAAGTTGCAGAGCATGATCCTGAACGGAGGTTTCCAGCAGGCCTTTTCCAATCCGCTCCCCAGTTTCCATCCGCTGGATCTGACGGTCGGCATTTGCTGTGCGCTGGCACTCCGGCTTGCTGTCTACCTGAAGGGGAAGAATGCAAAGAAGTTCCGGCATAACGAGGAGTACGGCTCCGCCAGATGGGGCACGCATGCAGATATCGAACCGTATGAGGATCCGGTTTTTGAAAATAACGTGATCCTCTCGCAGTCAGAGCGTCTCACCATGAACTCAAGGCCGAAGAATCCAAAATATGCGAGGAACAAAAACGTGCTGGTGATCGGCGGCTCCGGTTCCGGCAAGACGAGATTTGTCCTCAAGCCGAACCTTCTGCAGATGCACAGCTCTTACGTAATCACAGATCCGAAAGGCACCGTGCTGAACGAGTGTGGGAAGGCTCTTCAGATCGGTCCGGTGAAAAAGGACAGCGAGGGAAAGCCTATGAAGGACAGGAATGGCAGGCCCATCCATGATCCCTATCAGATCCGGGTGTTCAACACGATCAATTTCGAACGGTCGATGCACTACAATCCTTTTGCCTATATTCATTCCGAAAAGGACATCCTGAAGCTGGTGATGACTCTGATCGCCAACACCAAGGGGGACGGCAAAGCGGGCGACGAGTTCTGGGAGAAAGCGGAAAAACTGCTGTACAGTGCCTTGATCGGCTACATCCATTACGAGGCGCCGGAGGAGGAACAGAACTTCTCGACTCTCCTCGAAATGCTGAATTCCATGGAGGTACGGGAGGACGATGAGTCATTCAAGAATCCGGTGGATATGCTCTTTGATGAGCTGGAGGAGAAGGATCCGGACCACTTTGCCGTGAGGCAATATAAAAAGTACAAACTGGCCGCTGGTAAGACAGCCAAATCAATTTTGGTCAGCTGCGGTGCAAGGCTTGCTCCCTTTGATATCAGGGAGCTCCGGGAGATCACAGCTTACGATGAGCTGGAGCTGGATACTATCGGAGACCGGAAGATGGCGCTGTTCCTGATCATGAGTGACACGGACAGCACGTTCAACTTCCTGATCAGCATGATCTACACGCAGCTTTTCAATCTGCTGTGTGAGAAGGCAGACGATGTGTACGGCGGAAGGCTTCCGGTCCATGTCCGGTGCCTCATCGATGAGATGGCAAATATCGGGCAGATTCCGAACCTGGAGAAGCTGATGGCGACGATCCGGTCCCGTGAGATCAGCGCGATGCTGGTGCTGCAGGCAAAATCGCAGCTCAAGGCGATCTACAAGGATAATGCGGAGACCATCATCGGCAACTGCGACTCCCAGATCTTCCTCGGCGGCTCGGAGAAGACGACGCTGAAGGATCTGAACGAGGCGCTCGGCAAGGAAACCATAGATATGTACAACACTGGCGAGAGCCGGGGCAGTCAGCAGTCCTACAACATGAACTACCAGAAGCTTGGGCATGATCTTATGTCCCTGGATCAGCTGGCGGTGATGGATGGCAGCAAATGCATTGTACAGGTAAGAGGCGTGAGACCATTCTTCTCGGACAAATATGACCTGACACAGCACCCGAACTACCACCTCACGTCTGACTACGACAAAAAGAACTGGTTCGATGTGGAGAAATACCTGAAGCGGAGACTGGTCCTGCATCCGGATGATACGTATCAGGTAATCAAAGTGTAATAGGCATCCACGGAGGGTGCCTTTTTCTTTGTGAAGGGACAGAGAATGGGTGCCGTGTTAGCATGAGTAACCGCCTGATGGCAAACAGTCAGTGGGAAGCTGGATTGGAGGAAATATATGGCAGAGGAGAAAGAGCTGATGCCGGCCGACATTCCCGACTGGGTACGGGAAGCGGAAGAGGCAATGGCAAGAGGAGAGACGCTGGATATGCCGGAAGTGAAAGAGATTTCCATCAAGTTCGGCAAGGGTCTGGTCGGGGAACCCTTTACCTCAAAGAGCGGGAAAGAGCTGGTTGAGGTGAAGATCCCGAATACGGATCCGGCAGATAAGACACCCTGGGCATCCTTTGTGATCTCTCCGAAGATGATCCATGACAACAAGTTCGGAAAGGGCGTCTGGATGAAGCTTCCGGAGGATGGGACCACCAGGGTATCCAAGCCTTTTATTGTAGCAACGGACCCGAATGGGCAGAGAAGATGGGACCGGAACGTGCGGGATATCCCCAATACGGAGCTCAAGTCAATGATGGAGGCCTATAAGACCAGGAACCGGGCCGAAGACAGGGAGTCGGTTCTCGGCTCCCTCAACGAAAAGAAGGAGGAAGCTGCCCGGCAGCCGGAGAAACCGAAGTCTCCTCATGTGAAATCGAAAGGAGTGGAGAAGTAGATGATACGGATACTTCCAAGACCACCCAATTAAGAAAGGGCTGGCAGATCGGGGCGGATCTGGTCTATTAAGAAAATGCCGACCAGCCATGCGAAAACTCTCGATCAGGGCGGGAAGCAGAATTACAGACAGACAACTTCATATGGAACCATTCACTAAGGACCGATCGGCAAGGTGCCGGCTGGTCTATATTTATGCAAACATTCATTAAACACATCATTTTTTGGAGGAAAAACATTATGGCATTTTTCAACAGCGCAGTTGGCGTTCTTCAGACTCTCGTTATCGCAATTGGTGCAGGTCTCGGCATCTGGGGTGCTGTAAACCTGATGGAAGGTTACGGCAATGACAATCCCGGCGCGAATGCTCATGTACGGTAAGGAAGCAAGCAACCGAAAACAAGAGATAGACCGCCAG
>ERZ772926.1080-NODE-1080-length-13690-cov-7.003740_pt1 | contig 13690 bp, 13 predicted proteins | sample MGYA00511136_ERZ772926 | MGnify/ENA primary metagenome ERZ772926 (study PRJEB29015, sample SAMEA2737917) | human oral metagenome | biome: human oral; feature: human-associated habitat; material: dental | place: China | collected 2153 ... | reverse complement strand
GGCCCTGGGCACGCTGCTGGCGTTCGTCCTCCTCAAGGAGTCCATGGCGGCCCGCCAGATCGTGGCCCTGCTGGTCGCGTTGGCGGCGATCGTGGCGACCGGGTGGACGGCCACCACCGACGCCGTTGAGGGCGGCAACGCCGTTCTCGGAGTCGCGGGAGCGTTGGCGTGCGTGGTCGGATGGGGATCGGAGGCCGTGATCCTGACCTGGGGGATGCGCGACGACACCGTGGACAACGAGGTGGCGTTGCAGATCCGCGAGACGACCTCGGCGGCGGTCTATCTCTTCATCGTCGCACCCATCGCGGGAGTCTTTGGCTTCACGCTGCACTCCCTCGCCCATCTCTCGGCGGGTGTCGCGGTGCTCGCGGGCCTGGCGGGTACTGCCTCGTACCTGTTCTACTACAAGGCGCTGTCCGCGATCGGGGCGTCGCGCGGCATGGCGCTCAACATCTCGTATTCGGCGTGGGCGGTCATCTTCGCTCTCGTGCTGCAGGGGACGGTGCCCACCGCATTCCAGATCCTGTGCTGCGCGGTGATTCTCGTCGGCACGGTTCTGGCGGCAACCCCCTCGTGGGGTGATCTCCTTCCCAGGCGCACTGGGACGGAAAGCCGTAATCAGGCGTGAGACAATGGCTGGTGGGCGCATGCGCCCACCAGCTTTCCACAAGTGGAGGACTTATGGCGACACCCCGGAGTGACCTGGCCAAGGTGCACAAGCTTCTGACGTTGATCCTGGCGGAACTGGACCGTGTCTGCGGGCTCATCGGGGTGTCGTACGCGGTCTACGGGGGAACCGCCATCGGGGCGATTCGCCACGGGGGTTTCATTCCCTGGGACGACGACATTGACGTGATGATGACGCGCGCCGACTACGAGCGTTTTCTCGCCGAGGCGCCCAAGCACATGGATGAGCGTTTCCGTCTGGATAACACTCGCACGTGCGAGGACTTTCCGTTCATGTTCACGAAGATGGTGATCCCCGGGACCCTCCTCGTCCCGGAAGCGGCCCGCGATTCGGCCTATCGGATGCCCTTCTTCGTCGACATTCTTCCCCTCGACGAGATCCCCGCCGACGAGAAGGCCTTCCGCGCAATGTCTCGCGCGTCCTGGTGGTGGGGACGCCTGCTGTTCCTGCAGGGCACCGCTCGCCCCTACCTCATCAATCCGCCGATGTGGAAGAAGGCACTCATCTACTCGGCGACGACCGTGGTGCACCTGGGACTCAAGGCACTGCGCGCAACCCCGCGTAGCCTGCAGGCCCGCTGGGAGCGTGCCGTCCGCCGCTACGAGGGCGCGGGAACGGGGGTGTACGCGGACTTCACGATGCGCGACCCCCAGAATTGGATCGTGCGCGAGGAGGAGTTTTTCCCCACTCGGCGGGTCCCCTTCGAGGACATCACCGTGATGATCCAGCACGACTACGATGCGCTGCTGCGCCGGGGCTACGGCGACTACATGCAGTTGCCGCCGCCGGACAAGCGCTACAACCACGCTCCGGCCGTCGTTGATTTCGGCCCCTACGAGTCCATCCTCTAAGCCATCCACCCACTGTTGATCGGACACACATGAGCGAAGCTGATCCCGCAACCCTGGCAGCCATTCAGCGCGTTACCAAGCGGTGCTTGGCCGAGATCGACCGCGTCTGTACACTCCTGGATATCCGTTACGTCGCCTACGGCGGAACGGCGATCGGAGCGGTACGCCATCAGGGCTTTATCCCGTGGGACGACGACGGGGACGTGTGCATGCCCCGCCCGGACTACGAGCGTTTCATTGCCGAGGCCCCCGCCGTCCTGCGAGATGAGTTCTTCATCGCGTCCCCCGCCTCTCACTCGGACTTCCCGATTAGCTTCGGGGTGCTGGGCTTGAAGGGGTCGGAGTTCATCTCCAAGGTGGCCAAGGATCGGCCCTTCCGCATGCCGATCGGTGTCGATTTGTTCGTCCTGGACGAGATCGCCGAGGATCCGGCTCGTTTCCGCGCACAGTTGCGTGGCACGTGGCTGTGGGCCAGGCTCATGTTCCTTCGTTCGATTCCGTGCCCGCCGACGGGTCTACCGACGCCTGCTCGTCAGCTCGCGGCGATTGCGATGGCCTGCGCCCACTGGGGGATGCGCGCGCTGCGCGTGAACGAGGCGTCCCTGTATCACCGCTGGCTGCGTGCCGCTCTCAAGGGCCGCGACAACCCCGTCAAGGCTGCGGATGGGACGACGCTGTACGGCGACTTCTCAACGCGCGATCCGCGCCGCTGGAGCGCTTCGGAGGCCGAGCTCTTTCCCGCACGGTCAGTTCCTTTCGACGATATCACCGTGCGCATCCCCGCTGCCTACGACGTCGTCTTGACGCGGGGATACGGCGACTACATGCGCGTCCCCGACCCGCGCGATCGCGTGACCCACGAGCCGTATCGCATCGTTTTTGGCCCCAACGATCCCGGCCTCGACGCTGCGACCGAGGGCGGCGACCTGTGAGCGAGAAGGACACCACGGCCTCGTCTATTCCCTCGGATAGCGGTGACGCGCAGGTCGAGGCCACCGGGGAGGCCCTTGAGTCGCGCGGTCAGCTGGGCCGGGACTACCTGTGGAACACGGCGGCCTCCCTAATGTCGAGTCTTGCCGTGGTCATCATGGGCGTGGCGATCGTGCGCTCGGGCGCCACGGATTCCTTCGCCCGCGCCCAGTACGGGCTGTTCACGCTGGCTCTGGCGATCGGCCAGCAGTATCAGACGGTGGGCCTGTACGAGGTGCGCACCTTCCACGTGACCGACGTGCGGCGCCGCTTCGACTTCGGCACCTACCTGTCGACGCGCCTGCTGACCTGTCTGGTCATGGTCGGCCTCATCGCTTACCACTCGTGGACCGCCTCGACGAAGGAGCCCTACCCCGCTTTTACGGTGATCGCCGCGATGGCGCTCCTGCGGATCTTCGACGCCTTCGAAGACGTGTACTACTCCGAGTTCCAGCGCTCGGGCCGCCTTGACATCGCGGGAAAGGCCTGTTTCGCGCGCATATTTACAACCACGTTCCTATGGTCGGGCCTGTACTGGTTCACCCAGGATTTGCTGACCTCGACGCTCATCACCTTCGCAGTCACCTGCGTGGTCCTCATCGTGGCCTACGGGCTACCCGCTCGGGGCGTCTTCCCACTCCTTCCCTCCCTGAACGTGCGGGGCGTCGCAGGAATCCTGTGGGAGTGCCTGCCTCTCTTCGTCGCCGCGTTCCTCAACCAGTACCTGGCGAACGCGCCACGCTTCGCGATTCATGCGGCGCTCGGCGACGAGGAGCTGGGTGTCTTCGCGATCATCTACATGCCCGCGGTGGCGATCAACATGCTCTCGCTCTTCGTGTTCCGCCCGCTGCTCACGCGCATGGCGCTGCGCTGGACCGAGGGGAAGCGAGGCGAGTTCTTCTCGATCGTGCGCAGGGGCCTCCTGACGACGGCCGGCGCCTTCGCCATCGTCGCCGCGGTCACCTATATGATCGGCCCTCCCCTCCTGACCCTCGTGTTCGGCACGGACGTGTCGGGATACGTAGGCGAGCTAATGGTGCTCGTCCTGGCAGGCGCACTCAACGCGGCCAGCGTCATCCTCTACTACGCCCTGGCGACGATGCGCCGCCTGCGGGCGGTCCTAGCGGTCTTCGTGACGGCTGGCGCCACCGCATACCTGCTCGCTCCAGCGCTCACACGCTCCCTGGCCATGATGGGCGCGTCACTGGCGTATGCCGCCACCATGGGTTTGCTCGCCCTCCTCTTCGCTCTTGTCATGCTGATCCCCGCCCGCAACGCGCCCACCGGCGCCCAGCCCACTACCGACTGAAGGATTCCCTATGCGCATCGCGTTCGTCGTGAACAGCTACCCCCCGCGCCTGGGTGGGTTAGAATCCCACATCTACCACCTGTCGGTGTCCCTGGCTCAGCTGGGGCATCGAGTGTTCGTCCTCACCATCTCCGACGAACCCGGCCATCGCACGGAGGAGCAGGTCGATGTTCGCACGGACCGCGCTCACCTTCCCATCGCCGACGTCATTAGCTTCCCCTCCGCCGGGGCGACCCGTCGAATCGCGCGTTTCCTGGCGCGTGAGCACATCGATATCGTCAGTGTTCACACGCGTTTCTTCCCGATGAGCTTCGTCGGGGTCCGCGCCGCACACAGGGCAGGGCTTCCGGTCATTCATACCGAGCACGGCTCGGGTTTCGTCGCGGCCTCGTCCCCCGTGATCGCTGCGGCCTCGCGCGTCGTTGACGTGACGATGGGACGCTACGTGCTGCGACACGCCGACCGCGTCCTCGGGGTCTCCGAGCAGGCCGCGGACTTTGCCTCGCGGCTGGGCGGGGTGCACGCCGATGTCTTCTACAACGCGATCACACCCCCGTCGCCCCATCCCGATCCCATCGCGGATCGCCACCGCCACCTGGTGTTCGTCGGGCGCATGGTGCCCGGCAAGGGCTGGGACACGTTCATCGAGGCCGTGGCGCGCCTGAGCGCGGAGGGAGTCGAGGTCACCGGGGAGCTGCTGGGCGCGGGTGCAGACCTTGAGGCGGCGCGTGCTCTCATCGCCGATCGCAACCTGGCCGATCGACTCTGCGCTCCGGGGCGGGTGAGCGCGCAGGAGGTGCGTTCGCGTCTCGCCGGGGCGACCCTCGTCAATCCGACGGTTCTGTCCGAGGGATTCCAGACGACGCTGCTCGAAGCGCTCGCCGAGCGCGGCCGCGTCGTCACCTTCACGGTACCGGGTGCGAGGCTCCTGGCGGAGCAGGGGCACCCGGTGGTGATCACCGAGGAGAGGAACCTGGAGTCGCTGGTCGACTCCTTGCGCTCTTTTCTGCGCGAGCCCGCTCCTCTGGCGCAGCCGGACCTTATCGACGCGTGGACGTGGCCCGTGCGGGCGCGCGAGTATGCATGCATCGCCTCGACGCTACTGTCCGAGGAGAACGCTGCTCGCAACGCCGGTAGTGACGCGTCCTCGCGAGGCTGAGCCGCGGGTCATCGCCGCGCGGCGAGTGCGATAGCACAGCCCAAGACTTACTGACATATCTGGGCATTTGTCCATTCCTCACGCCACTTGTTTTTGTCTGAACAATTGACCCGTCGGCTGAATAGGATTGTTGCGTCGGAAGGAACGTGCCGGACAGGCTCGCCCCCCTTCCCTTCACAAGGCCGTGTGGGTCCGCACGGCCTTGTTCTGCGTCTCCCGCACACGTTGACGATCACCATCCGGCCCGTTCGCACCAAGCATGCCTCTTCCGCCGCCCCCGTCACCAGTTTTCGCGTGCGCGATGACCGTCGTCTTCGCGGCCGCCATCCTCGGTCCGTGCAGGTCCCTGAGCGCGAGGAACGCCTCGACGTCGCGCCCCCCGTGAGGCCAGCCAGGAGGGCGACTCGGGCAAGGAGGGACGCGACAACCAGGAGGGTGAGGGAGCACGCAACGAGGGCGAGGGCGGGTAGGAGGGGGCCGGGGTGAGCACAAGCCCGAGGACGATTCCGACTCCCCCTCCGACGCCGAGAAGGCAGTGGGCGCGGGGAACGAGGCGAGCGGCCGCGACGACGACGTTCGTCGGGCTTCCTCCGAGGAACTTTCCAAAGGTTTCGACGTCCTCGAGGTGGGCGCCGACCTGGAGTGGAAAGATGTCGACGCCGGAGCGCCCCATTGTCAGGATGTCTGCGTAGTGCTGATCCAGGGACATGCCAGCTCCTTCCTCTTCGTTGGGGTATGTCGAGCCCGACGTTCCAAGGATGCACTATCGGCGAACAATCATCAATCTTTGTCCATACAATAGGTTCAGCGCGTCGCACCTGCGAACGATGCCAACGCTGATACTATGTAACCCTATAAAATTTACCGAAACACCGGTGTCAGGATACGAAGGTCTCACCATGCCCCGATCGTCAACTACCACAGCACACACCCCTTACGTCCCCGACATCACGCTCGACCGCTCCTCCCCGGTCCCCCTGTACTTCCAGATCTCCGAGCCCATTGCGCAGCTCATCAACTCCGGGACTCTCCCGGCCAACACTCGCCTCGAGGATGAACTCTCCATGGCCGCCCGCCTGCACGTCTCGCGACCGACCGCCCGCCAGGCGTTGCAGCGACTCGTGGATCGCGGTCTCCTGACGCGTCGGCGCGGGGTCGGAACAATCGTCTCCCCGCGGCACGTCCATCGCCCCATGGAGCTCTCCTCCCTCATGCGAGACCTCGTGGAGGCCGGACACAAGGTACACACGACAATCCAGCGCTACGAGGCGCGCCCGGCTAGCGCCCAGGAGGCCGACACGCTGGGCGTCGACGAGGGAACGCTCATCGTTCACATTGAGCGCACGCGCTTTGCCAACGACGAACCCATCGCCGTTCTCACCAACTCCATCCCCTCCGACATCGCACCGTCGATGCAGGAACTCGAGTCGGGTTCGCTTTACGACCTGATGCGCGAGCGTGGCGTCACGCTCGCCTCGGCGCGCCAGGTGATTGGCGCCCGCAGCGCCACAACCAAGGAGGCCAAGCTCCTGTCCGAACATCGCGGCGCCGCCCTGCTCACCACCCAGCGCACGACCTACGATCCCTCGGGTCGCATCGTTGAATACGGCGACCACATCTACCGGGCTTCACGCTACTCCTTCGAGGCCAATCTCTTTGCCCAGTAGCCTCCACACCGTAGTGATATATCATCCTAACAATCAGACATCAATACTATCGCGAAGTTCCCCGCCACCTCCATCGTCACCGGCTCTGTCCACACCCCTGAACAACCCCACCTCTTCATCCATCGCGAAGGACACGAAAGTCGACGAGGCGGTGGTTGCCTCCGCGGCGGACGGCGCATGGCACCGCGTCACACGCGTGACGCTTCCCGCTACCTTCGATCGCTAACTACAATGTTCCAACAACGACGTTAAGGAAACCTATGTCCGCCAAGAATCTGTCACTCGCGACGGTGACGCCAGCTCAGCTGCACGACGCCGTCGACGAGACACCCGCGTCCGGGCCGCGTCGCGGCGTCTTCATCATCGCAGCAGTCGCCACCCTAGGCTCACTGCTCTTCGGCTATGACACGGGCGTTATCTCCGGCGCCCTGCCCTACACGCGCAAGGCCTCGGCCTGACGCCCCTGGAAGAGGGGGGCATCTCCGGCGTCCTCCTGCTCGGTGCCGCGTTCGGAGCCTTGTTCGGTGGCATGATGTCCGACCGCTGGGGACGCCGCCACAATATCACGCTCCTCGCGATCCTGTTCTTCTTCGGGGCGGTCGGCAACGCCATCTCCCCCAACGTGTGGGTGATGTACATCTTCCGCGCGGTCCTCGGCTTCGCCGTCGGCGGCGCCTCGGCCGCTGTTCCCGTATACCTGGCCGAAACGGCCCCCAAACACATCCGCGGTGCGATCGTCGCGGTCGACCAGCTCATGATCGTGACCGGTCAGCTCCTGGCCTTCTCGATCAACGCGCTGATCGCCACGATGCGCGGCGGACCCGAGTTGACCGTCACCGCCGACCCCTCGGGTCTGCTTCCCGCCGAGCACATCGGCCACGCGATCTCGTTCGATACCCTGGCGCTCATGCAGGCCTCGCGTGGTGGCACGCTCAGCACTGCGGAGTACCACGAGTTTCTCGCCCAGCTATCCGTCGCCACCGGCAACGGCGACACGTGGCGCTACATGATCATCCTGTGTTCCATCCCCGCCATCGCCCTGTGGATCGGCATTCGTCTCATGCCCGAATCCTCGCGCTGGTACGTGGCCAAGGAACGCCTGTACGAGGCGATCGGCACCCTCAAGCGCGTGCGCAACGAGGCCATCGATGGGCCCCTGGTGGAGGAGCTCGCGGACATTGTGGCCGTCCACCGGGCCGAGACCTCCAGTGAGCGTAAAGGCTTCGGCTACGTCTGGCTAACCCCCTGGCTACGCAGGCTCATGATCGTCGGCATCTTCCTGGGCACGACCAACCAGCTCACGGGCGTTAACACCGTCATGTACTACGCACCCAAGGTCCTGCAGTACGCCGGCATGGACACCTCGTCGGCGATCGTCGCTCAGGTCGCCAACGGCGTCATGTCTGTCGTTGGATCCGCACTCGGTATCTGGCTGATCCTCAAGTTCCGTCGCCGCCAGATCCTCATCGCCGACGTCATCGGCGTGGGTCTGTCCCTCCTGACCATTGCGGCTGTGTTCCAATTCGCCATCGCGCCGTACATGAACGCACAGCAGACACCCCCGGCGTGGGCAGCCTACGCCGTCCTTGGCCTCATGGCCGTGTTCATGCTCATTGTTCAGTCCTCGAATGGGACGATCGTGTGGACAATGATGGGCGAGCTCTTCCCGAACAACGTCCGCGGGGTCATGAATGGGACCGCTATCTTCTGCCTGTGGATCGTCAACGCCATCGTCGGCTGGACCTTCCCGGTTATGATCGAGGACCTGGGCGGCGGCCTGACCTATACCATCTACGGCATTGTCAACCTCGTGGTTGCCGCCGTCCTCTTCCATGTCATGCCCGAGACCTCGGGCAAGTCGCTGGAGGAGATCGAAACGGAGATGGAGAAGCGCTTCTCCTGATCGAGTGGGCGGGGGTGCTGTACGACGTCCACGCTGCCCCTCACCCACTCATTTATCTAGACAATTGTCCATAGTTTGCTACAATAGCCGCCACCGACATAGTGGCCGATGCTTCCCCGCGACTCATAGGAGAGCTGCAATGACTCACGTCTACGCTCCCGCAACCGCAATCGTCGCCCCGAACGGTATCGCCTGGGGCATGCACCTATCGCGTGGCGCAATGATGACATTCCCGAGGTCGGCGAATGGAACACGATCGACGTCATGTTCGATGATCTGGCCGAGGCTGGCTTCGCCGGCACCGAGGTTGCCGGCTGGTATCCCTCGAAGGAGGAGACGAAGGAGAAGGCCGACGCCGCGGGCCTGAAGATCGTGGCCCAGTGGTTCTCCAGCTTCATCGTCCGCGACGGCGTCGACGCGGTCATCCCCGATTTCCGCGCCACCTGCGAGTATCTTCAGTTCCTGGGGGCGACCCGCGTCGTCGTCTCCGAGCAGACCGGCTCGGTGCAGGGCGTGCGCGACATCTGCATCTTCGACAACAAGCCCGTCCTGAAGGAAGAGGAGTGGCCGGTCCTGGCGCAGGGCCTCAACAAGCTCGGCGAGATCGCCCACGAGTACGGCCTCGATCTGGTCTACCACCACCACCTGGGCACCGTCATCCAGACCAAGGACGAGACCCTTCGCCTGCTCAAGCTGACCGATCCGAACAAGGTCTCACTGCTCTTCGACACGGGCCACGCATTCGTGGGCGACGGCGATGTCATGGGCCTGCTGCACGGAGCAATCGACCGCATCAAGCACGTGCATTTCAAGGACGTGCGCCCCGCGAAGATGGAAGAGTCCCGCGCGGCCAAGCGATCCTTCCTCGATTCCTTCCTCGCCGGCATGTTCACGGTTCCCGGCGACGGAACGATCGACTTCACGGAGCCCTACGCCTTCCTCGTCGAGCACGGCTACCAGGGCTGGATCCTGGTCGAGGCCGAGCAGGATCCGACGATCGCTCCCCCACTCGAGTACGCGCACATCGCGCGCGACTACGTCAAGGGAACCCTGCTGGGTCAGTGAGCCCCGTCGCGCAATTCCTCGGATTCCCGCGCGAAACAGGAAAGGTGCGGAAGCGACATTCTCGGTGCGCTGACGGGACTGGCCAAAACCGCAATCCCCGGCCTGGCCTCGCGTTTTTCGGAGAGCGAGTTCCGGGGGACCACGGCGTGGTTCTTCTTCACGGTGAACGTCATCAAGACCCCCGTCACCATCGGCATGGGACTGCTGCACCTCGAGCATCTGCCGCTCATCGGAGCGCTTGCTCCCGTGGTGCTGGCATGCGCGTGGGCGGGGCGCCGCCTGGCCGCCCGCATTCCCCAACGCGTCTTCGCCCCCTCGCCATCGCGGCGACGATCGTGGCGACGGTGCCGCTGCTGGCGTCATAGAAGCTACCAACGTAGGCTTTCGCCCGTGTCAGCTGATTCACTGATGCTGCGCAAGCAGAGCTAGAGCGTGAGTCTCATTCCTTCATGCTCAAGCATCTTAAAGGGATTGAGACACTCCACTCCAAATTCGCTGCACGCGTCGGGTATCTTGATCCGCCTCTTGGATGCCGGCGCCGACTTTTCGTGCGTGACGACCACCCATCCGCAAGCCAGTGCGTGCGCGACGATCCAGGAGTCCGCGACCCGGAGAAACTCATTGACGGCTCGCTGCTCATGGCTGCCCATTGCCCACGTGGAGACCTTTTGATAGCAGGAGACGACGCGCGAGTCGGGGGCAACGAAGTGTTGCTTATTCAGCTTCGCCCATGCCTTGAGAGGATCATCCTCGCTCGCGCCGTCTAGTTCGTCGTACACCGACTTGATACTCACGGCGTGGCACGAGTCGAAGAGCTGAACCAGGAAATCCCAGTACCCGGGTGCCAGATCGAACGTATAGTATGCGTTCGCCGCATCAATGAAGATGTTCGTGTCCAGGACATACATCGGTCACACCACCTGGAGGTGTTTCGCCAGCTTGTCGAACACGTCCCTGTTGTGGGTGCCGATCATACGGAAACTCTCCGTGAATCCCGTACGCCCCTCCAGGGTGGATGTAATGATCGCAGTCGCGAGCGGACGCCCAAGTCGAGTGGTCAAGGTCCGATAGAAGTCTCCACCACTACTGGCATGAGATTTATCCGTGCCATAGTCAGCGTGCACGGCATCCAATACCCGGCGGTACTTCTGCTCCCCAATTTGCCCGGCGCTACGCATCCGGTGAAGTGCGACCTCGGCGGAAACGCCGAACCTTCGCGCGGCCTGACGATAATCCTGGACAGATTCTGCACCGTTGAAAGCATCAAGCGCTTCATCAGGCAGAAGCGTAAGAGCGGCAACCTTGTTGCACCATGCTTCCTCGCCACTGCCCCCCAGCGTCTTATCTCCTCCTGAAAGCGCGCTATGCCCTAGCAGCAAGTGAGCAAACTCGTGAACAAGCGTGAAGTTTTGAGCGCTGTATGGTTCTCGGGCGAGATTGACGAAAATCAGCGGGGCAATGTCATCGTAAAGGCTAAAGCCGCGAAACTCGTCCGTAGATAGAGGCCGTTGAGTATTCGCTCCAACGATTCCGCTCATCATAACCAACACGCCTGCATCTTCGAGCACACTCACAAGACGACGACGCCACTGATCCGGTGCCTTCGCTTCCAATAGTTCAAGCTGCAGGAGACTACGCACATCCCGAGCAACACGGCGGGGATCAGCGTCCCCATTCACGCTGCCCAAGAATGGAAGCTTCTCGGCCCCCTGTTCAAGAGCGTAATCATGATACCAATCCTGGAACTGCTGATAACGGTCGATGGTGTCGAGAAGGTTCCCGGAGGGACGTTCAATAGCAGCACTCTCACGAGTACGCATGTCGGCGATGGGCAGCGTCTCATCAGGAGGCTCAGGCATGATGAGCGCACCGAGGGACGTGTGGGTAAAGACCGCGAACTTCTCAAGGTCGCGAAGGGTAGGCTGGATACGTCCATCCATCCAGTCCCCAAGGTGCGGGTACTTCGTCAGTGCTTCCTCGTAGGTACGCTCAGAGCGCTGGAGGGCCCACGACAGCACTGACTGACTGACGGCCACGCGCGCGCTCATAGCGTCCCTCCTCCCGGGCACAGATCGATGACATCATCGTACAGCGAGCTCCTGTCGTTTCCAGCTCCTTGGCCTGTTTCCCCAGCGATATCACCCCATCGGAACAGGAGTCTCAGGCTCTGACGCTACCCGTCGCGACGACCATCGTCGCGATGGTGCCGCTGCTGGTGTGGACAGGGTGTGGGTGCGAGCATTGCCCGCACCCACACCCCCTCGCGTTAGGACCGAGGGGCGTCAACGACGACGGGGAAGGAATCCCCACGCACGTCGCACGGCGGCCGCTCCCCCGCCCGCAGGGTCAGCCGTCCCACGAGCACGCCGCGCCGGGCGTCAGAGCCTTCGCGTCCTTGAGGAACTGCTCCGTCGTGTAGGAGGTCGTGGGCTCGCTCAGCCCGGCCTTTTCGAACATCTCGCGGTTGTAGTACAGGACATCCGGCTCGGCGTCGTAGGGCAGCGCCAGGACCTTGCCGTCCACCATCATCCCCTGCATCATCGCAGCGTTATAGTCGGAGGCGTGGATTCCAGCGGCTTCCATGTAGGAGTCGAGAGGCTCGAGAAGTCCGGAAAGTTCCTGTGCGCGAGCGGCCTGCGTGGTGAGGATACAGGGCGCGTCGGAGCCCACCATGCGCGTCTTGACCTTGGTCCAGTAGTCGTTGAAGGACGGACCATCGAAGGTCAGGGTGAAGTTCGGGTCCTTCTCCTTGGCGGCGTCCACAAAGGACTGCCACTGGGCGCGATCGTTCTCCGTGGAGACCCACGTGTGCATCTGGTGGACCCGGTCGCCGCCGGAGCCACCCGCCGAGGATCCGCCCGAACCGCAGGCGCCTGCGAGTAGCGCACCCGTGGGGCAGTCCAATATGTGCCGTCTCTCGTCATTGAAATTGACAGGACAACTGTACCAGCGTATCCCCGGGACCAACAAGCGGAAGGTCACGCACTGAAGGAGGCCCAACGCGCGCCCTCACCCGTGTCAGGCGGCCCATTCGCGCAGGTGAGAGCCGTGATGGCCGATCCACAAAAGGCCTGTCAATCGTCCATGACCCACAAGACTCACTCGGGGGCCTCTCCTCCCCCGGGGGACGTCTCTGCCCTCCCCAGCGCGCCTCGCAGCGCCTCGTCCAGCGGCGCGGCACCACCGAGGGCGTCTTCCAGCTCGTCAAGCGAGAAGTGGGAGGGACCCGCCAGGAAAGCGACCATCGCCCCCACCTCCTCTGGACCCACCCCCGTGCGGGCCGACTTCCATGCTGCTCGTCGGGCTTCCTGGGAGCGGAGAGGTAATCGTTAGCACCAAGGACAAGCTCAGCACCACCGTTATGTGGCTCTTCCGGGTTGAGTGTGGGTGACCGGGTGTTGAGCGGGGGTTGCGGGTAGAGGTCGAGGTCCTTGATGATGAGCGGACTTCTACCCCCGCTGTCTTCAAGGACCTCGACAATGTCTGGACCTGTGCGCAAGTTGTTGACGGTTTGTTTATGCGGCTGTTGCCTGGACCGCTTGGTGTAGTTCGTGTTCGGTGGGGGATTTGCCGCCGAGGCTGGTGTGGATGCGGCGGTGGTTGTAGGAGTCTTCGATCCAGGTGGCGACCCCGGTGTAGACCTGGTCGCGGGTGGTGACGGTGCGCCGGTAGTAGTACTCGGTTGTGAGGGTGGCCCAAAGGGATTCGGCCATGGCGTTGTCCCAGCACACTTGGGCCTGGCCCATCGACATGGTTCCTTTCGCGGCGCGCATGTTGGCGGCCAGCTTCTGGGAGGTGAACTGTGTTCCCCGATCAGCGTGCAACACGACCCCACGGGGGAAGCTGCCACGGGTGGTAGCGGCCATGTCGAGCGCGCTGATGACCAGACCGCGTGTTTTGCTGCTCACCCATGGCGTATCCGAGCACTCTACGCGAGTGCGCATCACGCACGGCGCACAGGTAGACCCAGCCTTGCGCGCAGCGCAGGTAGGTAAAGTCCGTGATCCACACACGGTCCAGGGCGCCTTGGTCCCACTGGCGGGCGCAGTGGTCCTCATGGGCCACTGGAGGCCGACCGC
>ERZ772926.1079-NODE-1079-length-13693-cov-8.117466_pt1 | contig 13693 bp, 15 predicted proteins | sample MGYA00511136_ERZ772926 | MGnify/ENA primary metagenome ERZ772926 (study PRJEB29015, sample SAMEA2737917) | human oral metagenome | biome: human oral; feature: human-associated habitat; material: dental | place: China | collected 2153 ... | reverse complement strand
AAGGTCAGGGCCTGCGGGGCCCCGGACGGCTGGCGGGCGATGCCGGCGCGGAGGAGGGTCGGCGCGCTCCGCGGGAAGCTCGGCATAGACCCCACGGACCTATCCCTGCTCGGAGAGCAGGGCGATGTGCCAACCTAACGTCTGAGCGTTACAGGCTAATAGGAAGACGCCTTCGGAGACATCAGCTATGGTGGAGAAGGCGTTGACCTTCTCGGACGAGCCGGGCAAAGAGGACGCTTATCTTCACGATGAATTGATCTGGTGTGATGACACACCGGACGGGAAGCAAGGCATAACGGTGTATCGCAGAGAAGCGGAGCTGCGGATGCGGCCGGCGCGTAAGAGCAATATGAGGCGACTTTCCTATGAATGGCTTGCTGGGCTGCGGGAGATTGTCATCGACCCGGTGAGGTGCCCCTTGGCCTCTGAGAAGTTCCGGCTGAAGGAGTTCGAGCGCGACCGGGACGGCACGTGGGTGGACGAGATCCCCGACGGCAACGACCACTCCAACGACGCGGTGCGCTACACCATGATGGACGATATCTTGCGCGGGATGTAGGAGCGCGTGCTTCGGCAGGCTGATATACTTTCCTCCTGTGAAAAAGGGCGACACTCAGAAGGCGGTGAGCAATGTCCCAAGACATCAACATCTACTGCGACGAGAGCCGCTATTCGAACCCGAATGATCCCTACCTGGTTATCGGAGCGGTGAAGTGCCCGAGGGAGCGCAAACGAGGGATCGTGCACGAGCTCGACGCTCTCAAGCGCGAGCATGGCATCGGCGGGGAGTCCGGCTGGAAGTCCGTCTCGCGGAACAAGGCGGCCTTCTACACGACGTTCGTTGACTGGTTCCTGGCGATTGACGACCTGCGTTTCCGCTGCGTGGTGGCGAACAAAGAAAACCTGTGGTCCCGGGATGCCGAGGACGCGTTCTACGTGGTGTACCACCAGCTGCTCTACCACTGGCTGGTCCCGCCCAACGCCTACCACATCTACCTAGACGAGAAGAAGAACTCGCGGCAGCGGCGCGTAGACACGCTACGGGCCAGGACGGAGGGCTACATGCCCGGGAGATGTACGCTTGCCTGCGTGGAGGAGGTGAACTCGCGGGAGTGCGCCCTGGTGCAGGTGGCCGACTTCCTCATCGGCTGCATGGGCTATGCCTGGAACAGGCACACCGACCCTGAGAGGTTCCCCGACGGCAGCGCCTTCAAGCGCGATCTGTGCGCCCACTTGGCTAAGGGGCTCGGCAGGCCATCGCTCCGCTTCTCTACCTGGGCGAGCGAGAGGAACTTCAACGTGTTCCTGTTCGGGGAGTAGCGCCATGGCGTACACGATAGGCGAGGACGGCCTGCTGGACTTCTCCGGCTGCGAGAGCGACGATGAGAAGCTCGACCAATGCTGGGACTACTACCTGGAGCACCTGAACGAACCCGAGATCGTGGCCTTCGACGGGAAGACGGTACGCGGCTTCACGGAGTGGGCTTTCGACCACATTGTTTCGAGAAGTTCTAACAAGTGGGATACCGCTCTCAGACACGATATCGAATTTGTCGAACGCCGCGCACGGTGCTTGCCGCTCATAGGCCAGGTTATCCGTGGCGAGATAAAGTCGCGATGCTGGCGCGTCTCGACGCGGCGGGGCAAGAGAAGGGCCATCAGGCGCGTGCTCTCGGTCGTAGAGATAGAACACGAGTACTTCATCGTGGTGCTCGAGGAGAATGGGGACGCCTACCGGTTCCGTACGGCGTTCCCTTCGAACAAGGAGTACTACGACCATAGGGTGAGGGACCAGGGCGTGAACTCCGGTATATGGGGCGATGAGAAATAGAAAAGCCCCGGATTCCGGGCTCCGAGGCAGGCCGCGTCATAGACCTTAGGTGAATGACTGAGGTAATCATACCCTCTTTGGATCCCGACAATCAATAGGCTGCCCAGCAAAGATCGAAACGTTACCACAAACAGATCGCGCGAAGGCGAAGGCACTGGCGAAAGCCGACGCCTTTTTCGTGTGTTGTGACGGTGCGTGATTCTGTTCTCGTCAATTCTGGACGACGGGTCAAAGAGGGCGCGGTATGGAGCGGGGGTGCGAGGCGGATGCATATTGGGTGCCCGGAGGGCGCGAGGGCGTATCTGTACGGCGTGGGGTACTCGACGCGGGCGCTCGAGGACATAGAGGGGTACATATCCGGAGGCGGGATTCTTGGATGCGGGCCGAGGACGAGTTCTACGACTACCGGGACACCGACGGGTTCGGTCGGCTTTATCAGGTGTGAAATTCACAGTAATTGCCGGTTACCCTGGTTTGCGAGCCTCGCATGCAAGTGAGGGCAGGGCCTTGAGAGAGTGAACCACGAGCTCAGGCCCATGACCATGGCACACGAAGGCCCGCCCCGGCGTCTCCCGCATAGGAAGGGCTTGCCCATCTCCCCACATGAAAGGGCCCGCCAACAGGCATCTGTCTGCCAGCGGACCCCACCGGTGCGTACGGAGCTTTTGATGCAGCTCCATCATCATGCACCACTTGGCAGTTTCCTGTACACACCTTGCCTGTGCCCTACCCGGACGACCTCCGTCCCGCCCTCGTGCCCTGAAGAGCTCTGGCCCCAGGCATCGCCCTTGGGTTCTCGCGATCCTCCAGGCTGTCCTTGACTCTTTTGGAAACCATCCGGCGCTGCGTTCTCTCGATAGCGAGCGGCTCCTTCGTGGCCGTACGCGGCCATCCGACCCGATAGCTCATTCGGCCTCCACGGCCATGCGCATGGCCTCGTCGGTAGTGAAGCGCATGCCATCGTCTGCGGCGAGCGCATCCCCATACGCCTGGCGGCCAGAGGCCGCCTCGACCGTCTCCAAGGCCGCCTCACGCACGACATCGGAAAAAGTACGACCGACAAAGAAAGCCCCTCGTCTCGATCGCCTCGGCTACGGCGAGCCCGTTCTCTGAGAGGCCTTTCCCGCACTTTCCCGCACTTTCCCGCACATCGGGTTCGAGACTCGCCTCAAGGGGGGCATTACGATGGAAGGTGAGTTTGGTGCCAAATGCGTGCTCGACCATGGTGCGGTCGAGCATCCTGCTGATGGACGACTCGAATCTGACGATGTCAATCCCGAGGCATAGGTTCTCGTCCGCCGGGGGTGCCGCCACCTGATTGCAGTCTTCTGGGCGCTGCGGGCTACTCATCGAAGTCGATATCGACTTCAGCGGCACTATAGATGTCTACGCTGGTCCTCACGTCGATGCGATTGACGATCCAGCCCCTGAGCGAACAGCGCTGTATGAAGTCATCGATTCGGTTGACGCCGTTTATCTCCCTGAGGGTAACCACGATACCGAAGCGCAGAGCGCGTCCTCTCCTGTCAGGACCGTCGCCTCGTCTCGTGGCACGAATCTTGATGCCCCACATGCCCGTAGAGTAGGCCTTCCTCTCTCGCCCGTTCTCCTTGGGCTCCTCGCCAATGTGCTTGACGTTATCCCACTTGCGATAGTTCTTGCGGGCGACTTCCTCGGTGGTCATGAAGCCCTCCTCACCCTGGCGGTTGTTGTCAAGCGGCTGGATTGTGCCCTTATCATTGATGCGGCCAAAGTGAAGGTCCATCTCGGCGCTTGTGTAGTCAACCCCCTGCCGCCTGTCGCACTGCGGGAAGTAGCAGAGCGTCACACGGGCTATGTAGGGGTGCTTCTTTTTTGCGATTGGCACGGGTATGCCATAGTTGTAGGTCGCGTAGGCCTCCGACGTGCCTGTAAGCGTGAACTTGATCTCGTCGTCGCAAGACTGCACCACGTCCTCGATTCGGACGGGCACCCGGCCGTAGCCACGCCTAGGGCTCGCCCTGTAGTCCCAACCCGCAGCCGAGTCGATGATGAGCGCCTTGGCGACCTCGCGCGTGAACCCCATGACCTGCATGAGATAGGCCATCTTGCGGGCAATCCACGGTGCCGCAAACGATGTCCCCGCCATGAGGTATTGGCCGGTCGCCGTGCACACGGGCATTCTCTTGTCCGAGTCACCCCCGATGGCGCATACGTCCGGCTTCTTGAAGAAGTCGAGCACGGGTCCTTGGCGGGTGTAGCTTGCCGTCTTGCCACAGAAGGACGTCGCGTTCACCACGAGGGAGTTGATTGAGTCTGCCGGCGCACCGATCTTCTCCTGCCCGGCTTTCGTCTGATTGGTGCCTGCCACCACAAAGACTATGTCATCGAAGCGCGACTGCAGCTCGTCGAGGGTTGCCCCCTCTGGGGACATAAAGTTGCGGGCAATCTCGCACACCGAGCCCTGCGAGATGTTCCACACCTTGATGTCGCGGTTCTGCTCCACGATGTCTCGCACGTTGCGCATGAAGGAGAAAGCGCTGGAGCGTCTTCCCGTGGCCACGCCGAAGTGGCGCACGCGGAACCTGCCGCAGCCGTCGTCCAGCTCGGGGACGATACTCGGACCGTCCACGATGATAGAGGATACTGCCGTGCCGTGCCTCTTCTCGCTGGCGTCAATAGTAATCTCAGGCGGGATCAGGTCGCATGCCTCAACCCAGTCTGCAAAGTACACCCTTTCGTCGAAGGGGGTGTCAAGGACGCCGATGATGGGCTCGCCTCCAGGAGCCGGGATGTTCGCCGTCTTGTTCCTCGCTATTGAGAAATCATCGGGAGTCAGGGTCGAGATGTCCGAGACCGCCATAGAGACGAGGAAAGGATACCTCGCAGCGAGCTTTGCGTATTCCGCAGCGTCAAGCCTCACTGCACTGCCGAGCACCTGGTCTGGCATGAGCTGAAGTCCAAGGTCAGCAAGAAAGGAGCGCAGGTCTTCGTAGCCCGTGTCGTAGATGCTTACGACCGCCCAGTCGTCGATAGCCTCGGGAGCCGAGCTAATATAGAGCCTCTTGGCATAGAAGGAGTCACGAATCGTCTGCGCGAAAGCGCTCTTGGTGAGGCCCGTCCTGCCCCTGAGGCCACCGATGTTGACCCGCTCGAGGCCAGCGTCGTCGATGGCGCCGCCGTACTGCCCATCGACGATGGACGCACATGAATCCAGCACGGCGATAGATTCGTCGACGGCTGCCATGGGGACGCAGTGGGTTATCTCGTGGTGGGCCTTGGCCCTTTCGCCCTCGAAGCGAGCACCCACGATAAAGTCGCTCGCCCTGCCACTCGCGCCACCAAGAATGCGGCGAATGCGATTGCTCTTCGCGACCACAGTGCCGTACACTACCGTCACGAGAGGGTTGAACGGAACTGCGTGCTCCGTCCAGTACGCCTTGATGTCCCGCAGGTTGTCTGCCAGCTCGCGTAGGTGCCTTGAGGTGACCTCTTGGCCCTTCGGGAGCTTGGGAGGCCCGGGCGGGTTCGACTTGCCGTACTGGAACTGCCCCTTCAGTTGGAGGAGCTCATTCATCGCCGACCTCCCTCAGCTCGCGGGAGATCGTGCTCCTCGGCACTCCCGAGAGCGTTTCCATCTCACGGACTGTGAAGCCTTGGGAGCGCAGCTTGGGCAGGTCGGTGACAGACGAGCCCGGGCACGTCTGCGCATAAAGGCGTCGCAGGTAGTCGTGCGAATCGTCTGACTTGCTGAAGGCCAAGGAGGTCCTCAGCATGTTCTCGAGCTCGCCGGGATGGGGCAGCTCCCTCATCTGCGACATGATCTTCCTGAAGAGTCGCATGTCGCGGCTTGCCCCCTTGAACCGCTGCAACAGTCCGCTCAGCAGCACCTCAGAGATACCGAGCAGATCCTCGCGACTATAGCGCCCGAAGTCGATGACCGCGTCGAAGCGCCTCACGAGCGCCTTGTCGAGCGCCTTGTAGAGGTTCGTCGTCGCGATGAGCACGACCTGCTCGTTCATGTTGTCGAGCTCCCGGAGAAATGCCGAGGTGGCGCGCCCCATCTCCCGCACGTCGTGCTGGTTGACGCGGTCAAGAGCAAGCGCGTCTATCTCGTCGAAGAGCACGATGGCCCTGTCTGGTTGGCGCAGGGAGTTGATCTGAGCGAAGAGCCTCCCGATGTTTTTGGCCGTCTGGCCGAGCTTGCTGTCTATGACCATGTTAAAGTCGACGCGGTAGAGATCACGCGCCACTATCCTTGCGATCTGGCGGGCAGTTGCCGTCTTGCCCGTCCCCGGGGGTCCCTGGAAGAGGAACTTGTTCACGCCGACGTTGTGCGCGATGGCGTTGCAGATGCCGGTCACGTCATCAGAGATGGCTTGCGGCAGCGGCAGCGGCACAGAGGACGGCTCCATCTTGTCGAAGAAGTCTGCGCCCTCCTCCATGGCCTGGGGCACGAACGCGTTCGCGTCTGAGATGAGGGCCATGATGTACTCTGCGAGCTGCGTGTCGCCGTTGGCGTCGAAGTCGCGGGCAATCTCGGCCGCCTCGTTTCGGAACGCGGACTCGTTGCGGTCCTCGTGGTACCTGATGAGATTGATTACGTTACGCTTCTTCATGATGGTCCTATCGTCTATTCCTTGTAGACAGTTTAGGACATAAAAGAATGAATTGGGACAAGTATTGTCAAATATATTAAGTGATGTCAGCTACGAAGCAGCTCGTTCTTGAAGATTGGAAGAGGCGCAACGAGCAGGCAGCCTCGCGGCACGAGCCCACTGAGACGGCAGCTCACCGCCTTAGCGGGCTCACCACCTTCTGGCAAGGGGAACGTACATGCGCTCGGTACCGGGCAATGCCTTGAAACCATAGCGCTCATAGAAGCGCCGCGCACCGTCGTCGGCGGGGTCCACGACCAACGCACGCGCGCCAATGACATCAGACGCGGCAATCGCACGCAACGTAGCATCGCGCAGCAGTTGCGAGCCGAGTCCCTGACAGTGGTGGCATCTGCCAACCCCAAGCATTCCCAGCAACACGCAAGGGATATCTCTCAAAACACTGCGCCTCAGCCATCCGCTTGCCACCTCATTCCTCGCGACGGAGACGGCACTCAAGGCGTAGAATCCTGCGATGCTTCCATCCTCATCGAACGTGACGTAGGTGACGGCAGTACCCTGCGCGCGGGCACGCTTTGCACGGTCCCTCAACCAGGCATCCACGTCTTCGTTGCCACAAGAGAAGGCGGTGACGTCATCGTCCGAAAGAATCTGCCGTGGCTTGGAGAAGCGCGCTACGTCCATATGGAGCCTTCACGTAGAAGCTCCTCCATCTCGACAGGCATGCCTTCGTCCAAAGCCCGGGCAAACTCCGCGAACACCTTGCCAGAGAGGCTGATGGTGGTCTCAGCCTCGATGTCTGAGCGAGCAGCATCGGCAAGGCGCCGCGTCGACCACTGTGTGAGCGTCATGCCCTTGAGCGCGGCGGCGCGTTCGAACTCCTCCCGCTGTGCCTGCGTAAGCTGGATGTCCATACGATAGAATTTTTCGGTCCTCGCCTTAGGGACTGTCGCCATGGTTTCCTCCTTTCCTGAGCGTAAGACTATTGTACGGTGAACCAAAGCCTAAGGAAGCCCGAGCATATGCTGTTGTGCCGTGAACTCTTCAGTTTTTAATCCGTTACCAGTGATAAAGTAGAATGTAAGTGTATTGCATTGCGACTCATATGAAGGCCGGCTGATGAAGTACTCTGGCCTCGTCGAAACAGGTGCGAACGACACCGAAAAGCAGGAGTGTCTCGTCAGTGACGACACGACCGCCATCGCGAGTAAGATTCCCAAGAACCTGCGGGATACCGGCAAAGTGGCAGCCGCCCTCAAGGACGTGAACCTTAGCACCTTCGTGCGCATGCGCATGATCGAAGAGCTCGTTAAGAAGGGGCGGTAGGCAGTGGGGCTCGACGGACGACATACCGCCGGTTCTGGCTTCATCGAGAGCTTCGATTCACGCTATCCGACGAGGGTCCTAGAGACGCTGCTTAAGGACCGCACCACCGGCCATAACATCATCTGGGCAGACAGCGAATACGAAGCGCTCGGCGACGGGTACATGGGCGACGACGAGATCACCGTCGACAAGATAACCGGCCTATCCTCCGGTGTCATCAAGCCCCGCATCGCCAAGGAGCAGGAGCACCGATCCCAGCGTACAAGGACCCGTGCCGAAGTGTTCACGCCGTCTTGGCTATGTAATCGGATGAACAACGACATCGATGCCACCTGGTTCGGCACGCGAGACGTTTTCAACGTCGAAGACGGCCAGGAGTGGATCACAACCTCAGAGCCAATCACCTTCCCCAGGGCAAAGGGACACGGCTGGCACGCCTACGTCGAAAGCCCCCGGATGGAGATTACCTGCGGAGAGGCTCCCTTTGTGTGCTCGCGCTACGACACGGTCTTTGGCAACCCGCTCCCCGTGGGCGACCGCATCGGTTTTCTCGACCGCAAGTTACGCGTGGTAACCGAGAAAACGAAGACCCGTAAGGAGTGGGTGAGGCGGGCCCTTATGGCCCTCAAGGCCTCTTATGGTTTCGAGTACCAAGGGGACAATCTCCTTCTCGCGCGCATCAACGTGTTCGAGACATTCTGCGAGCACCTGTTTGAGCGTTGGGGTGCAGGGCTGACCGATGAGGAGATGGATCAGGCCGCATGGATTGTATCGTGGAATTTCTGGCAGATGAACGGTCTCACCTGCGCAGTACCGACCAACAAGATGGACGCCACCGTCCAATCGGCGCTTCCTAGCTACGAGGAACCCGCGCCCGAACCCATGCAGCTATCGCTCTTCGATCTTCTTGACGACTCGTCATTGGATGAAACATCTGGCGAAACCGAGGCGGATGCATCTGAGGAAACGGTGCCCCTCTGCCTCATATACGACTGGCAAGAAAACAAACCGTTCGAGTTCGCGTCTTTGAAAGGCAAGGCATGTCCAATGGACAAGAAGTTCTATACAGTGATTGGAAATCCCCCATATCAGGAAACGGTTGAAGGAACAAGTGATAAGCCAATCTATAACTATTTTATGGATGAGTCTTATGAGGTAGGTGAGCATGTCGAGCTCATCACACCTAGCAGGTTCCTTTTTAACGCTGGAAAGACGCCCAAGGCATGGAATCGCAAGATGCTTGCCGACCCTCATCTTGAGGTTCTTAGGTATGAGCAAGATAGCTCCAGAATATTTCCTAACACCGATATCAGGGGGGGTGTGCGTCACTCTCCGCGACGATTACCGCACACTCGGGCCTATCGAAGTGTTCACTCCGTTCGAAGAGTTGCGGTCGATTAGGCAAAAGGTTTCCTCATCGCTTTATGAAGGATGCATCTCAGATTCTATGTTCCTGCAAAATAGGTTCAATCTCGATGTGCTTTATAAAGATTTTCCGGAAGCAAGGAATTGTATAAGTAGCGATGGACGAGAGCGGCGAATCGTCACCAGTTCCTTCAACAAACTGGCTTGCTTTAGCGACGAGCGCCAGTCAGATGAGGCAATACGCATCTTGGGGCTCACGCAGCCGGGTAATAAGCGTGCCCTCAAGTGGATACATCGCAAATATGTCGAGGACAATGGTAACCTTGACAAGTACAAAGTTGTCCTCCCAATGGCTAATGGGTCGGGTGCCTTGGGGGAAGTGCTATCGGCACCCCTTATCGGAGAACCCCTCATCGGGTATACTTAATCGTTTCTGGGTATTGGCGCTTTTGACCAGCGTGATGAGACCGAAGCGGTTCTTAAGTATGTTAAAACGAAGCTCGTCCGTATTCTGCTTGGCATCTTAAAAATCACGCAGCACAACACCCCAGAAAAATGGGCTCTAAATCCCCTCTTGCAGAAAGTTGGTCTTTCCAAAACTAGCCTCTATTCTGAGCTGCTGTCTCTTTCATAGTAGCCTCTGTATGGCAGCGAAATGGGGAGGGACATTGCTCGATCGAGCACCATTGCCACCTTCTCCAGGCGGTTGGAAGGTGGGTTGACGATGACCGAGAACAGGTCGGGCCAATCGTCGATGCGGTCTCGCCTGAGGCCTGAGTGGCGCCGCATAAACTCCCTCAGAAGGAAGTGCATGTGGTTGACGCGGCGGAGCGGGTTGTGGGCATCGTCGAGACCCCTGAGGTCCGCCGACCGGTATGCCACGCTCTCCAGCCCTAGCCTGTCGACGAGGATCGAGTGCGCGTTCTCCATGTCGTGCACGAGCCTCGAGCCCCGCTCGATGTGCCCGCCATAGGCGTCCCAGCATCGTGACTTGCCGGGCCTGCCGAGGCCCGCGCGCGCCACGAGGCTCCTTCCCGCGTCGTCGCAACCCACGGCTATGCAGATCCTGTCCCTGGAGTAGGCGCCCATCCCCGCCACGCCGCCAACCCTGTCCTTGGCCGCGAGGGGGTGCATCTTCTCATCTATCTGCACCTCGCCGGACAGCATCACGCCGTCCTGGATGCCGCGCAGCACCGCGAAGAGCTTCGCCATCCACCAGGCCGTGGTGGTTCCACTCCTCCTGTCCTCCCTGGTCATGGCCTCGAGGCTCTCGAAGCCGAACGCCTGTCCCATGAACTCAGCCCAGTCGGCGACAGGCAGCTTGTGGTCCTCGAGGATGGTGCCGGCAGGCGACGTGAATGTCCTGCCGCAGGCACCACATCTGTAGCGCTGGACGCCGTCGGCCTCGCGCCCCCACCGGCAGACTCGCTCGTCGCCGCACCTAGGGCAGCGCTCTCGCACATGCCTGTTAAAGAAGGAGGCGTCCCCGGTCTCGGAGAGGGTCCGGTGCCTGAATTCGTACACGCTCCTATGGCTGTCCCTCACGGCCACCTGCGACGGCGTGAGATCGGCGTCACAGGTGCCGTCCCAGGGCGTCGGGGAGGCCGAGGGGGCGTGCCATCTCTTGCCGCTCATGGTTGGTAGTCCCTGCCTCGCAGCGGATGGCTATGTCACCTGACAATTATAGGGGATGGCCTCTGCTGGCAGATGCAGTTGGATTACCAACTTTCTGCAAGAGGGGATTTACTCTAAAAATCGCTACTCCTCATGCTGCAGCACTGAAGCTCCTAAAAAGATAAGTGAATTTACTGCACTAATTATCCCCTCGTCATGAGATGCAATAATAAACATTTGTTTAAAGGGATTTTTCTTTATGTAGTTAACTAACTCACTTTTGCTATCTCTATCAAGTCCTGTCGTAGGCTCATCTAATAGTATCACAGGTGTTTTTCTTGTTAAGACCGAATACAAGTAGATTAGCCTTAATTCGCCGCCAGAAAGAACCTTGCATTGTTTATACAGCAGCGAGTAAACTCTTTTATAAATGAAGGGACATTTCTTGCTGAAATAGTTAGAGTCATTCTCTATAACGAAAGGTGTCCCTAGGAAAGAGAGGTAATCCTCAACGCTTAAATCTGAGCGAAAAAGTTCTTGTGGACATGTAGATATAAGAACAGATCTTACGTGTTCTAAATCAATCGAATCTACAATGAGACCATTGTAGAAAACAGATCCACCAGAATCATATAGTCCCAAAAGAAAATAAAGGAGCGATGTTTTCCCCGATCCATTTTTACCGATAATACAATAAGAGTGAGAGTTTTCAAAACAATATGAAAAGGAAGAAAAAATAGTTTTTACTGACTTTTTTCCAACTTCAGGCTCGATCTGAACTTGGTAATTTAAATTCTTAACCGTGATACTATCGATTTTAGTCAGACGCTGTTTCTCTCGTGCTAACTCAGTGTGAGCAGAAATCAAAACACTCTTGATTCTTTTCCATGAGGACATAGCCTCTTGATAAGATTTATATAATCCAATATAGCCTTTAACAACATTAAAAATAAGAGTAAAGTATGTGTTTACTATAACAAATTCGCCTACTGTCATTGAACCCTGCATGATATGGATACCTGATATGAGTACTACAAAACATTGAAATATAATTGAAAAAATGCTATCAACTGAGGATAATAAATAATTAATTTTTCCATAGGATATAACCTTTAGAATATAGTCTCGAAACCCAGTAGTAAGCTCTTTTCTGCTTTTCTCATAGCGAGAAAATAATTGCAAATTTAGTAGTTGATTGATTTGTGATTCAATAAGTGAAAAATAGTGGCTGTCTGCTTCCTTTTTTTCATATACTTTTAAATAAAAAGCTTTACCTAATACAGCTATGAGACAGCAATATAGACATAATAAGAAAACTGCAATAAGAGAAAATAGGGGATCAATGAGAAAAATAATTGTAAGCACTAATGGAAGGACCATAACTCCTAGAGGAGCAGTAAGAAAATTTGAGAGCACAAAGGACGATGAGATGGAAGTGTCGGTAAAGAATTTTTGTGCAACATAAGCTTTATCCTCATCCTTTACAAGATAAAAGCTTCTACGCTCATAGGAAAGTACGAGATCCTTTAAGATTGAATTTGAAACGAGAGAACTGATCCTTACTGCTAAAATACCGGAGTAATAGGAAAGTAATGTTGCTCCAAGCCCAACCAATGCTACAAAAAGAGCGAAAGAATAGTTTTTTTCGACGCTTCTATTGTGTATAAGAAAATCTACGAATTGACCATTTAGATAAGGAGCTACGTAGGACAGAGCAGTCCCCGCTAGCGTGCAGATGCAGTACAAAAAAGCACCCTTTGTGTGAACGAAGACGGAGAGCACACGGCGAATCAAGAGTACCTCTTTCTCAAATACACAAAGGATCCACCACCCATCTGACCTACGCCTCGAGACTAAGAGTCATTACGGAGACTAAGGACATAAAAAACTTGGCATCCTGACTGTTGCCCCTACTAGGCAAGACGCACATAATTCTCGCGTACATCAAATTATCTAAGCCCCCCGTCCATATACAACCCAACGGCCGAGGGACTCACCATATAAATGGGAACAAAACGCGAGAAGTAACTTAATTTAGCAGATTAATCCCATTGAAACATCACTTATTCACCTGATTATTCAGTTAATCATTATCAACTGGATCACACCAATCGTAAGGAAAACATCCAGACTGATTATCAACAGAACAGACATCAACAGCTGGACACTCCGCCTTATCATAAAGATGACAGATATCTACTCCGATACAGTTAAGGGAGACGCCACCCTTTACGTTTTTATCATTTGCAGATATAAGATGTATATGTCTCATACTTTCTCCCATAATTCTCTAGTCTAAATATCCCACTCAGTTTTTAATAGAATTAAAAACTGAGTCAAAATAAATTAGGTTACATCAATACCGCATGCGTCAATAACACAGAAACTACCGCCATCCATATCATAATCACACATATCAGAAATTACACACACATCTGCCTTATCATAAAATTTACAGATATCAAGTGCCCCACATTCATAGGAACATGGCTGTATTTCTGGACTGCCAGAAGATATAATTGCTTCAATATGTTTCATAGCATCCATCCTCTCTATTTAAAGACAATTTATATTTTCTATTCTAGAAATAGAGTAATTACTAGTTTTCTAAAAATTGATAAACGGTCTAATTCTATCGGTAGACGGCGAGCCAAAGGTTCACACGTCCAAGGACGAGACGTACCCTCCGCAATTCCGCACAGTTCCTGAACTGTTTCACCCTCCCGAGTGAGCGGCCCATGAATCATGTTGCCGGCGGCAACGCCTCTCCTCTCGCGACCATCGCGCCCGTGCGCTATGTGCGACGAGGCCTTTCGGATGCCTGGCAATGTGCTGACCAGACTGTCCCTAGACGATATGACCCGAACTGAGGGAGTGGAACTTATCTCTGGGTCGGGGCCCCAAGGGGACCTCCCGTGAGCCGGGATGGTTCCGTCGCGGCAGGGCGGCGCCGAGGCGC
>ERZ772926.1073-NODE-1073-length-13752-cov-4.999197_pt1 | contig 13752 bp, 9 predicted proteins | sample MGYA00511136_ERZ772926 | MGnify/ENA primary metagenome ERZ772926 (study PRJEB29015, sample SAMEA2737917) | human oral metagenome | biome: human oral; feature: human-associated habitat; material: dental | place: China | collected 2153 ... | reverse complement strand
CATTGAAAAATTATCAACTATTGATGATTTTAAAGAATTAAAAGAGAATAATGAAAAAGTAGTATTTGTTTTTTCTGCTACGTGGTGTCCTGATTGTGTTATGCTGGATAGATTTTTTGAAGAAACAGTGAATAAATTTAATGATATGAAATTTATTTATATTGATCGTGATACTTTTCCTGAAATAACAGAGGCTTTAGAAGTTTTTGGTATCCCTTCTTTTATTGCATACAAAAACAACAAAGAAGTAAGCCGATTTGTTTCAAAATTTTCTAAAACTCAACAAGAAGTTGAAGATTTCCTTTCTGAAAATAACGACCACCCCTAAAATGAACTGCACCCCAAAAGTTAGACACAAAAATCTAACTTTTGGGGTGCAGTTCACATAGCGGGTGGTTTTTTGTTTCGTAGGCTTCGCCTCCTCAACTGACTTAAGCCATTAATAAAAACAGTAAACTTATAAAATTTACTGTTTTCTAATTAATTACATATACCGTTATTCCTTAATAAATTTACTGGTCAACTTATATACTTGATTAATTTCTTTATTTTCCAACTTCCAAGTACTTAATTCATCTTTAATTAATTCTGGGAACTTTTTACTTATGTCCCTTAGGGCATTTCCCACTGATTTTCTTACATATTCACTATTATCATCTTTTAAATTCGCTATTCTTCTGATAGCCTCTTTGGGATTTTCTTTAAAGTATGGTCTACTTGTCCATATTCTTAAACCTTCCGTTACTGCTCTTCTTGTATTAGGATTATCATGATTTAGCCATTCATCAATAACAGTAAGTGTTTTTTCATATCCTATTGATTTACAAAATTCGTCAAACGACTTAGCTAATACTTCCTGAACCCTCCAATTATCATCTTTAGAAACTTCTTCTCTCATAAATGTCAAAATTTCTTTATCTGTAGACAAATAACCAAAAAGGAATACACCGTACATTCTCACTTGATAAACATCAGAATGATATGTTAGAAAAGCTAATTCTTTTATATATTCAATACCATTTAATTTATAATCATTTATCGCTTTTTTTTCTTGCACTTTGAAGCCATTTTTTATTATAGAAAATTCTTTTTCTAAGTTTTTAATGTACTTATTCATTTTAGTCCTCCATTACCTACATCATACTAAATATTTTTTATATACTTCTCAATCGCATATGCAACTCCATCATCATTATTAGATTTAGTAACAAAGTCTGCATATTTTTTCACATCATCTGTAGCATTTTCCATAACTACTATATACCCAACACTTTCAAACATCGGTATATCATTTTGTCCATCACCAAACGCTGCTAATTCATTCTTCTCCAATTTTTCAAGTTTTTGTATGTATTCAATACCCTTTGATTTCTTTGCATTAATATGAGTAATTTCTAAATAACCACTTAAAGATTTTTGAATAGTTAACTGTTCTTTAGAATAGTTCTCTTCTACATAATCTATCAATTTTTTAAAAACTTCTTCATCATGCTCAATAAATGATACTTTATAAATTGTTTTATTTGTATTTTCAAAATATTTTATAAAATTTACAATCTTGTAGCCTACTTTTACTATATTATATTCTCTTTTTATGCCCATAGTTTCTAAATCTATATTCCAATATGATTCATCATAGAGACTAATACCAATATTTTCAAACTTATTTCTTATATCTAATACCAATCTCCTTGCTAAATTATACTCCAACGGTACACTATGTAATATTGTATTTTTTTTATTATTTTTCTCAAAAATCAAGCCGCCATTAAATGCAACATGAATTCCATCAATACCAAGATTATTTATTATTTCTTCCATTTTTTGCGGAGAACGAGCTGATACTAAAGTAAATGGCAATCCACTTTCCTTTATTGTTTTTATCGTAAATTCGCTCATTTGTCCGTTACTATTCAAAACAGTCCCATCCATATCAGAAAACAAATGTTTAATCATACAAATACCTCCATAACTACTTACAATTATATTTTAATATTATATTAATATTTTTCCAAGTTTTTTAGTAATATTCAAAATATTATTCTTATTTCTATATTCAGCCAAATATACTTATATCAAAAAAGAACCATAATCTAATAAATTATGATTCCTCTTCTAAATTTTATTTTTCTCTAATTCTTGTTGCAAATATCGTTCCTACTAGAGCGATTCCTGCAGATACATAAAACACTAAGGATGAATTTATATCCCATATTGCCCCCATAATATAAAGACCAATGGTCATGCTAAGTTGGTAGCATATCGCTGTATATAAGATTTGCATATCAATTATTTTTTCTGTATTAAATCTATTATTTAAAATTAAAATAAAAGCTATATGACCAACAGCAAAAGTTATTGCATGAAAAGTTTGCATTACAACAAATACATATATATTATGAAATATCGCTAACATAAGCCATCTTATTATTGCTCCAATCCCGCAAAAAACTAACAGTTGAGTTGGTTTTATCTTCCCTATTATTTTTTTTGAAAAAATAAAAAACAAAATTTCAGCTATTACTGATATATTTAGTATTAGTCCTGACATCCATTTAGCGCTAATATTCATACTCTCTAAATACAAAGCATTATAATTATTATACGCAGTATGTGATAACTGATATAAAAATATAACTAGAATAAGTAATAATGCATTCTTATCTTTCAATACCCAACTATATAATTTACCTGTATTATTGTTATCACTTTTATTAACAGTAAGAGTACGAACTAGCTTAGGTTGAGGCAGAAACATAAAAACCACATATAAAACTAATAATATAATAAGTATATAATACAGTGCGACACTTCCTACATATCCTATAATACCACCTGCAGCTATTCCAACCAATGTAAAACTTACAGATCCCCATGTCCTTGCTTTTCCGTAATCAATGCCTTCTTCTTTTAAAAATAAAGATGCCAAACTTTCTATAAATGGTGCAACTGTATAATAAACTAGACCAAACATAAATGTTATAAGAGTCAAGATTATTTTGTTACTTGTAATTCCATAGCTCAGTGCAAGTAAGATACCAGCTATCACCGATATCTTTAAAGATAAACTAATATTATATCTCTTCAATAAATATGGATTCAAAAAGATTCCACCTAAAAATCTGGCAAGATATAACATCGAAAATATTGTACTTGCTTCCAAAACAGTTAAATTCTTCACTCCTGTGAGATACAAAATCCAAAATGGTAAAAATACTCCATTAACTGCAAATTGCAAAAAGTAATTCGTCGATAACCAATTTTTTGATGACATAATGCCTCCTCTACTGTATTGCAAGTTGAACTATTACTACCATCATATTCATAGCAATATGCGCTATCATCGGCGTAATGATACTTTTAGTTTTTAAATATAAAAAGCTAAAAACAAACGACATCATTATATATAATACCATGATTGGAGAAAATCCATCATGTGGAATAGCAAATAATATCCCCGTTATTAGGGCAGGAATAGTAAATCTAATCCATTGCTTACTACCTAACATAACATCATAAAAATATCCAAAAACTGCTTTTCTAAAGAATAATTCTTCCATTATCGGTCCTAAAAAAACAACATATCCTATAAATAACGGATTTAATTTTATTATTTGAACAACATTACTTGTATTTTTACTACTTGCTTGAAACTCAAAAATTTTAGCTAAGTATTGTAATAATCCATTTATAATACCTTGCACTAGCATCATCGCTACAAACCCTGCTAATCCTATTGCTATGATTATTAAAATATTTGATTCTCTTTTTCCTCGATCAATATCATTATGTGATTTAGATGCTATGAAAAACATAATAACAGTTGCTAATGTTGATAATCCTAAAGCAATATTTAATCGCAAATGCACACTTAATGTTTGTGGTAATAGTGTTGGTAGAAAAAATACTGCTGCAAAATAGATAACACCAGTTGTTATAAGGTTTTTTATATCGCCTCTTTGAAATGAAATTCTCATATAACCTCCTCAATAATTTAATATTAGTTTATTATAGCACTTATACTTTATACTTACAATAAATCACGAACAATTAAAATATTTTTTTAGTATTATCCTTGAAAGTTTTTAAATAAGATGTTAGAATAAATATATAAACATAGTAGCGAGCTGTTGTTGGTGAAAGTTCAGCAAAATATTTGGCATGATATATATTACATATAAATATTAAAGATGAGTTTTTACTAATCAGGGTGGAACCGCGGAATTTATTTCGTCCCTAGGTATACTTTAGAGTATATCTAGGGATATTTTATTTTAAAGGAGGAATTTAATCATGGAGAAAATTTTATCTCTTGCAAAAAACAGAGGATTCGTATTTCAAGGATCTGAAATTTATGGTGGATTAGCTAATACTTGGGATTACGGTCCATTAGGTATCGAACTAAAAAATAACATAAAAAGAGCATGGTGGAAAAAATTCATTCAAGAGTCACCATATAACGTTGGATTAGATGCTGCTATCTTTATGAATCCGCGTACTTGGGAAGCATCAGGGCACGTTGGAAACTTTTCTGATCCAATGATGGACTGTAAATCATGTAAATCACGTCTTCGCGCTGACAAACTTATTGAAGAATATTACTTCAAAGAAAAAAATGAAGATGTCGTTGTTGATGGTCTGCCATTCGAAGAATTAGAAAATATTATCGAACGAGAAAATATTAAATGTCCAGAATGTGGTAAACATGATTTTACTAATATTAGACAATTTAACCTTATGTTCAAAACAAATCAAGGTGTTGTAGAAAATTCTACAAGCCAAATTTATCTACGTCCAGAAACTGCACAAGGTATTTTTGTTAACTTCAAAAATGTTCAACGTAGTATGCGTAAAAAACTACCATTCGGTATAGGTCAAATTGGTAAATCATTCCGTAATGAAATTACACCTGGTAACTTTATTTTCCGTACTCGTGAGTTTGAACAAATGGAACTTGAGTTCTTCTGTGTGCCAGGGACTGAATTAGACTGGCATAAAACATGGAAAGATACATGTGAAAACTGGCTATTAGATTTAGGTATGACAAAAGAAAATATTCGTCTTCGTGATCATGATCCAGAAGAGCTTTCTCACTACTCTAATGCAACAACTGATATCGAGTTTAAATTCCCATTTGGATGGGGAGAACTTTGGGGAGTTGCTTCAAGAACAGATTACGATTTAAAACAACATATGGAGCACTCAGGGCAAGATATGACTTATCAAGATCTTCTTACTAATGAAAAATATATTCCATATTGTATAGAGCCGTCTGTTGGTGTTGACCGTGTTCTACTAGCATTCTTATGTGACGCATACAATGAAGAAGAAGTAGGAGAAAACGATACTCGTACAGTTCTTAAATTCCATCCAGCACTAGCACCATATAAAGCAGCTATTCTACCACTTTCTAAAAAATTAAGTGACAAAGCTAATGAAGTTTATTCACAACTTGCAGCTGATTTTATGGTAGATTTTGATGAAACTGGATCTATCGGTAAACGCTATCGTCGCCAAGATGAAATTGGTACTCCATTCTGTATCACTTATGACTTTGAATCTGAAAATGATGGTATGGTAACTGTCCGTGAACGCGACACAATGGAACAAACTCGTATCGCTATTTCAGAATTAAAACAATATATAGAAGAAAGAGTTAAATTCTAATACTAAAACCTCTAACTAATAAACTAGTTAGAGGTTTTTTTCTACATTTAACATCCCTGCTTGAAGCTGGTACATTTTATAATATGTTCCTTTTTGTTGTAACAACTTAGTATGTGTCCCACTTTCAATTATCTCACCTTTATCAAGTACATAAATACAGTTTGCATCTTGTATCGTAGATAGCCTATGAGCTATTGCTATCGTCGTACGTCCCTTTCTCATTTTCTTTAATGAGTTTTGTATTATTTCTTCTGTTTCAGAATCAATATTTGCTGTAGCTTCATCCAAAATTAAAATCTTAGGTTGTGCTGCTATAGTTCTTGCAAAAGTAAGTAGCTGACGTTGTCCACTTGAAAAAGTTGAACCACGTTCTGTAACTGGACTTTTATATTTTTCAGGTAGCTGCATAATAAACTCATCAGCATCGACAAATTCAGCCGCCGCTTTGATATCACTTTCAGTTAAAGACTTATTATACATTTTTATATTAGATTCAATAGTGCCATGATATAAAAATGGATCTTGTAGTACTAAACCTATTTTATTTCGTAATTCTTTCATTGAATAATCTTTTATATCCCGTCTATCAACCAGAATTTCCCCACGATCAAATTCATAAAATTTTAAAAATAGATTTATTATTGATGATTTTCCAGAACCAGTTGATCCCACAAATGCAATAGTTTCACCTTTATTTACCTTAAACGAAATATTTTTCAAAACATCATTCTTCCCATCATAAGAAAAACTCACATTTTTAAATTCAATATTTCCTTCTTCAATTTTATAATTACTATCCTTTTGAGCAGGTTCATATTCCTTATTATCAATAAGTTCAAAAACGCGCCCTGCAGCTATCATAGATGTCTGTAAAACAGAAAAATTTTGCATAAGCTCTATAAGTGGATTGAACAGCTGATTTGTATATTGAATAAATGCATAAATTATCCCAGCTGTAAAACCTGCAGTTTGCCAACTAAGCCCAAAATAAGTCAATATTACTCCATAGGCCAAAATTTTTAACAATGCCATGGCTGGGCGAAGTAATAAACTATCCACCGATAAAGAACGACTCATGTAATGTAGATGTTCTTTATTTACTTCTTCAAAATCTTTTATTAAGCGTTCTTCTTGATTAAAAGCTTGAATAATTCGCATACCTTCTATCGATTCCGATAATTTTGTATTTAAATCACTAAGTTTAGCACGAGTAATTTTTACTAGCTTACTAGATAATCTTTGGTACAAATAAACCGAGCCTATCATTATTGGAAGAAACAATATCATTAAAACTGTTAATCCAGGGCTAAGAGAAATCATCGCTCCTATCGTTACAACAAACATCAAAATAGAGTTAAGAAAACTAGAAAAAATTGTTCCAAACATATCAGCAACTGCTTGTGTATCATTTGTTAATCTTGAAACAATCGAACCTACAGGAGTTTTATCAAAATAAGACATTCTTAATTTTTGAAGATTTGTAAAGCTCTCCTCACGCAAATCGCTGACTATACTATACGCAACTTTTGAAAAGTAATATTCACCTATAAAGGTAGAAATAACTCTAAATAAAAACAACCCATAATAGATGATTAATAAACCAAGCCCTGCACTTGCAATACCTTTTGTTATATAGTTATCAATATAATATTGAGCTAAAAGAGGAATTGCAGTAGCTACAATACTTGTTAAAAGGATAAATGTTAATGCGACTGCTGTAAAAGTTTTATATCTTAGCATATAATTAAGCAATCTTAAAAAAGTATTATTTTTTTTCAACTTATTCTCCTCCTTTTAACTTTTCTTCTAACTGTTGGTTACTGTATGTTTCTTTATACCAACCATCTTGGGCCAACAACTCATCATGCGTTCCACGTTCAATAATTTTTCCATTATCCATAACGATAATTAAATCAGCATGAACAATAGCGGATAATCTATGCGCTGTAATAATCGTTGTTTTTCCTTTTCTCTCTTTTTTTAGATTTTCTAAAATAAGATTTTCTGTTTTAGCATCAACTGCTGATAGAGAATCATCTAGTATTAAAATATCAGGATCCATTATTAAAGCACGACTCATTGCTATACGTTGCTTTTGACCTCCAGATAATGAAACACCTCTTTCTCCAATAATAGTATCAATTCCATCTGGCATACTTTTTATATCATTATATAAGCCACAAAGTTTTGTAACTTCTTCTACTCTTTCATCCGAATATGCTGGATCAGCAAAGCGAATATTTTCTTTTATAGACATTGCAAATAATACTTGATCCTGTGGAACATACCCTATTAAACTACGCAAATCTTTTAATTTATAGTTTTTAATATTTTCACCATTTAAAAGAATTTCTCCATCTACTACATCATATTCTCGTAGTAATAACTTCAGCAATGTTGTTTTCCCAGAACCTGTAACTCCAACAATACCTAATGTCTGACCCTGCTCTATTGAAAATTTAATTTCTGACAATACTGATTTATCTAAATATACAAAATTAGAAATATTATATTCTAATCGGCCATTGACTGCTACTAATCCTTCTTTTGCCGTTTCTTTTACAGAACTTTCTTCAGCTAGTAATTTTTCAATACGTCCATAAGAAACATCACCACGTTGACCTATATTATACAACCATCCTATTGCTTGAAGTGGCCAAACTAACATATCCAAGTATGTAACAAAGGTTACTAATTCTCCAACGGTCATCTCTCCATTAGAAATAAAGATTCCTCCAAAAATTAAAGTCAAAGTATACGAAAGTCCAATAAAAACAAGCACCATAGGATTAAATAGCGTATTGTATTTAGAAGCGATAATGTTTTTAATAAAAACTTTTTTATTAATTTCTTTAAAACTTTCTATTTCATCATTACCATAACCAAATGACTTAGTAACACGAACACCCGAAGCATTTTCTTGAACTTTACTATTTAAATCTGAAAATGATTCCTGTGCCTCTTTAAAACTTTCATAGTTTTTATCACCTAATTTATTAACTGCATATGCCATAAACGGAAATGGTAATATCGCTATAAAACTTAACTTTGGACTTATTAATAACACCATTGTTCCTAAAGTTACCAATGCTGTAATAGACGCATCGACTGCCGACATCACTCCTGCACCTGCAACCATTACAACAGAGTTAATATCATTTGTAGCGTGCGCCATCAAATCACCTGTACGATATTTTTGATAAAACGATGGAGACATCTTTGTAAAATGTTGAAATAGTCTAAAACGCAATAGTCTTCCAAGATTATACGCTGCACCAAAGATATAGACACGCCAAACATACCTCAACCCATACATTATTAAAGCTGCTGACACTAAGTAAGCTAGATTTACAAATAAATACTTATTTGTTAACTCTCCTGACGCAATATTATCAACAACATTTCCTATCACTCTTGGTGGTATTAAATTAAAAACACTTACTAACGATAATGCAAGTATTCCTACTATATATCGTTTCTTTTCGAGTTTTAAAAACCATCCAATTTTTCTGATAATATTCATAAAATCTCCTTTCTCGTTTAGTTAAATATATTTCACTACTATACATTATTTATCTTTTCGAAAACTTCCCCTATTTTTCCACTAATAACCAATGTTGCCATTCTGTCTTGAGAAGTTGAAGTTTTGTTTATAACTACTAAATGCTTTCCTCTAAAATGTCTTATTAAATTTGCGGCTGGATATACACTAAGTGAGGTTCCTCCTATTATTAATACCTCTGCCTGCTCTATATACTTAATCGCAGAACTAAATACCGTCATATCCAATTCTTCTTCATATAACGTAACATATGGTTTTATAATACCACCACACTCACATAAAGGAATAATACTCTCTTTTGCTAAAAACTCCTCTAAGTTATAATGCTTTCCACACTTGCGACAATAATTACTGTCCACCGTACCATGAAGTTTTAAAACATTTTTACTTCCTGCTATCTCATGCAAAGTGTCAATATTTTGCGTAATAACAGCACAAAGTTTTCCTTTATTTTCAAGTTCTGCCAAATAATAATGTGCTTTATTAGGTTTAGCATCTGGATATATCAGATGTTCTTTATAAAATTTAAAAAAATCTTCTGGGTACTTCTCGAACATCGTACGTGATACTAGTTGTTCTGGAGTAAAATGTCGTCCTAATTCTACATTAAATATACCATTAGCACTACGAAAATCTGGTATATTTGACTCGGTAGAAACTCCCGCACCACCAAAGAACACTATATTATTACTTTCTTGAATAATTCTTTTTAATTCCTCTATTTTTTTCATAAAACCACTCCATTTGTATTACATAATTTAAGATAAGAAAACCTATATTATAAGTTTCCTTATCTATTAAAATACTATTTCTCTTCTTTTTGTTTTTGAGCTTTTAACTCTTTGATACGTTGTTTTCTCTCAGCAATACGCGCTTTTTTCTCTTCACGAGATGCACTTCTTACTGGACCGCGAGAAATATGCTCTTTACTGTCATTAGTAACAAGGTTAGTTTTTTCTTCTTTAAGTTCAATTTCTTCATGACGTTCAACCTTGATACGTAATAAGTTAGCAACTACTTCGCATTCTATCTCGTCTATCATATATTCAAACATTTCATGTCCTTCGTTTTTATATTCACGAAGCGGATCTATTTGACCATATGAACGTAAGAAAATACCTTTGCGCAGTTGATCCATTTGGTCGATATGGTCTGTCCAACGATCATCTATTACATTTAAAAGAATATATCTTTCAAATGAATTCATAGTCTCATCACCAAGAAGCTCGCGTTTTTGTTCATATTCATTATTAATTTTTTCAAGAGCAAGTTGTTTAATTTCTTCATCAGACATAACTTCACTATACTCATCTTCTTTTATAGGACATTGTCCTAAGAATTTTTCATTTAGTGATTTTACAATTTCTTCTGTTTCTTCTTTTTCACTATGTGCTTCTAATGTTTGAGTTGCATATTCGATAGTTTTCTCAACTGCTTCTTCTGTCATTCTATCAATAATATCAGTAACTACTTCATTTTCTAAAACTTCATTTCTTTCAGCATACATAATTTCACGTTGTTTACGTAAAACATCATCATACTGAAGAACTTGTTTACGTGCATCGTAGTTGTTACCTTCTACACGTTTTTGAGCACTTTCTACAGAGCGGCTGACCATTTTACTTTCAAGAGGTGTATCATCTGTTTTACCCATAAGTCTTTGTAATCTGTCAGCACCGAAACGAACCATAAGTTCATCTTCTAATGATAGATAGAATCTACTATATCCTGGGTCACCCTGACGTCCAGAACGCCCACGTAACTGGTTATCAATACGACGTGATTCATGACGTTCTGTACCAATTACAGCTAAACCACCTAGTTCACGAACACCTTCACCTAGTTTTATATCTGTACCACGCCCAGCCATGTTAGTAGCGATTGTTATAGAACCTTTTTGTCCCGCTTGTTTAATAATTTCTGCTTCACTTTCATTTTGTTTAGCATTTAGCACTTTATGAGGAACTCCATATTTATACAGAAGTCTAGAAACCAATTCACTGGTTTCGATAGATACTGTACCTAAAAGTACTGGTTGTCCTCTATCGTAACATTCTTTAACCTCACGAGCAACCGCATTAAATTTGGCTTCCATAGTAGAGTAAATAAAATCCGGAGCGTCTATTCTCATAATAGGTTTATTCGTTGGTATTGTTGTTACATACATATTATAAATATTTCTAAATTCTTCTTCTTCTGTTTTAGCTGTACCCGTCATACCGCTAAGTTTTTTATACATTCTAAAGAAGTTTTGGAATGTAATAGTCGCCATTGTTTTACTTTCTTTTTGGATAGCTACACCTTCTTTAGCCTCAATAGCTTGGTGCAATCCTTCAGAAAAACGACGTCCCGGCATTGTACGCCCTGTAAATTGGTCAACGATTAGAATTTCTCCATCTTCTGCAACCACATAATCTACATCAAGTGCCATAGTATAGTTCGCTTTTAACGCTTGATTTATGTGGTGTGTTAAATCAACATTTTTCAAATCATAAAGATTTTTTAGTCCAAAGTAACTTTCTGCTTTATCAATACCATTTTCAGAAAGTTGAATAGCCTTAGTTTTTACATCTAAAGTATAATCGCCATCGCTACCATCCTCTTCCTCAGCACGTTTCAAAGTTTTAACAAAGGCATTAGCTACTTGATATAGTGATGTAGACTCTTGTCCTTCTCCCGAAATGATAAGCGGTGTTCTCGCTTCGTCAATCAAAACAGAATCGACCTCATCGATGATTGCATAGTTAAGCGGACGTTGAACACGAGCTTCTACAGATTTCACCATATTATCACGTAAATAATCAAAACCTAATTCATTATTCGTCGAATAAGTAATATCTGCATTATAGGCAGCTCTTTTTTCTTCAGAATTCATTGAATTTAGATTTAAACCTACTGACAATCCTAAATAATTATATAAAACTCCCATCTCTTCAGCATCACGTTTAGATAAGTATTCATTGACTGTTACTACATGAACACCCTCTCCTGCTAAAGCGTTTAAATATACAGGCATTGTAGCTGTAAGAGTTTTCCCTTCCCCTGTTCTCATCTCTGCGATATCACCACGGTGTAGTGCAATACCACCCATAACTTGAACTTTATAAGGTTTCATACCTAATGCACGGAAAGCTCCTTCACGTGCAGTTGCAAATGCATCTACCAATATATCATCTAATATATCAGCAACTGCTCTGCCTTTTTCTTTTTCTTCTTCAATATATTCTTTAAATTCTTCAGCTTTGTTTTGTAACTGTTCATCACTAAAACTAGCATATTCTTCTTCTTTAGCTAATACTTTATCAGCTAATTTTGCTAAACTTTTTACTTCTCTTTTATTAGCATCAAATAATTTTCCTAAAATAGCCATTAAAATTTTCCTTCCGACATATTTTCTGTAAAAATGATATTATATCATTTTTATTCATCATTTAATTATAACACTCATTTCATGGTAACGCAACAACAAAGTAACGATTTTAAGTTGGTATTAAGTACACTTTCAATACCTTAAAATATACCAAATGAATTTATATATTTTCAATTTTATTATCAAAAAATAGGAGTAACTATAAAAATTTAATTCATATGAGAATCAAATTTTTAAAATCACTCCTAATAATCTAAATTCCATTAAAAAATTATTACAAAATATATATACTTCTTAGGCTGTTAACACCAAAATTTTTTACAACCGTTCTTTTAGTTAAATTCTCTATTGTACTATCTGTAGTTTTTTAGTAAACCTTCTATTTCTTTCACATACAAATTCCTTACATTTTGAGGGGCAATTATTTCAATATCACTACCTAAAGAAAAAATCCATCCTAGAAAATGCCTACTACACATCACTTCAACAGAAGTTTGATAAACATCATTTTTTCTATGAATAATAATATCTTTTCCAAATCTATCGACAACAACCCCAATTAATGATTCTTTAAACTCTAAAGTTACTTTTTCCAAAATTCCACCGTACATACCGAATATTTTCTTTGAATAACTAGATATATCTTCTTTTAGAAAATTTTCATGACCAACTCTATCATTTTCATCAATAACAACATGATGCATTTTGTCAACACGATAATGCTTAATCAAATCTTTTTTATTATCATAAGCAACCATATAATAATTTTCATCATTCCACACTAATGCAAATGGACTAACATTATAAACCTCACCATTTTTCCTGTCTATCATCTCTTTTTTATAATTCCATTGCCAATAATTAAAATTAATCTGCTTATTTTCTGCAATCGCATTATGAATTGCATCTACATTATAATAAATATTTTCATTAATATATTTATTTTCTTCAAACGAATATACCTGTCTTTGAATTTTTTGTGCTTGCTTTTTACTTGCTAATTTCTTAAGTTTTATAATTAAATCACGAGATTTTTTAGCAGTTAAAAACTTACTAGCCTGAATAACATCTATTAACATCTTCACCTCTGCAAGTTCAAACTCCCTCTCCACTAGAGCGTAAATGTTCTCTCTACCATTTTTTTCGACTACAA
>ERZ772926.1070-NODE-1070-length-13771-cov-4.716244_pt1 | contig 13771 bp, 15 predicted proteins | sample MGYA00511136_ERZ772926 | MGnify/ENA primary metagenome ERZ772926 (study PRJEB29015, sample SAMEA2737917) | human oral metagenome | biome: human oral; feature: human-associated habitat; material: dental | place: China | collected 2153 ... | reverse complement strand
GGAAGGTTATCTTCAAAAAGGAGTCCTATGAAGCTTTGTTGACTTCAGATGTCCAGGAAAAGCTTTTGGTTATTGCAAAGGAACAGGCGACTATGCTGGCCGCCTGATTTGACTTATACCTGAAGGTAATTTATGCACAAATATGGACTTGACCTAATTAGCTACTCATTCCATTGCTTTTGCCATTCGTTTTTGCACTATTTTTTTGACTAACGTGTGTAGTAACGTTCTTTGCACTACCACTGCCATTTGCGCGACTGTTAAACAAATCTCTGCTAGACGCTTTCTTATCAGTAGAGTTATTGAGACTCTCTTTTTTAACCGGCAGCATGGGACGTTTGGTATTCCTTGCTATTTCAGCCTTTGAATCGGTCTTTGAAGTAGACTTGCTTCTTTCATATTTAGTGTTAGCTATCCTCTTTGATTTATCGCTTATTGGATTTGAAAGTTTACTATAGTTGATTCTAGGTAATTTTCCGTCGAACGAGTCAACTTTCTTGGTTTTTAAATTAAACCGTCCATTAGCGTCATTTTTCCAGTTTCCACCGTGGGCCTGAAAGTGTTCCTCGTGTGTCAAAAACTGAATGTTCTTTTCGTTACCCGCATGCTCAGGATGTGATTTAACAGAGAGCATATGTTGTCCTTCATAGCCATGGCACTTACCAGTTGCTATAATCTCCCGCTGCTCTTTTTGAGACCAATTTCGACTTCCACGAGACTGCATAACCTGGTCTCGTTCCTTGGACCACGCTTTACTTACGGCACATCTCCTTTGGTAGTTGATATTACTTTCCATCCTGTTCCTCCATTTTCATTGGAACAGGTTCCAATGCGTCATCCTCCACCATCTGTATAGCAGTGTTATATTCATCAGCTAGGAAATCAGCGAAACTATCCCACACCGTTGTGAAGGCCATCTCTGACGAATCCCAGAGATACACCTTGGAGTCCGATGGCGAGAGACATATAGAATCCCCATAGTTTAAAATGGCAATGACTACATAACCTTTCGGAAGTCCGAGAAGTTCGCGCTTTTGTTTTGTATTCCATTCGCTCAGAGTGGAAAAAGAAATTTCTAATTCCTCATCATACTCATCAAGCCCCAAGAGCGTAGTAGAAAATAATAGTCCGCCATCGCATACGCTTAACCACTTTTTGAATTCTTCAGCTGTATCTGGTAATTCAAAGATACTACTGTTTACACTTGGGCTGCGTAATAAATGATACCGATCCATATCTTCCAGACCAGCTATTATCTGAGACATGAATTTATCGTTTTTATATCTTTCTCGCGCCTTTTTATAATCTAACAATCCCATAACTGGTCTCCTCGATATATCTTCACCTCAAATAATAGCAAAAGCTTTTACCAAATCCCCTAACGAGTCTTTATATCTATAATAGGGGCATTTGGTTTTCCTGAATACCTTTTGATCCATTAGTTCGCAATAGCAAAACTCTTCCGAATCATACATTTCCTCTGCTTTGCGCATGTTCGCATGTGTACAAAAATTCTCGCACCCACCCCCACATACAGGTTGATCTGAGGGAGGAGGCAGTTGTTCAGGAGCGGGGACTTTTCCGAACAGTCCGCGTTTTGTCCATGTGCCATTTTTCTCCTTAAATCCTTTTTGCAAATATGAGAGTGCTCCTTGATTTCCTGCATTCAGTGCTACATTGAGATAATGCAATGCTGCATCCTGATTTCGCTGTGTTCCCCAACCTTCGAAATAGCATACTCCCACATTCAGCAGAGCATCTACATAGCCCATATCGGCTGCTTTTTTAAGCATTGAAAAAGTGTAGTGGTACAGTGAATTTGTAACACCTCTGCCTGATAAATTATAATATCAGCAGAGGGTACCGTCAAGATTTATGCGCAAATTAGTTTGCATCCTCTTATTAGATGAAGTCAGCCTGCAACGGAGGTGTTTTCTTCATTTACCTCTAGGTGCATCAATTCATATATTTCTTATTCCCCCACTGGGTTCCCGCAACATAACGAAGCCGGACACAAACCAGCATTAACGCTGAGTTTCCACCTGGAAATGTGCCTACAACACGGGTTCTACGCCGAATCTCGCGATTCAGACGCTCAATCGTATTATTTGTGCGAATCTTCATCCAATGCTCACTGGGAAAATCGTAGTAGGTCAAAGTCTCGTCAATGCTCTCCGAGACCTTCTTGGCGGTTTCTTTCAGTTTCATTCCCTGGAGTTCGGCGACTATGGCTGTGGCCTTTTCTCGCGCAGCCTTTTTACTCTCTTGTGCATGAATTGCTTTCAACATCTTTGCCACAAGCCTTACCTTAGATCTCGGGACAGCTGAGAAAATGTTGCGATAAAAATGGACTGTACTACGCTGATACTTGGCCTCTGGAAACACTTCACCTACAGCTTCTAGCATTCCAAGGCACTTGTCTCCAACAATGAGTTTTACGCCATTTAAACCTCTTTCGCGCAGCTACTGAAAAAAGTTGACCCAGCTGGATTTATCTTCCTTCATTCCCTCAGCAGCACCAATGACTTCACGAAAACCATCTTGATTGACTGCAATTGCAACTAGAATTGCCACATTTTCGTATTCACCGCCCCAGTTGCGACGAAGATAGATTCCATCAACGTAGACGTATGGGTATTCTTTCCCTGTCAAAGGTCGGCTTCTCCATACTTCGATGTGAGCATAGGCCTTCTTATTCAGCTCGCTGATTGTTCCCGGAGAGACTTTAGTTCCCCAGAGTGCTTCTGTGATATCCTCAACGCGACGGACAGACACACCTGCCAGATACATCTCGATAAGAGCCTCCTCAACGCTGCTTTCACGACGCCGACAGCGTTCAATGACAGCAGTCTCAAAAGAGATCCCTTTTAAGCGCGGCATATGCAGCGTAACATCGCCGGAAGTCGTTGTAAGGTTTCGATCATAGTGTCCGCTTCGATAACCCTGGCGCGCTTCATTACGCTCATAACGAGCCGCTTGTGTAAGCGTTTCGGCTTCTTTTTCCAGGAGTTCATTCAAAGTCTCCTCGACACTGCCACGGACCAGTTCTTTCAGCGGCCCCTTGATAACTTCCTCGTTAAACTGTACAATCTTATCCGACATGGTTTGCAGTCTCCTTTCTGAGTGTTGTCTCGCAACTTCATTCTACCAGAGGACTGCAAATCATGTCTTCTTTATATGATTTTCAATTTGCGCAACTTATCATACCTTATCACTAATTCTGCCGTGTCCACTTTCTGGGGTACATTTTAACATCCGTTGCGCCCATATAAGAGGTCGTGATAAAGCGCAGTTCCCCGCCATTTTCGGTGAAGTGCTTCAGCTCGTCCATCATGAGCCGCAATCCACTCCATTTGATAAAAGAGACCAAGATGTCAATGCGATTGCTGGATACAATCTCCTTTTTGAGCTCGCTGTACATCTGCGGCTCATGCACGGCTCCGGTGAAGAGACTGGATTGCGCGATTGAGGTCTCCGGTCTCACGCGCTGCGCCTTTCATCTAGTGCGAGTATGCTGTTCTTCCGGTCAAAGAGCGCCAGTAATTGCTCCGCGCGCTCCGCTACGGAAAGCGCAGCAAAATCGGTCTCCCTGGTTCTTTCCAGAATGGCATCAATCAAGTGATTTGCAAGTGCAACCTGCTCCTGCAAATCAGCCCCCTGATCCTTCAGATTCTCCATACCGCGCTCCACGACCGTGGCAACATACTTGGCAAGAATTTTAGAGGCCTCCGCTGTATCCAGTGGGTGCCGTCAAGTGGTACTTATCACTCTTCTCGAGCTCGCGCTCCAAGCCCTTGCTGATTAGTTGCTCATAGATTCCGTCGTGCAGCACGTTTTTTCCTCCGGTGCGAATCACTGGCACATTATTTGTCCTATTGTGTCAACAGCCATATTTCCATGTGACTATCCGATCACTTTACAGATTAAATTATGGACCTGATTTATTCAAATCTCAAGATCAAGTACGAGCCATGTTCAAATATAATCTGTTAAAGAAGGACTATTCTATTCACCTATCTTCTTAAATAACCGTGCACTCCAGAACTGCATCCCCAGTTCATCCAAGTAAAAATGTAAAATCGCCTTGCTGTTCTTACTCGCAGTACTGAGCACAATAAATTGCACGTCCTTCTTGATTGTTTCTTCCGCAAAGCGAAACAGCGCTTCGCCGATTCCCTGCGAGCGCTTTTCCGGGACAACATACAATTCCTCTGCTTCGAAGTACACTGTTCCCTCTGCCATAATGGACTTCATGTTCTTTGCGGTCTCGAGCTTGCCAAGCAGATACGCTTCGATGCCGTCTTCATCCTCCGCGAGGAAAATCCGTTTTCCCACGATGTCCGCTTCCGTATTTGGGTAATAGCCGTAGCAGCTCTGTTCCGCCGCCCACTGCGCGGACAGCTGTAGCAGTTTTTCCAGGATCTCCGGAGTTGGCTCTGCCTCGTATTGTTTCATAATTGGCCTCTTTGACAACGGTCACGCGTTGGTCAGGCTATAAAAATGCGCGAGCGGCCCCGAGCCTTTGCCGAGGTCAAGCCCTGCCTTCAGTGCGCCGGTGAGATAAGTCTTGGCACGCTCCACGGACTCCGCCAGTGAAAAGCCCTTCGCTAAATTCGCGGCAATCGCACTCGACAGGGTGCAGCCGGTGCCGTGGGTATTCTCGGTCCGGATGCGCTCTCCGCGAAACCACTGTACAGTTTCCTGTTGGTAGAGAAGGTCGTTTGCCTCATTGACTTGGTGTCCGCCTTTTAATAGCACGGCACAGTCATACCGATTTCCGATGCTCTCCGCTGCCCGCAGCATATCTTCCTCGGTATGAATGGTCAAACCGGAAAGCAGCTCTGCCTCGGGAATATTTGGCGTCACCAGCAAGGCGAGCGGAAACAGCTCTTCCGTCAACGCCTGCACGGCGTCTGTTTTCAAAAGCGCCGCGCCGGAGGTCGCGACCATCACAGGGTCCAGAACCACATTGACCGCCCCGTACTGCCGCAATTTTTCCGCAATCACGTGAATCAGCTCGCCGGAGGCCACCATGCCGATTTTGACCGCATCGGGCGTGATATCCTCAAAGATTGCGTCCAGTTGCTGCCCCAGAAACTCTGTGCTCACCTCCTGAATCGCGCGGACACCGGTTGTATTCTGTGCCGTCAGCGCCGTGATTGCGCTCATCGCATAGACTCCCTGCATGGTCATGGTCTTAAGATCTGCCTGAATTCCAGCGCCGCCGCTGCAATCGCTCCCGGCGATGCTGAGCGCTGTGTGTACTTTCATCTCATATCCTCCTTCCGCTCGTTTCTTATCAATCCTTTCACTTTTCAAGTTCTGTCATCTCCTGCGACAAGCCGTAGAGTAGGCGGCACTCTGCCGTGATGTCTGCCGCGGAGAAAATTGCGCTGACCAGGGCGACGCCGTCGACACCGGTGCCCGCGAGTTCGAGCAGATTCGACTTGCTGATTCCGCCGATTGCGACCACCGGAATCGAAACCGCGTCACAGATTGCGCGGAGTGTCTCCTTGGTCACCAAACTTGCATCTGTCTTGGTGGATGTCGCAAACATGGCGCCGACCCCGAGATAGTCTGCGCCGCCCGCTGCCGCCGCACACGCTTCTTCGACGGTATGCACCGATACGCCGATCATCATCTCTTGCCCGACCAGGCGGCGCACCGCCGCGACATCCATATCGTCCTGTCCCACATGTACGCCGTCGGCGTGGCAGCGGAGGGCAAGTGCGACATTGTCATTGATGAAAAAGGGCACGCGATACTGCTTGCAGAGCGCAAAAATCTCCTCGGCTTCCCGGAGAAACCGCTCCTTATCCAGCTCCTTTTCGCGGAGTTGGACGCAGGTCACGCCGCCCCGAAGTGCTGACTCCACCTGTTCCGCGAGGCTCTGTTTTCCGACCCAGGCTCTGTCCGTCACGGCGTAGAGCCGCATCATCTCCTCAGTACACTTCATAGCGCGCGCCTTTCTCTAAGGTCTCCGGTGTCATGTTGTAAATCGCATCAATGATGCCGTTCCGGTAAGTCGCATTGCCGTCGGTCGCGTTGCGTCTCTCATGGGCGAGCTCCCCGGCATAGCCCATCGCAGCGACGGCCGCTGCCGCAGCTTCGAGCGCTTGCTCTCTGTTGGCCGCAACGAAAGCCGCCGTCATCGCAGAGAGCTGGCAGCCTGTTCCCGTGATTGAAGCCATCATCGGATGCCCGTTTCGGATGCTGTACGCCCGGCTGCTATCCGCCACAATATCAATCGCACCGGTAATGGCAATGACAGTGCCGGTTTTCGCCGCAAATGCCTTCGCGAAAGCGACCATCTCCGGGAGATTTTCGTCTGTCACGCTGTCGGCGACATCCGCATCCACGCCCTTCGTGGTGCCGTTGCCGTACGCCAGGGTTTTAATCTCGGAGATGTTGCCGCGAATTACCGTGAATTTCACTTCTTCCAAAAGCTGCTCCGCCGTCTCCGTGCGCAGCTTCGAGGCACCGGCGCCGACCGGATCCAGCACAACCGGATGTCCCAGCGCATTGGCCCGCTTTCCCGCGAGCAGCATCGATGCTATGGTGCGCCGGTTCAAGGTGCCGATGTTGATGTTGAGACCAGCACAGAGTGCGGTGATTTCCTCGACCTCTTCTTCATCATCCGCCATAATCGGCGACGCGCCGCAGGCAAGCAACATATTGGCGCAGTCATTGACTGTCACATAATTCGTGATGTTGTGCACGAGCGGACAAGCCTTTCTCACATTGGCAAACATCGTCTGAAACATACTTTTCCTCCTCATCCATGAATCGCTACCTGCATATGTCGCAGGAGTCCGGCTGTCTGCAAGCTGTAAATCAGAATCGCGGCCAGAATCGCACCGCCGACTGTAGAAATCAGAAACGGAACCACAAATACATAAAAGGCAAGCCCCGCAGCACTCTTTCCCATCCAAAAGATGGCAACCGGGTAGGCGCAGAGACCGCCGAGCACCGCCGTGCCAAACACTTCTCCGAACAGTGTTCCCGGAATACTCTTAGTTTTTGCATACACAAGCCCGCAAAGCAGAGCGCCAAACATGCCGCCGGGAAATGCCATGAGACTGCCGATGCCGAGCACATTGCGGATCAGCGCAGCCGCAAATGCCACAGCGAGGCCGTATCCTGGCCCCAGCAACACCGCGCAGAGGATATTCACCGCATGCTGCACCGGTGCGCATTTGCTCCCGAAAGCCGGAAACGAAAACAGACTTCCCAGTACCGCCACCGCACAGAACAGACCGGCCAAGGCCACTTTCCTGATATCAAGCCGCTTCATTTTGATTCTCCCTCTTTCACCGAAATTTGAACAAAAAACAGGAGGAAGCCACCAGCGGCATCCTCCTGTCAAAGTCACAGAGCAAAAGAAGTTCCTACGGTGGCATTACCCACATCAGGTATAAGGGTCGAAGGTCATCCTTCCTCTCAGCCTGTCACACAAGCTCCCCTGTATTGAGTTCGTTGCTAGTATACACCCGTTTCCACCCCCGGGACAAGCAAAACCGACCATATTGAATTCATCTTTTCCAAATCTTATATCTCGTCCGCCGGCATCTTCGAACGTACAGGTATGATACTCACTCCATGTAAAGTCGGTTCTGTGCGGCAAAGAATCTCAGTAGTGATCTCCAAGATAGGTCAGATTGCTCTCTTTTCCCTTTCCGCTTAAATACTGATTGACATTACTCTCTGTGATATCAATCAGTTCAATCCGATAGCAGGGCGCAGTATAATATGTTTCGACCGCCTGCTGCATTTTCTTTCGGATTTCCTCCGTAATATTCCCATCTTGATTATAAAACCCATACCAAAAAATATATGCATCCGTATACTCTATCACTTTATTATCGAATCCGATAACTCTTGTTATGTATTTTCCTCGTCTTCTATCAATCAGAAGTCGATTGGTAGATGGCATGAGAATATCCCAATACTCTATTCCATCCAGAGAAAATTGCTGCAGCTGATCTGTAAAATAAAATATTTTCGAAACATTCGCATCATACCCTTCCACATCTATCTGTGCCAGCAGTTCCCATACGCCGTCGCCGTTGACATCCACGACGGCAAACTGTCCACCCAAACGTCCCAAACCGTTCCAGCTCCTGTCAAGAAGCACCTTCCTGTAAGCCTCGACCGCTTTCTCGTTCCGGCTTCTCTCAATCTTCTTGCCGCTCGCATCGACCTGATTGCCGTCCGGTGTCGTCGTCGACACCAGCATCACGCCGTCCGCTCCCACATAGTAGGCACCGTCGACCCACTGGTTCACCGCCATACTGCCGTCGCTTAAAAAGTAGTAATACCGCCCCTCAAACTGTCGCCAGCCGTTTGCGATTACGCCGTTGTCATCTAAGTAGTAATACTTGCCATCCAGCTGCATCCAGCCGGTCTTCATTCTGCCGTTGTCCGCAAAATAGTACCAGTTGTTGTCAATGAGGCGCCAGCCGATTACAGGTTCACCCGCGTCGTTGTTGTAATACCAGCCGCCGTCCTTGCCCTGATACCAGCTGTTCATGTGGTATTTCTCCGGATCCAGCTGAATGGTAAAGTTCAGTTCGGTCGGCTCATCCGCCTCGCCGCACTGATTCATCGCATAGCACCTAATCCGGTAGATTCCGTTTCGCCGGAACGTAAGCGGCTCCGTATAGCTCTGCGGGGCGCTGTCAGTACTGTCCGGCGCCTCCGCTTTCCTGGGGCTTACATTCACTGCCTTCTCATAGAGCGAGACTGCTTCTGCCTCCTGCCCCGCCTGTACCGCCGAGCACCAATACGGCTGCGAGCACAACGCCCGCGATTTGCTGCTTTTTCATATCTTTTCCCCCGTCACCGAAACACAACCTTCTCAATAGCTCAGATACTGCGCCAGTGCATAGCCGCGCTTGCCGTTATAAATCACCTCGTAAAAACCGTTGTCGGCTGTTCTCACATAGCTGACCGAAGCGCCGAGCGGAATGTGCGCGAGATCCGCGCCCTTCGTGTCCGGCACGCTGCGAAGCGTAATATACTCTTTGCAGTTCACACAGAACATAGTCTGGTATGTCGGGCCGGGGACAGCGCTTGTCTCTATCGCGCCGACCGGCTTGTCCAGGCGCTCCGACTCATCCGGCTGGTAGTTAATGAGGTACGATGCGAGCGAATATCCTGTGGTCCCGTTGTAGATGACCTTGTAAAAACCGTTGTCCGCGGTCTCCAGCACTGTCACCGGCGCCGCAAACGGAATCTGCTTTACGGCGCGCGCTGCCGTGGTCGGCGATTCGCGCAGCGAGATCGACTGCGCGCAGTGCGAGACATACATGGTGCGCGAGTAGTCCGCAGCTACAGTGGCCGCGGCGGTTACCGCCACCGGTGCGGCCGTCGCTGCCGCTGTCACGGGCGGTGCGCCCCCTGTCGCCGCGGTCGTTGCGGGTGCTGTCGCCGCTGTCATAGCTGCCGTCTCGGTCTCCGCAGCGCTTGTTTCCGTCTCACGGCGCGTTTCCGTTTCACGGGTCTCTGTCTGCAGCGCCGCCGCCTCAAAGCGCTTCTCCGGTCTCTGACTCGCAATCAATACGCCTGCCACGATTCCCACAGCTACAATGCCCGCCGCCGCGAGCACCACAATATGCGTTCTGCCCTTTCCTTCTGCCATTTCGTTTGCTCCCCCCCCGGTTATTTTGTTTCACTGATGCGGTGTACTTCGCCTTTTACAATCATCTCCAGTGTCATCGGCACCACATCCTTATTCTCGCGCCAAATGCTTTCCATCTGCGTCGGATCCACCGGGTTTCCGCCGTGCCCCGCCTCAATCGTGAGACTCGGGATACCCATCTTCGAGATGGCCCAGTCCTTATATCCGGCTGTGTCGAGCGCCTGAAAATTGCCGTCCAGGCGGTAGCCGGTCAGTTCCGCGGTTCGCTTTGCGAGGGCCAGGGTCATGTCGCGAAGCGCCCCCTCCTGCCCGAAGTTCCAGTAAATCACTTCGCCCTGCGTGTGGTAACTGAGAGTCGCGTCAAATTTGACCCGCCGGGTCAGATCGGCGAGCGCCTTCGACTCAATCTCACACTCCGGCGCCGTTCCCTTATAGTGATCCGCCGAGGCGTGCCCGAGGTGATCGTTATACGACTCCCAGAGCGCATCGAAATTCCGGTTCAGATCGACACCGTTTGCATTCGACTTCCACTGCTGCAAATAGCCCGCCGTGAGCTGCTTTCCGTCCTTTGATGCGATATTTCGGACCGTCTCCCGCACAGCTTCCGTGTGAATGCCGTCCATGCCGAGCTGGCTGATGCTGACACCGTCCGGGTTTGCCATCGGAATCAAGTGGATCTCCGTGTCCGCAAGCAAATCTCTGATTGCGGCATCGCGGAAACTGCCGTTTTTCTGCTGCGCGGCCAGCAGTTCCACGGTCTGCCGCATCACAAGCTGCACTGTAATATATTCCCGCGCGTGAATACCGCCGAAGACCAGCAGATGATGTTTTGCCTCCGGATTCCCGACGCGGAGGTCATAGAGCTGATTGCCGTCGACTGTCTTGTCGAGCACATCGACCCGCAGCGCGCTCCCCGCCTGCTTTTGCAACTGACTCAGGTCCCGCTGAAATTCTCCGTAGGTATAGCGACTGCTCTGAAAGCAGAGATAGGTCTCCGCAGCCAGCGCTTCCGTCGGTGCTTCGCTACTTTCTGCGGTTGATGCTGTCTCCGCGGCACGCTCGTTCGCGGCAGAGGTTGTTTCTGCCGCGCTGCTCTCTGTCACAGCGGCCGCATGACTCGCAGCGTGCGTATTTTTCTTCACCTTGGCCGCGACCGTCGTTTGTCCCACTGCCTTGACCTCCTGCGACTTTGCGCCGCACGCCACACTCGCTGCGATACAGCAAAGAAATAAGACCCCCACAAACTTCTTTTTCATGACACATCCCCCTTTCTCTTACCTGCTTATCTGCGCCACTATGATACCTGACAGTTTGGCGCAGCCCCTTCGCCGACTTCTTCTCATCTTGTTGCCAAAAAATCCGCCTCTCGGAACTTTGCCCCGGTAACCTGCGCTGTTAATCCAATCTCCCTTCTTCATTCGGCTTATCAACATTGTCTGCACCTTCTCAATCAGGGTATAACTCACTGTCTCCCGATGGCGAATCATTATGCCCTACAGCCGCAACAGCTGCTTGCTGTCGCTTCACTTCTCGCAATATTCAGCCCAGGTCGTAGGCAACCGTCTTTTCCGCCGAGAGCCACTGACTCTCCGGGTACAGAACCGCGCGGCACCTGCGGTAGGCGCTCGAGAGGGAGAGCACTTCCCTTGCGATATACTCACCTGCCTCTGTGCGCTCTACCGCTATCGCGCGTTCCGGCTCCCTTCCTTCCGCAAATCGGAGCGGCAACAGAATATCACAGACATTTCGCGCGGCATCATAGCCGGGCAGTGCCACGCTCCGGTTCCAGCGAAACTCCCGCAGACTGCGGTTCACAATCTGTCCGAACGCCTGCTTCATCGCCTCCGATACTTCCGGCACCTCTTCGATTTGTTTGCCTAAGTTCGCGAAATACCGTTTTCGCGCCGCATTTTCCGGATGCAGTGAATAGACTTCTTCCGGTGTGCTGTCCCCGCCTGTCAGCATTTCCCGCGTACAAACGCTCTGTAAAAATTCGAGCGGGAGTCTCTCCGTCTGCTCCGTGAGTATTCGCCGGTAATCGCAGTACAGCGCCGCGCCGTCCAATAAAGCCTGTATCTCCGGAACCTCATACGCAGCTGCGGGCGGAAGCGCTTCAAAGTGACGGGAAACATCTTCAAACGCCTGTGTCCCGACGGCCGCAAAACTCTCCAGATTCCAGCGCGGACCGGTCTTCAAAAGATTATTTTTAAAAAACGCATAAATCGGTCTAAAATCCGCCGTGACAAGCCCGGTATGGCAGATTCCGTACTGCACATCTTGATAGCCGGGCAAGGTTTCCCGGCAATGCCGGAACTTATGCTCGGCGCATATCCGGGAAATGTGGTTCTCCATATATCTGCCGAGGATGGGAGCCGTCACCGAGACAGGTAAAGCTCTCTCTCCGTAGCTCCAGTGCTCCGGGCGCAGGAGCTTCACAAGTCTCTGTAACCTCTCGTGCGACGCCTTGGCGAAAGGGCGCGAATCCCGCAAGGTAGCGGCTTCGGGTGCCTCCGAAGCCCTCCTGTCTTCGGGGATGCGTTCTGCCTCAATTTTTCGCGGCGTTTGTCCGGACGCTCGCTCTTCACGGTGCAGCCGGACCACAGGATACAGTTTCTTACCGTCGGCGGATGCCTTCATCCGAACATCGAGCAGAGACGGAAACTGTTTTAAAAACAGGATGCCGTCACCGGTGCCGTACTTTTTATAGTCCACACCGGTTTGTCGCAGGAATTCAAGAAAAGACCTCGCGGCTCTCCACCTGTTTTCCTCGACGGAAATCTGTTGCGCCCGTTTCAAAATCTCTTTTTTAAGCCGTTCTCTCTCACAATCGTCCAGCGCGAATTTCGGACTTTCCGGCTCGCTCTCACAAGCCGCCGTGCTTTCCGCCCTGCGGGGAACGCTCATCTCAAAGCGGCGAAGTCGCACCACTGCCTCCGCCTTTTTCCCGGACAGATCGGACGATTGCAACTCAATCTGTTCCGCAAACTGCTGCAGAAACGGATTCAGCTGAATGAAGCCATACTCTTTATAGTTGATGCCCGCCGCAGCCACGGCATTCCCGACCTGCGTGATATAAATCCATTCGCCCTGCTCCAGCGACAAATTCTGCAAGATATCCCGAAGCAGCTTGGCCAAAGCCGGCTTCTTTTCATCCGGGACCTTTCCATCCTGCCGCCTCTTTTGACGTCTTAATTGACGGTACTGCCGCAAAATGACATAGCTTCTTTCCGGCTCTCCCGCCTGTGTGGCAGCACTGTCCGTGATGGCGAGGTCTTCCGGAAAGAACTCCAAAAAGGCGCGCAGCGTCTCTGCGCCGTATTCTTGATATCGAATCCCTACCTTCCGCAATTCCTGTTCTAACTTGTCCGTGCCGACCCAACCGTAATCATGCCTTTGGAGATTCAGCAGCGCCTCAAAGAGCAAAGAACGCAGTTTTTCCCGCTCATTCTCTTTCACAGAACTCCCCCCTCTTCCGCGCCGCGCCCTTGCAGAATGCCCGTTTTTTTCTTACACTTTGGCGCGTCTCTTCATAATTCTTTCATATTTACCTTACTTCCTGTACAGACTTCCGTCAAGTTAGAAAGCGGGAAATGCTTGTATATCTGCTATGATGCGAAAAAGTACAAAAAGGGCAACCCTCTTGTCGGGCTGCCCTGAGACACCGGAATTAGTTCCGGCGGAGTATGTATAAATCCATGAATTTCAAATCTTCTCCCATGGGGAGCGGCGCAAGCTGAGCCTGCAAATAGCTCTCCTTGTCGCGCACCGAGGCGCTGAAAATATAGTTGTACCCGAGATCAAAGAGATACGCGGGGCAGAGTTCATTGCTCGGGCCGTAAATACCGCGAACCTCTGCCTTCTCACAGCAGGCCAGGATATCCCGGTAGCTGTCATTGACAATCGTGCAGCCCGTCATGATGACCATGTCGAGAGTCTTCAGCACCTCTGCATATTCGACCGCGCTTTTCCCCAGATGCCAGTGAATTCCCTCCGGGTAGACCTTCATGCCCTCTCTCCCGATGCGATAACTCAAAAGTCCCTTCTCCGGTCGCAAATCAAAGGCATGAAACTCCTTACATTTTCCGAGGAAAAACTGATTGTAGAGTCCGTAGCCTATAATACCGACTTTCT
>ERZ772926.1069-NODE-1069-length-13771-cov-5.625766_pt1 | contig 13771 bp, 12 predicted proteins | sample MGYA00511136_ERZ772926 | MGnify/ENA primary metagenome ERZ772926 (study PRJEB29015, sample SAMEA2737917) | human oral metagenome | biome: human oral; feature: human-associated habitat; material: dental | place: China | collected 2153 ... | reverse complement strand
GACGTATGACCATCATCCTCTCGACCTTCCTGCCCTGCTCGGCGAAGATGGAGATTGTCGCGATGATGGCACTGACCTTCTTCCCGGACAATCACTTTGTGGCACCGGGTATGTACTTCCTCGGCCTTGCCATCGTGATTCTCTCCGGTATCGCGCTGAAGAAGATGAATTACTTCGCCGGCGATCCGGCACCGTTTGTCATGGAGCTTCCGGCTTACCACATGCCGTCCTTCAAGGGTGTCATGATTCACGTCTGGGAGAGAGCAAAGGCCTTCATGATCAAGGCCGGCACGATTATCTTTATCGTCTGTGTGATCCTGTGGGTGCTCATGCACTTCAACACCTCGTTCCAGTATGTCGCGGACAATCTGGATGACAGCATTCTGAAGGTCATCGGTGAGGCAATTGCGGTCATCTTCGCGCCGCTCGGCCTCGGCAACTGGCAGGCTGCAGTCGCAACCGTCAGCGCGGAGCTCGCAAAGGAGCAGGCGACCGGTACCCTCGGTATACTCGCACATGCGGCATCCGACGGCGAGGCGGATGTTCGTGCGGCTATCTTCAACATGTTTGACGGCAGTCAGCTGAAGGGTCTCACGTTCCTGCTTCTCAACATCTTTGACGCACCTTGCCTGGTTGCAATCGCAACTGGGTTCCGTGAGCAGGGGCAGGCGAAGTGGGGCTGGATTACCTTCGGTTTCCAGATGGGACTCGGCTATTGCCTCTCGCTGTGCGTGTTCCAGCTCGGAACGCTCGCACAGGGCGGCAGCTTTACCTTCTGGACCGCAGTCGCAATTCTTCTGGTGCTTGCCGCACTCTACTTCATTTTCCGTCCGGCACCGAAGCACGTGAAGAAGGAAAATGTGAGTGCCGTTCGCGCAAACGCATAAAGTCAAATGTAACGTACGCTGACCGGTCTCTGCCGTTTCCTTGGGAAGCGGCAGAGAAGCGGCGGCGGAGATTCGTTTCCGTTCCGTCAGGAAAGGAGGAAAATTACAATGAATCCGGCAACTGTTATTGTATTTCTTATTTTGCTCGCCTTAATCGGTCTTGCGGTTCGCTACTGCCTGCGCCACGGTTCCTGTGACGCCTGCAGCGGTTCCTGCGGCAGCGATCACCACTGCGCGCCAACAGGCTGCTCGAGCTGCTCTCACCTCGAAGAGGAGAAGGCGGCTGTACCGGAGCGCTTCCGTCTGAAGAAGTGAGCAATGTTTCATCTGGAAGTCAGGAGGTAGAACTATGGTCAAAAATATCATTCGGATTGACGGCATGGCCTGCAGCATGTGCGAGGCGCATGTGAGCGATGCGATTCGGAAGCAGTTTCCGGATGCCAAGAAGGTGAGTGCATCCCACGGAAAGAAGGAGGCAAGTTTTGTCACCGAGACACCCGCGGATGAAGCGACCGTCAAAAAGATGATCGATGAAACCGGCTACCACTACGAGGGCCTCCGCACGGAGCCCTACGAGAAAAAGGGATTCTTTGGTCTCTTCGGTTGAAACAAGAAAAAAGGACAGCGCCCGCCCGGGTTATCGGGCGGGCGCTTTTTACGATGAGGTATCAGACAAATCACAAGCCGCTCCCGCAATTCGGCGTTTAGGACATAGCCTGTAGGAAATCAGAGGCGGTTGCAGATTCGGCAGCGTTTTTCCGCGCGTGGAAAAGTCCCACGAAATTTGTTACACTGGAACGAAAGAGCGGAGGTGTTGTCATGACAGAAAAAAAAGAACTGCGGAAGCGCTGCATCGAGAAGATGAATGCGCTGCCGCAGGACTATTGCCGCGAGGCGGATGCAAAAATTTTTTCGATTGTTCTCGGCCTGCCGGAATACCGAAACGCAAAGAAGATTTTTTGTTTTGTCGGCATGCAGGCGGAGATTCAGACAGCCGGTTTGATTGAGGAGATGCTCCGCGCGGGCAAGCAGGTCGCTGTGCCGCGCTGTGCGGGCAAGGGGGTGATGCACGCCCATGTAATCCGCAGTCTCGCGGAGCTGCGTCCGGGAACCATGGGCATCCTTGAGCCCTCGGCGGAGGCGACAGTGCTATCGCCGGAAGAGTTGGATCTGGTTCTCCTCCCCTGCGTGAGTGCGAGCCGGTCGGGCGAACGCCTCGGTTATGGCGGCGGGTTTTACGACCGTTATTTGCCGAAGACAAAGGCCTTTCGCGCGCTCTTAATCCGAGAGCGCCTGCTCTCCGACGACATCCCGCGCGAAGCACATGATCAGCCGGTGGACGCTGTTATCACCGAGGCCGGAATTTTCCGGAGAACTCAGAGCGAGAACGCGGGCGTGTCCTGAATGGAGCGGAAATAGTGCTCCGCTTCGCAGAGCTTCTCCTCACTGCCGCTTAGCTGTAAGAGCACACTGCCCTCCGCGCCTAAAACGCCGCCGGCGGCGAGCAGAGTTGCATGGACGGAAAAGAGATCCCGGACGGCGTCGAGCTCGGTGTAAACGTCGCCGCAGCTCTCCAGGAGGCGGAGTCCCTTCTGTCCGCTCCGATTTGCGAGGCGCGCCAGTTCGGAGATGGGGCGCTCCACGCGCTTCTCAAGGCCGACCGGATGAATGAGGCGAGTGCGACGTCCGACTGCGGCACTGGTGATCGGGATGATGGTGCCGCCGACCGGGCTCGCAATCAGGATACCGGCGGTGCGGCTCTCGAGGTGAATCGCATTGGCGCCTTTCAGGATGATGTCGTCGGGGCCGAGGGTATCTATCACATCAAAAATGGTTTTGCCCTCGAGGCGCTGCCCTTCTTTTATGATGAAGTCCGCCGTCTGCGGAGGTGTGGGGTTCGAGATCTGTTCATTGCCGCGCTGCAGGCCACGGTGAAAGCCCTTCGGCGAGAAGGGGAGCGAGAGCGCCGATGCAATCGACGTAGCGACCTGTGCGTTGGTGCTGCCGAGAATCACAACGAGGCAGTGGTGCTTTGCGGCTTCGAGGATTGCGGGATCGGCCGCGAGGGCATCGCCGAGCAGGCGCTTGCCCATGGCGACCGTGAGGAGAACCTGGCTGCCGGAATCGGTATTTGTCATAGGGAATACTCCTTTCTGTTTTTTAGAGTATAGCATGTTTTTTAGGAGGGCGTATGCAGCTTGACCACAGTCTCTTTTACCATCTGGACCATTACGAGTACGGTGAGGCCTATTATGGCAGTTACCGGTCGGTTTATTACCGCCTCGGCATCGAGCCGCTCGAGAATGTGCACTGGACGCCTGTCGACAAGCGGGAGCCCCACACGCTTCGTGCCTATGTCTGGGAGGGGCCGTATTCCTACCATGACACGGAAGAGGAGAAGCAGTATCGTGACTTTCCGTACAGCGCGGAGGGTCTGGAAGAGGCCATTACCTGGATCGAAGCGCAGTGTGACAACGCAAAACCGCTCCGGCTTTAAGCCGGAGCGGTTTTTTGCTGTGCGGAGTTACACTTATTCGTTTCGCATTGCCGCGAGCGGACTTAAGCGCATTGCGCGCTTTGCCGGGAGGTAACCGGCGGCTGCGCCGATGAAAATCGCAAAGACAATCGCAAAGAGCGCGAGCCAGGGCGGGATGTAGGAGATGGATCCGCCTTCCGCATTCTGGTAGAAGACGGAGAGCTGCTCATTGCCGCCCTGTGCTGCGAGAAAGTTGATGAGCAACGAAATCAGGAGACTCAGAACTGTGCCGATGATGCCGCCCATCAGACCGATAAAACCCGATTCGACGAGGAAGAGGTCGCGGATGTTGGTCATCTCGCAGCCGAGCACCTTCATGACGCCGATTTCCCGCGTTCTCTCGTAGATGGACATCATCATGGTATTGATGATACCGATGGCTGCGACGAGGAGCGAGACCGCGCCGATGCCGCCGAGCACGGCCTGGACCATGCCGGTGAACTGCTTGGACTGCTCGAGCCATTCCATATTGGAGTCCGCCTGATAGCCGAGTTCCGCAATTTTTTTCTGCACTTCGGAGACATGATTCATGTCGTCCACAAAGACATAGGCCTGCGAATAGACATAGTAGTCGACCGGCTTGCCCTTTTTGTTGAGCTTCGGCTCCGGCACCAGATATTTCCGGTAGCGCTGCTTCAGAAAGTTTTTCAGCGTGTCAATGTCGCAGTAGATCGAATAGCTGTAACTGTTATAGCCGCTGCTGCCGCCGTCCAGAATGCCTGCCGTGTCCAGAATGTACTTTTTCTGGGGCTTATCGGAGGTCTCGGTTGCGACCGAGGCCGGCGCGGCCGCAGCGGAAGCGCCGCCGGAAGTGCCGCTGCCGCTGCTGTTAGTCTTCGGCGCGGGTTTATAGCCCTCGGGAAAGATGTAAAAGATGGTGTCCTTCAGCGGGTCAATGTGCACATCGCCGCCGTTGCCGCCGCCGAAGTTTGCCGAGCTGTTTTTGGAGACTTTGTAAAAGTTATCCTGAAAGTGGTTGCCGTAGAGCAGGCTCAGGGTATCCGTGTTTGCGGGCGGCAGCGATCCGGATTTTAAGGGCAGTTCCTTCAAGAAATGTTGGGAGACGCCGGTCAGGGACAAGTAGCCCTCATAGGGGCCGCATTTCGCTGTCACGGATGCGTCCAGCTGCGGGCTCACATCTTCCACGTGTGTGAGCTGCTTCAGCTGCTTGATGGTGTCATCGGTAATCTCGGTCTCGTTGCCCTTCTGGTTAAAGGAGTAGACGGTAATTGTCTTCATCGAGCCCGCGGACTCATAGAGCTGTCTCGTCTGGCGGCTCATACCGAGGCCGAGGCTCATCATCACGAGAATCGAGGAGGTGCCGATGATGACGCCGAGCACGGTCAAAACCGTTCTTGTCTTTCGCCGGAAAAGATTCCGGAGGGCGAGCGAGAGAAGATCTCCGAACTTCATGCCGCATCGCCTCCGTCAGCCTTCTTCTTGCGGAATTTGCGGACGCCGACGCCCGCAGCGATTGCGGCGACCGGAATCAGAAGCAGCGGGAGCGGAGACGGCTTTTTGACCGGTTTCTTTTCCGTGTCGGTATCGGTAGCCGGGATATCGGGGGCAGGCTCGGTGACGGCAAGCGTGAGTTTCTGTTCCTCCTTGGTCACATTGCCGTTTACATCCTCATACTGAATGGTCATCGTGATATTGTTTTCCTCGCTGCTCGCCGCGGCGCCGCTCAGCATCGCATCGACGCTGCCGCTGTCGCCGGACTTGATATTGCCGAGGTAGGCGCTTGCCTTTTTAATCGCATCGCCCTCAAAGGTCACCTGCACATTGTAGAGCATCACGCGACCGGTATTGTTCAGGTTGAACATGACATTGCTCTCTTTGCCGATTTCTATGCTGTCGGGTGAGAGCTCCGGCGTGGAAATGGAGTAGCGGGCCACCTGGAAGACCGGGATATCGAGCGTCAGCTTATCCTCAGCGTTCTTAAACGCGGGGGAGTCAAACTTTTCGTTCAGCGTGATGGTGTAGGAACGCGGATCCACGCCCGCGGATGCCTCGAGGTTCAGTCTGAGTTCCTTTGCTTCCCCTGCTTTCAGGCTGTTAATCACAAAGGAATTGGAGCCCGCCTCGGTCGAAAAGACAGAGGAGTTGTCCACTTTTTCGGACTCGGCGGAGAGCAAAATATTGCTTGCCGGAATATCGCCGGAAGCGTTTTTCACGCTGAGAACCAGAGTGAAGGGCTGACCGGCAAAGACTTTTTCGGGTTCCGTGCGATAGCCGTCCAGGATGATGCGGGCTTTCTGGCGGTCGTTTGGGTTAAAATCGCCCTGCTTGTTGTCCGCTGCCGGCGGCTGTTCGACCATGGAAGGGTTGTTGATGCGCACATAGTTCACATAGGTCTCCTGATAAGAGACGGTCGCATCCGGGGTGAGCTTATAGCTCACGGTGTAGCTCAGCGGGTAGTACCCGTTTGCCGCATTCTGCATAATGGCCATCGAGTAGTCGGCACTCAGCACCTCATCCGGCTGTGCGGACTCAAAGTTGCGGTCGTAGTTTGCGTCATTCAGATTAAACGGGAAGCCCGTGGAGGCCTGCGACTTGTTCTGCGCGGTCGCCTGCAGCGAAGCGCCGTCCGCAAGCGCCGTATTCATGTGAACCTGCACGCGGTATACCGGGACCTTGCGCTGGTTTCGGAACTTTAAACTGTAATTGATGATGCCGGGCGCGGTGCCGACCGGGGTTTCCTGGCCCTCGCCGAGCACAAAGGTCTTGTCACCGGTTGCGGTCGAGGGATTTGCAACCTCGCCCGAAGCCTTGATGTAGACATTGATGAATTCAACCTGCATGGGGCCGCGGAAATCCGCGGTGTTGCTGCCCGGCAGCGCATAGTAAAACGCAATCGGGACGCCGTAGTAGCCTTCTTTTGCGTCGGCGCGCACGGTGACATGCAAGGTCACGGTCTTATACTCGCCGGCTTTTAGCGAGGCAAAACGGTTTTCTTCGGTGAAGGTCGTCGCATTGATTTCAAAGGGATAGTTGCCGCCGTCCACGGTGAAAGCCGAATTGCCGCCGTAGGCCTTGTCGATGCCGGATTTCTGACCGGCTCTCCAGGCGTCGTAGAGCTCGCTCTCATCGTCTTTGTCGTAGGGATTCTTCTGGTCCGTCGTGTTCTGATCCGGGTTCTTGTCCTGTTTCAGATAGTTCTGGTCGTTCGAGAGGCGGACAATGACATTCTGAATCTCGGCGGTCTTCGGGTTCTTCATGCCGTTTGTATTGTTATAGCCGACGCGGAAACTCAAATTCATGTCCTGACCGGGATAACCGACCTGCAGTTCATTGGCGTCGTGCACAAAGGTGTTGAGATTGGTGTTGACATAGGAGGCCTGTGCCGTGTGAGGCGGCAACAGGAAAAAGAGTAACAGCGAGAGCGTTACCTCCAGCGCCAGGACGCGGAGCAGGAGAGATGTTTTTTGAAGTTTAGTCTGCATGAGTAAATCCTTTCCGTTCTACAATCTTGCCGTCGACAATGCGTATCTGCTGGTCGGCGCGCGCTGCGATTGAGTTATCGTGTGTGACCATGACGAGGGTCACATGCTGTTTCCGGACGATGTCCCGGAGCAGCGAGAGCACTTCTTCCGTCGTGCGGGAGTCGAGGTTGCCGGTCGGCTCATCGGCGAAGATGAGTTCCGGTTTGCTTGCGAGCGCGCGGGCTATGCCGACACGCTGCTGCTGGCCGCCCGACATCTGCCCCGGCATGTGCAACGCCTGATCCAGGATGCCGATGCGCTCCATATAGATGCGCGCGGTGCGCTGTCTTTCTTCCTTGTCGACGCCGCGGAACAAGAGCGGGAGGGCCACATTTTCCTCGGCATTCATCGTGGGAATCAGGCCGTAACTCTGGAAAATAAAGCCGACATGGTTCCGCCGAAAGCGCACCAGCTGCTGCTCATTCATCTTTTCGAGCTTCTCGCCGAGTATGTGAATGCTGCCGCTGCTCGGCGGTTCGAGGCCGGCGAGCAGGTTCAGACAAGTGGATTTTCCGGAACCCGAGGTGCCTACAATCGCGAGAAAGCGCCCCGGCTCAAGGTCGAAGCTGATGCCGTCCAGCGCGTGTACTTCGCTGTCGCCGACACGGTATATTTTTTTTAAATCGCGCACGGAAATAATCGGTTCTGCCAAATGATGATTCCTCCTCTCATGCGTGCGTTTCGGCCGCCGTATCCGCTTGCCGTGCGGAACGAAAACCGATCCTTGTCTTAGCTTAGAGTAGCGCCTCGAGAAAAACAAGGAAGATTTTCTTGCAAAAAACAGCATATCGGCATTTGTGTCGTAAGATATGCGGCGTATCGCGGCGGCAGTCTGTATTTGTCTGGTCTAAAAGAAGATAGCATGATATAATCGACCGGAAAGATAGACAAATCATCTCTTTCACCTAGAAAGACGCAAAAAAGCGCGAAAGGTTTCAGGAGGGACTATGAAAAACTGGAAGAAATCGGTAGTCGCGGCAGCGGCAGCGCTGTTGCTCGGTGTGAGTCTGATGGGCTGCGGCGCAAAGAAGGTGGAGAGCAGCGCGGCGGAGCGCGGTACGACAGCTGCTGTCGCGGCGGAGAGCACTGCGGCGGCTAAGACAGAGGCGGGGGCGGGACTCCGGGTCGGCGCCCTGAAGGGACCGACCGCGATGGGGCTTGCCGCGCTGATGCAGGAGAGTCGGGATGGCAAGAGCGAGGGCAGCTATCAGTTCACGGTTGCGGCGCAGCCCGACGAGATTGCGGCGAAGCTTGTCTCGGGAGATCTCGACATCGCCCTGCTCCCGGCCAATATGGCAGCGGCGCTTTACAATAAGACCGAGGGAAAGATTGCGGTACTCAACATCAACACGCTCGGCGTCCTCTACTGCGTGACCGGGGACGAGAACATTCACAGCGTGAAAGATCTCGCGGGCAAGACGGTGCTCACGACGGGACAGGGCGCGACGCCCGAGTATGTGCTCCGCTATTTGTTGCAGGAGAACGGCGTCACGGACTGCACGCTCGAGTTTAAGTCCGAGCCGACCGAGATTGCTTCGGCGCTTGCGGCGGATCCCGCGGCGATTGCCGTGCTCCCGCAGCCCTTTGTGACGGTCGCGGAGGCAAAGAATGACAAATTGAAGACGGCCTTTTCGCTGAGCGAGAGCTGGGATGCGCTGAACAACGGCTCCCGCCTCGTGACAGGCGTCACGGTGGTGAGACAGGAAGTCCTAAAGGCACAGCCGGACGCTGTCAAGACCTTCCGGGAAGAGCAGGCGAGAAGCGCGGCGACGGCGGTACAGGATCCGGAGACAGCGGCAAAGGCGGTTGTCGCCTTCGGGATTCTGGAAAACGAGGGCATCGCGAAGAAGGCTCTGCCCGCCTGCAACATCACGAATCTGGACGGCGCGGAGATGAAGCAGGCGCTCTCCGGCTATCTGCAGGTTCTGTACAGCGCAGATCCGAAGGCAGTCGGCGGCAAGTTGCCGGATGACGCATTCTACGTCGTGGCGGAGTGAGCGGATTGATCGGCGCAATCCGAAACATGTTGCTGCGCGACGGCAAAGAGCCGCTCAGATGGCTGTTCTGGCTTCTGCTCTGGGAGGCGGCGGCAAGGATGATCGGCAACAAGTTTCTTTTGGTAGGACCGGTCGAGACCGTACGGACGCTCATGAATATGGCAGGGAAGCCCGCATACTGGCAGGCAGTCGGAAACTCCTCGCTGCGTATTCTCGGCGGTTTTTTGCTCGGCGCGGTGCTCGGCACGGCTTTGGCGGCGGCGGCACAGGCGAGAAGGGGACTCAGATGGATTCTGGGTCCCCTTGTCAGTGTAATCAAGGCGGTTCCGGTCGCAAGTTTTGTCGTGTTGCTTTTACTCTGGGTCGGAAATCGCAACGCCTCTCTGTTTATTTGTTTCTTTGTCTCCCTGCCGGTCTTTTATCTCAACACACTCGGCGGCCTCGGCGCTGTGCCGGGGGATCTCCTTGAAGTCGCAAGGCTCTACGGGCTGTCGCGCGGCACAAGGCTTCGGGCGCTGTATCTGCCGGTGCTCGCGCCTTTCCTCGAGAGCGCCCTGAGCCTCTCGGTCGGCGTAAGTTTCAAGGCCGGTGCTGCGGCGGAGCTCATCGGGCAACCGGCGCTCTCGCTTGGGAACGGGCTGTACCGCGCCAAAATTTATCTGGAGACCGGCGAAATATTTGCCTGGACACTCAGCATTGTGCTGCTCGCCGGTCTCGCGGAGGCAGTGCTCCGGTTTTTCCTCCGCGCGCTCTGCGGGAGCGGGCGGTACAGCGCAGACGGTATGCCGAAAAGGACAAGATGGCGCGTGGCATTTTTCGGCGAATATGGTAAAATAATGTGACTGTAATCCTAGGAGGAAAACGATGATTAACAACGACGAGGCACTGATCCAAACAAGGCATCTGGTGCTGGAAGAGACCTGCCGTCTCGCCTGGAACGATCAGCTGGATGAAGAGCACAAAGAGGAGATGGTTTATAAAATCATTCCGGGCCCGAAGCCGGCAATCGGAAGATGTTGCATTTATAAAGAGAGAGAGATCGTGCGCCACCGGACAAGACTTGCCTGCGGCGAGAATCTGATGGAAAATCTGGATTCCAAGAATGAAGTGCAGGTCATCAAGCCGGCTTGCGACGAGTGTCCGCTCTCGAGCTATACCGTCACGGACAACTGTCGTCTCTGTCTCGGTAAGGCCTGTCTGTCGTCCTGCCATTTCGGCGCAGTGACCATCGGAGAATTCCGCTCTCACATCGATTCGAAGAAGTGCAAGGAGTGCGGCATGTGCGCGCAGAACTGTCCGTACGGCGCAATCGTGCACCTCGTTCGTCCCTGCAAGAAGGCCTGCCCGGTCGATGCGATTACCTATGATGAGTACGGCTTCTGCGTCATTGACGAGCAGAAGTGTATTGAGTGCGGCCGCTGCATCCACAGCTGCCCCTTCGGTGCAATCAGCGCAAAGAGCTATCTGGTCAATGTGATTCAGGAAATCAAGGCGGGCAAGGAGGTCATTGCGATGTGCGCGCCCGCGACCGAGGGACAGTTCGGCGAAAAAATCGGCATGGGTTCGATTCGCAATGCACTGAAGAAAATCGGCTTTGCGGATATGGTCGAGGTCGGTCTCGGCGGTGATATGACGGCTGCCTATGAGGCGCTCGAGTGGTCGGAGGCGAGAAAAGAGGGCAAGAAGATGACGACATCCTGCTGCCCGGCCTTCATCAACCTCTTAAAGAAACACTTCCCGCAGCAGTACGAGGAGAATATGTCCACGACGGTCTCCCCGATGTGTGCGGTGTCCCGCTATCTGAAAGCGATGCACCCGGGCTGTGTGACAGTCTTCATCGGTCCCTGCGTCGCGAAGAAGTCCGAGTCGGCGGACAAGTCGGTTCCGGACAATGCGGACTATGTCATGACCTACGGTGAGTTCAACGCTTTCCTCCGCTCGGCGGATGTTCAACTGGAGCCGGAGGAAACCGAGCGGCAGGAGGCTTCGATTTTCGGCAAGCGTTTTGCAACCTCGGGCGGCGTCGCAAATGCGGTGCTCGAGTGCATGAGCGAGCGCGGCGAGGATGTCTCCGAAATTAAACTGCTCCGCTGCGCCGGCGGTGCGGAGTGCAAGAAGGCACTCCAGCTCTTAAAGCTCGGCAGAGTCGCGGAGGACTTTATCGAAGGCATGGCCTGCCCGGGCGGCTGTGTCGGCGGACCGTCGAAACACAAGACGGAGATTGAAATCAAGCGTTCCCGCGAGACGCTCTTAAAGCGCGCGGACGACAGAAAGGTGCTCGATAACCTGAAGAACTATCCGATGGACAAGTTCTCGATGCACCGTGACGGACACAGAGATCTGGAGGAGCTGAAGCGCGTCGAGGGCGAAGCTTAAATGGCTGGGGAGAAGCGCTGAGTGGTTCAGCGCTTCTTTTCGAACTACGGACTTTGTCCGTGTTTCCGCGAACAGGATACGGAATTACGAAGTGCTTCGGAGAGGAGGAGAGATGCAGGAGGAGAGAAAAGCAAAGGCCTCTGTGCCGACGCCGCACATTACGGCTTTGCCGGGGGAAGTTGCAGAGACGGTTCTGTTGCCGGGTGACCCGCTCCGCGCCAAGCGAATTGCGGAAACCTTTCTGGAAGAGGTGCACTGCTTTAACGAAGTGCGAAATATGCTCGGTTTTACGGGGCTGTACCGCGGAAAGCGGGTCTCGGTCATGGGAACCGGCATGGGCTGCCCCTCGATGGGAATTTACGCCTACGAACTGATTCACTTTTACGGTGCAAAACAACTGATTCGAATCGGTACGGCGGGCGCTATACAGGAGACACTTGCGGTGCGCGATCTGGTGCTCGCGGCGGGTGCTTCGACCAATTCGAACTTCCCGGCGCTCTTTGAACTCCCGGGAACCTTTGCGCCGCTCGCCGATTTTTCACTGCTCTCCCGCGCGGCAACGCGCGCGGCGGCGTTGAAGAGACCGGTTTCGGTCGGCGCGGTACTGACCAGCGACATGTTTTACGGCCCCGCGGAGAGCGAGGCCGCCATTGAAAAGTGGCGGAACATGGGGGTGCTCGCGGTCGAAATGGAGACCGCGGCGCTCTATGCGACAGCTGCCTCGCTCGGGGCAAAGGCACTTTCCGTTCTCACGGTGAGCGATCACCTCTTGACCGGTGAGTCGCTTTCGGCGGAGGAGCGGGAAGCCGGTTTTTCGGCGATGGCGGAACTTGCACTTTCACTTGCGGAGGAAACATATGATTAAAATGTTCAGCGCATATCTCGGGAAAAAATACCGCTGGATTTCCCTGCTTGCTGTTTTCGGCATGGTCATGGAAGTCGTCGTTGAAAATCTGGTCCCGCTCGTCATGGCAAATCTCATTGACAACGGTATCCAGGGACAGAATTTTTCCGTGATTCTTCAGAGCGGCGGCATGATGGTGGGACTTGCGATTTTCGGTCTGATTTTCGGCTCGATCGGCGGCTACTTCGCGGCGGATGCGGCGGCGGGACTGGCAGCAAGTCTTCGCAGCGGAATTTACAGAAGCGTCCAGCGCTTTTCGTTCGGCAATCTCGACAAGTACTCGACTGCGGGCCTTGTGACCCGTCTCACGACGGATGTCTCGAATGTCCAGAACTCTTACCAGATGATACTCAGGACCTGCATGCGGGCGCCTGCCACGCTGATTTTTACGCTTGCGCTCACCTTCAGCATCAGCCGGAAGCTCTCGATGATTTTTCTGGTAGCGCTCGGCTTTCTTCTCATTGTACTGGTCTTGGTCATCAAATTTGCGGGACAGGCGTTTACGCGCGTGTTTTCGAAATACGACGCGCTGAATGCGAGCGTGCAGGAGAATGTGACCGGTATTCGCGTGGTCAAGAGTTTTGTGCGCGAGGCGTATGAAATCGGAAAATTCAAGATTTCCGCCGAAAATATCTACAAGCTCTTTGTGAAGGCCGAGGGGCTGGTCTGCTTTATTTTCCCGGCGCTCTACCTCGCGGTCTACGGCTGTATGATCGGTATTTCCTGGTTCGGCGCGCATGAGGTCGTCGCGGGCTCGCTCACCACGGGACAGCTGACTTCCTTCTTCACCTATATGATCAGCATTCTGATGTCGCTCATGATGCTGGCGATGGTCTTCGTCATGATCACAATGTCGGTCGCGAGCGGACGGCGCATTGAGGAAGTGCTCTCGGAAATTCCGAAGATTCAGACGCCCGAGCAGCCGGTCACGGAAGTGGAGGACGGCTCGGTGGTCTTCTCGAAGGTTTCGTTTTCCTACGGAAAGCGCGAGGAGCCGGTCGACTGGGATAATCCGAAGGAAGTCAGGAAACAGAAGGAAAAGCAGGCGCGCATTGCTGCCGTGGAGAGCGGCAAACTGAGCCGGGAGGAGGCAATGCGGCAGGATCCGGATTTCCGCGAGGAAGCGAATCCGCGCTTTGTGCTGAGCGATGTCACGCTTTCGGTGCGTTCCGGTGAGACCATCGGCATCATCGGCGGCACCGGTTCCTCGAAGACCTCTCTGGTCAGCCTGATTCCGCGCCTCTATGACGCGACCGAGGGCGAGGTTCTGGTCGGCGGCAAGAACGTAAAGACCTATGACTTAAAGGTGCTCCGGGACGCAGTCGGTATGGTGCTCCAGAAGAACACACTGTTTTCCGGAACCATTTACGATAACCTCCGCTGGGGAAATCCCGATGCGAGCGATGCGGACTGTGAGGAGGCTTGCCGCCTTGCCTGTGCCGACGAGTTCGTGCGGAGTTTTCCGGACGGCTATCACACCTGGATCGAACAGGGCGGCAGCAATGTGTCCGGCGGACAGAAGCAGCGTCTCTGCATTGCGAGAGCGCTCTTAAAGAAGCCGAAAATTCTGATTCTCGACGACTCGACCA
>ERZ772926.1062-NODE-1062-length-13843-cov-4.039527_pt1 | contig 13843 bp, 9 predicted proteins | sample MGYA00511136_ERZ772926 | MGnify/ENA primary metagenome ERZ772926 (study PRJEB29015, sample SAMEA2737917) | human oral metagenome | biome: human oral; feature: human-associated habitat; material: dental | place: China | collected 2153 ... | reverse complement strand
TGGGATTTCATCGTGAGATGAGATCCCACACCTTTTTTATATCTCCCCCCCGAAACCATCTTCCTTTTACCTTAATAAACATCTCATACCTCATACTATTCATGACAGAAAACCTAATTTATAGAATCTTTATCATCCAAATCTGTAACCTTTTCATTTCTTTTCAGTATCTTTGCGTACAGATAAATCATCACTTAAAACAGAAAGAATTATGAACGTAGGAGATAAAGCACCAGAAATTTTGGGTACTGACCAGGATGGGAAAGAAATTAAGTTGAGCGATTATAAGGGCAAAAAAATTGCACTTTATTTCTATCCGAAAGACTTAACAGCAGGGTGTACAGCACAGGCTTGTAACCTCCGTGATAACTATCATGAACTAATAGAAAAGGGTTATGTCATCATCGGAGTAAGTATTCAAGATGAGAAGTCACACAAAAAGTTTATCGAAAAGAACAATCTTCCTTTCCCTATCATTGCTGATACCAATCTTAAACTTGTTAAAGAATTCGGTGTTTATGGTGAAAAGAAAATGTATGGTCGTACCTACATGGGGACTTTCCGCACTACTTTCATCATCAACGAAGACGGGGTCATTGAGCGAATCATCGGTCCAAAGCAGATTAAGACAAAGGATCACGCTGCACAGATTCTTGCGGAAAACTAATTCTTGCTACATAAAGACATAGTAACGAACAAATGAAAACACGTTCTCATAGATTAGAGAACAGTAATAACAAAAGGGTAAAAACAGCTCTCTACAAAAAGAAATGTGATAACAGAAACACAGCACAGCTATGTCTAAACTCCAAAACATAAGTAATAAGAAAGCAAAAATTAAAAGCATTAACAGCAAAAATCTTAAGAAAACAAAGAAACCTCACCAACCACTTCCCTCCTCAACAGGAGAGAAAGTGCCAGTGAGGTCTTTTTATAAAGATACAGAAGTGAAGTCTTTGCGAAAAAGACTCCTTACCCTTGCCAACAAATACGAGACCACTTCTTTTCTCAATGGCGACCCTTCATGGTTTATGCACCAAGTTATTGGGAAGAGAAATCAAGAAACAATAGCTTTCATTGCTTCTTGTCTCAGCTATGGTTCACGACAAGTCTTCTTACCACGCATACAATATCTTCTCGATTGTTCACGAAGTGAACCCTACGAATGGATAAGAACAGGAAGATACGCTCTGGATATTCCCGATAATGACCAATGTTTTTATCGGCTATATACCAATGCCATGATACGTAATCTTCTCCATACACTACAAACGATGTATAAAGAGTATGGAGATATGGAAAATTACATTCGCAACTATGCTAATCTGAATAATGAGAAGCCACAAACGGATGCAATTATTGCTATTGAAGCTATTTGCGACTACTTCCTAAAGCATGAAGCGATAGGAATTGTACCTAAAAGCACTACATCAAGCTGCAAACGTGTCTGTATGTTTTTGCGATGGATGGTTCGCAAAGACTCTCCCATAGACCTTGGTATATGGTCTGACTTCATCCATCAACGCTCGCTCATCATTCCACTTGACACCCACGTCATACAACAATCGCTTCAATTAGGTCTTATTACGAGCAAAACAGCTTCCATGTCGGTTGCCAGAAAGCTTACGGATAAACTTTTAGAATTTTTCCCAGACGACCCATTAAAAGCCGACTTTGCTCTCTTTGGTTATGGAGTAAATCAGAAATAGCACAAATCTCCCACTTTCATAAACGACATAAATGTTAGAGAAAGCGCTTGCTTATTTTACTACTTTTGTAATAAAAATTCAAATCTTGAAAAATCAAAGAGGCTTACTTAGACACAAATTAACCCTTAATTGGCTTCTAAAAGATGCCCTTTTGAACCCTTACTAACGCCCTTTTGAACCCTTACTAAGCACCTTTTACAAACCACCATTGTATTACACTGATTATAAACGAGTTACAAAGGAACAAAATTTGAGTATTTTTCATTAAGTAACCACGCTTTTTCACGCTCTTTCTGTAAAGTTATTTCGCACCAAACATATACAAATAGTATTTTTTAAAACCGAAATAAAAACCTTACAAACAAAACAAGGGGCTTTGAAAAGTCGAACATAAAAATTCCCAACTCCGCTCAAAACGAAGTTGGGAAACTATTACTACTCTCAAATTTCTAAATTACTTTCTAAAATTAAGCAGTGATATGCTTATTCAAACTAACTGCCTTTGCTACTAATGCTGCTACTACAACAGCTGATAATACTACTGAAATCATAATCTTTTTACCTTTAATGGGGGCACCACTGTCCCCTCGTTTATATATATGTTATCCTTTATTACGAGTGCAAAGTTAAGTATAAATAAAAAATCGGGCAAAATATATTAGCAATGATGTTAATAATACACATTTTTATTACTATGAGTCAAGTCAACTGATATAGATCAAATGAATATCATTTGTTTTTCTCAAATATTTGAATTAACTTTGTCTGCCGCAAGCAAAATTACACATAAGAATGGAGAAAAACCAAGAATTACGCAATGCGTGGGACTTTGTAGAACACACAGGGATAAGTATTTTTCTCACAGGAAAGGCTGGTACAGGGAAAACGACCTTCCTTCGCACACTCAAGGAACGCAGCAATAAACGAAATATTATTGTTGCACCAACTGGCGTAGCTGCTATTAACGCAGGCGGCATGACTATCCATTCCTTCTTCCAGTTGCCACTATCTCCCTTCGTACCAAACACTAACATCAAGAACCGATTTGATTATAGCAAAGAGAAACGCAAGATTATGCGTACTCTTGATTTGCTTATTATTGATGAGATTAGTATGGTGCGAGCTGATGTCTTAGATGCCATAGACTCTGTTCTACGTCGTTTTCGAGAGCCAAACAAACCTTTCGGTGGCGTACAACTACTGATGATTGGTGACTTACAACAGCTCACACCCGTTGTAACTCCTCAGGAAGAAGAACTGTTAAAGAGCTATTACGATACGCCTTACTTCTTTGGGTCGAAAGCATTACGTAGTATCAACTATGTTACGATTGAGTTGACGCACGTCTATCGACAACAAGACGAAACATTTATCACCTTACTTAATAACATAAGAGAGGGGAAAACTTCAGTAGAAGACCTTCAACGACTCAACGAACGATACGATCCGACCTTCCAACCTAAAGAGGGAAGCGACTACATCCGACTGACAACACACAACAGGATGGCAGAGAGTTATAACGAAGACCAACTCCGAAACCTCCCTGCAAAAGCCTATACCTTCAGTGCAGAAACTGAAGGAAACTTCCCAGAATATAACTATCCAACAGACTTCAACCTCACACTGAAAGTTGGTGCGCAGGTAATGTTTATCCGTAATGATAACAACGGACGATACTATAACGGACGAATCGGACACATTACGCATGTTGATAACGAGAAGATATCAGTTCTTTGCCCAGGAGATGAAGAGGACTTTGAGGTTGAAGTTGAGACATGGGAGAACACAAAATATACCCTGAACGAAAAGACAAAACAAATTGAAGCCGAGGTACAGGGAACTTTCAAACAATATCCACTACGTTTGGCGTGGGCAATCACCATACATAAAAGCCAAGGACTAACCTTTGAGCACGCCATTATAGATGCTCAATCCTCCTTCGCTTCAGGACAGGTATACGTTGCCTTGAGTCGATGTAAAACCTTAGAAGGACTGGTTTTAGCTTCACCTATTGGTAAGACTGCGATTATAAATGACAATCGGGTCAGCGAGTACATCTCGCATCAAACAGAAGAAGCTGGAAAGAGTATCTCTGCATTACCCATGCTAAAAGAGGAATATCATCGACAACTACTCATTGAATTATTCAACTTCAATGAGATTAAAGCCTATGAAAACGCCCTATTTAAGGTCCTATCAGAGTTCTTCTTCAAATACACAAAAATCAATGCACTCCACAAGATGGCGCTTACTGACTTAGAGACGCGCATCATAAATGTATCGATGAAATGGGAAAATCTTATCAGAAAGATGACTACTGACCAACTTCACCAAGAGGACTTCAAGGAGAGAATAAAGAAAGGGGCACTTTACTTCCATAGTGAGTTAACTGAAATATTCAGTCGAATGATAGAATTAACCAAGGAGGTGCAGAGCAACAATAAGATTGGAAATAAACGCTTCGACAACGCTTACACAGAACTTAAGCAGACCTATCAGGCAAAGCACGACTTACTGGAAGACATAATAGAAGATGGCTTCTCTATCACAACCTATCTCACGGCAAAACAGAAGGCAATTCTCAATAATATTTCCGATGAAACCGAGAGAAAAAGAAGAAGGAGAAAAGAAGAGAAAGAGAAGACGAAAGAAAAAAAGATAAGCACTTATGAACATACTTATGCCCTTTTCAAAGCAGGAAAAAACGTTGAGGAGATTGCTCAAGAGCGTAGGTTGACACAAGGAACAATTCAAGGACACCTTGTACCTTATATCCTAAATGGAGAAATAAAGATTGAAGAAGTAATAGAAGAAAAGAAAATCAACATCATCAAACGAATAATTAAAGCAGTCGGAATAGAGAACGGGATGACTCCTATTAAAGAATTATGCCCTTCTGACATAACCTATAATGACATACGATTAATAATGAAGACAATGATAACTTAAAAACAAAAGAAAACCTTTTCAACCCTATAAAAGTGGAGTTTTCCTGCAATTTAAGATAATAAAACTGTCTAAAATACTCAAAAATAAAGATCCCATGAAATAAAATAACCTTTGGAACGTTTTCATATAACAGGAAAATCCCAGTACAAACCTTAACAAACAAAAACTAACAAGGTTACTGAGAGTATTTAATTATCTTTGTAATAGACAACAACACAAATATATCATGATACTAAGTTATGCGACCTCATTGGCAGCTATTATTGCTTCGGCTATATGCTTTGCCATCATTGCAATGATATATTGGAAGTCTCCGAGTAGTCCGCTCGTGTTTAAGCGTAGAATTATCATACTGGACTACAGTCTACTTCTTTTATATCTTTGCTGTCATTTTTTACGGAATAAAAGCGATGAAACCGAGATATTATGCGTTCCTTCAATATTATCTTTGTATCTTCTTTGGGAGTCTTTCCTCATTACTTGTACGACATTCAGTAATGGGAAACTCTACAAAAACAAGTATGCATTATTGTTTTATAACCTGTTCCCATTATCACTCCTTATTCCACAGATTATGTTCGCACTGAACGGAGAGATATATCACTTTCAGAATTACAATCAGCTAATAGCCGAAGTCAAGCATTCAATGCCTATACAAGCATTGATGCGCATTACCTTTTCAGCGGGAATTATCCTATGTAAAAGTTTGATGATTGCAGAAATTGTAAAACAACAACGTAAATACAAGCAACAAGTCATCGAAGAAAATGGAGACATTAGAGGTGTAGAGAGACGCAACACCATATATTTTAGTATAGGATTACTCCTAACAATGATAACCATTGGGCAGCTTGTGCCCTCTGTAATCTTCCATGCCTTATTAAAGATCGGTATTATTTTAGCCGTCATTGCAACCACACGTTTCTGCGTGAATCAGCACAAACACATTATGATTTTAGAATCAAAAAACTATAACAAAGGCAACTCGATTAAAGAGAAGATAAACCAATGGCTCCATCAAGAACCATTCCCTTTGGCTGATAATGAACTTACAATGGAAAAGGCTGCAGCGTCTATTGGAATACCAACCGCGGCTCTTTCCTATTATATCTATGAGTTTGCCAGCAAGACTTTTCTCTCATGGCAAAGCGAATGTCGTATGCTCCATTGTCGTGAGTTACTCACAAACGATAACAAAAACATATCAGAGATAGCCTACGAGTGTGGCTACAACGACCTTGCTGCAATGAGTAAAGCCTTCAAAAAGAGATTTGGAGTGGCTCCAACCATTTACAGAAAGAATCTTAGCGACACAAAAGAGGATTAACAAGAGGATTCCTCTAAAAACGAATGTCAATCGATGAAATGGGGGGAATTTGACAATTAAGAAAGACAAAAAAGGTAGTTATAATAAAAAAAATGACTTATAACAAATATAATTTGTTTGCAACAATATCATTTTTTCAAAAAATAACTATCTTTGTAAGGTCAATTAAAGATATTTCTTGAGTAGCAATCAAATTACGTTTAAATAGTTATTAGTAAGTTAATAGTCAAATTAAACTAATTAGGATGGTCCTCGTGAGAAGATAGCCTAATGATTTTTGAGTCAAATAATTTTTTGAGTTATTTAGTTAAGTGGCTGAGTGTATGTCTGCGTGAGCAGATGTACACTTTTTCTTTTTATAAAGAATTACTCTTAAGGTGGGGGTTCTATTGATTATCTTTGTCATATTTCGAGGGTACAGTAGGAAAAAGGTGAGGAAATAGGTATGCAAAAAGCTAATTATAAAAAGCCTTCCAAAGTTTGGGATTATAAGTATTCCCAAATAAGACAGATATTATTACACAAAATACAAGAATAGTTTTGTTTTAAGTTGCTGTCACTTTTAACATTTTATCTATCTTACTGTAATATAACAAGTTAAGCGTCTATTACGAATGACAGGAATGACAGGAAATTTAGTTTATGGATTGCTCGGTAAAACGAAATCGGCTAATTGATATAAATACTTTGCTGATTCTTCCGAGATATGAAGTGATGAAAGTAAGCCTCCTGACATGATATGACACACAGAATATGGCACACAGAGTAAGGGAGATCACGGAGTTAAAAGCCACATCACAGCAGTGTCTCTGTGCCCACGATGACTTTGTATTTAACAAACCTCTGTTCGTACTGTGACTCCGTGTGCCCATTCTTTAAAGTTCTAAAATCACGAAACAAAACTCATCCCCTCGAATACTTGAAGAGCCAATTTTATTCCATGATACAAATGAAAGCAAAAATATCAATTAAATAATTCCACCATCATTTCCTACAGAGTCAATTCTTTTGCTTCTCTTTACTTCTAATACGAAGAAGAAACAAGTATATTATATCGATGAAATCGTAGTTTATTATCTGATGAAGAGCAGTTCTCTATATTTAGGAAGTGTCCATAACTCATCGCTGACAACCAACTCTAACTTATCAATCTGATAGCGTATTTCTTCCATCTTAGGAGCTATTGTGTCGTGATAAGCGATTGCTTTTTCACGTTGACTTTCAATTTTGTTGGCTTGCTTGCGTGCATTGACAAGTTCTTCAACACCTGCCTCGATGATATTGGTGCGTTCAGCAATTTCACGTATAATCTTAATGTTTCGTTCGCTGAGCTGTTTACCTTCTACATCTCCGAAGATATTGACCATATTCTGCACATTCTTCGCTAACTGACTTTGGTAGTGAGTTGCTACAGGGATTATGTGATTCATCGCCAAATCGCCCATGACGCGTGCTTCAATTTGTATCTTCTTAGTGTATGTCTCCCATTTTACCTCGTTGCGTGCCTCCAATTCATTGCGTTTCATCACGTTCATCGACTCAAACATCTTAATAGCATCTTCGTCAAGGTAGCGATCGAAACACTTTGGACAGTTTGATTCACAATCGAGTCCACGCCTCTTTGCTTCCTCCTTCCAGCTTTCAGAATATCCGTTTCCATCGAAGTGAATAGGCTTACAGGTCTTGATATCTTCACGAAGAACATCTATGATAGCTGATGTTTGGTCTTCTCCTTTCGCAACCAATGTGTCCACTCGCTCACTGAAGTTCTGCAAGGCTTCAGCCATAGCGGTGTTGAGGACTATCATTGCTGATGCGCAGTTGGCTTCAGAACCAACAGCACGGAACTCAAAGCGGTTACCAGTAAAGGCAAATGGTGATGTGCGATTACGGTCGGTGTTATCGATAAGTAATTCTGGAATCTCAGGGATATCCATCCGCAAACCAGTCTTTCCACTAAGGTTGAAGATATTTTCTTTATCAGCCTTCTCTATATGTTCAAGAAGATCGCTGATTTGTCTTCCGAGAAAAGATGAGATGATGGCAGGTGGGGCTTCGTTTGCTCCAAGGCGATGATCGTTCGTAGCACTCATCACGGATGCTTTCAAAAGCCCATTATGCTTATAGACAGCCATCAATGTTTCTACGATGAAGACGACGAAACGGAGGTTATCGTTGAATGTCTTTCCTGCAGCATGGAGGAGAATTCCATTATCTGTGCTAAGGCTCCAGTTATTGTGTTTACCAGAACCATTAACGCCAGCAAAGGGCTTCTCATGTAGAAGGACACGGAAGCGATGTTTGTGGGCAACCTTCTTCATAAGTGACATCAGTAGCATATTATGGTCTACTGCAAGGTTACACTCTTCAAAGATAGGAGCTAATTCAAACTGACCCGGTGCTACCTCATTGTGACGGGTCTTACAAGGTATGCCCAATTCGAGTGCTTGTATCTCAAGATCCTTCATGAATGCTTGCACGCGTTCAGGGATGGTTCCGAAGTAATGGTCGTCCATCTGCTGGTTCTTTGCAGAATCATGCCCCATCAGTGTGCGCCCAGTAAGCATAAGGTCAGGGCGTGCAAAGTACAAATCCTCGTCTACAAGGAAGTATTCTTGTTCCCAGCCAAGATTGGTGTGAACCTGTTTTACATCTTGATAAAAGTATTGGCAAACCTTAGTTGCTGCAACATTAACAGCATGGAGTGATTTTAATAATGGTGCTTTGTAGTCGAGTGCTTCTCCAGTATAAGATATAAATATTGTAGGAATACAAAGTGTGTCTTCGATGATGAATACAGGACTTGTAGGGTCCCAAGCTGAATAGCCTCGTGCTTCAAAGGTGTTACGGATTCCTCCATTAGGGAAAGAGCTGGCATCAGGTTCCTGCTGAACAAGTAGTTTTCCTGAGAATTCTTCAATCATTCCTCCTTTGCCATCATGCTCGACAAAGGCATCGTGTTTCTCTGCTGTACCTTCTGTTAGCGGTTGGAACCAGTGGGTGTAGTGAGTTGCTCCATGTTCCTCCGCCCATTTCTTCATGCCTTGTGCTACTGCGTCTGCGATAGAACGGTCTAATCGTGTGCCGTTGTCAATGACGTCTATCAGTTTTTGGTACACATCCACAGGGAGATACTTGTACATTCTCGCACGGTTGAAGACGTATTTACCATAGAAGTACTCTGGACGTTCTGTTGGTGTTTTGACTTCTAAAGGGCGTTTCTTAAATGCTTCCTCGACAGCTCCGAATCTTAAATTTGCCATATTATTTACCTTTAATGAAAGTTCCGAATGCAAAATTAATTATTTTCGGATTATCTTGCAAAGTATTTAGGGATATTATTCTCTATATAAATGATTAAATAAAATTTAGATATAGGTTAAGGCAATAAGTTATTTTTTGTTGGATATGTATCCCTTTCGATACCAAAAATAATAAAAGAAAAAGCAGGTAATCCGTATAACACAAGATTATCTGCTTTTTCTTTTATTATTTTATCCTAATGATTTATTGCAATTCTTTTTCCTTGTAAATAACATTGTTAGCACCACTCGTAATCTTCAGAGCTTCAGGATGTTCATCTACAAAACTCTCAATGTGACGAATACGTTTCTCTTCAAAAATCTCATCAACAGCAATGAGGATTCCCGTTTCTTCAACATCACCAAACCCATAGTTGATCGCTGTACCAAAGAGTTTCATGGTTGGAGAAAGGTTCATATAAGCATTCACCAAAGGAGGGATATTATATCCCAGCTCACGTATCTCACGATTTAATATCCTATAGTCTTCCTTGAAGCCATTTCCTTGAAAGAGTGCATCCAACTCTGTCGTTGGAGTATCAATTTTCAACGGTTTAATCGGGATTATAAGGTTATCCTTATCATCAAAATACTTCTTCAAAAAGTAAAGAATCATATCCCTTCCCCGGCGGATATAAGAAGGGTACATTGTCATCTTACCGAAAAAATACTTGCATTCAGGATATAGAACCGTCAACGCTCCAAGTCCATCCCAAAGATTATCCAGTGCAAAGATACTCTTAGAATTCTTACGAACATTCTGATAATCCAATGAAACAAACGAACGTCCCAACTCTACTGTGTAAGGAGCATACTCTCTCATGAACTTATCTGAGAAATGAAACATGTGACTTGTTGCTACCACAGGCTGACCATTCTTCCCTATCTTCCACTCACTACCAAAGATATAACGATAACCACCAATAATCTCCTCAGCTTCAGGATTCCATACAATCAATTGTCTGCAACAATTCTCCATCGTGTCGAACTCATCGATATCCATCGATTTGCCCGTACCACCTCCTGCCGAACGGAAAGCTATCTCGCGCAAACGTCCAATCTCCTTCATGACGTTTGGTGCTGTTTTAGCGGTCACAACATATATCTCATTGTGACTTTTGTTAGTCATACGAAGCATCCGTTCAGGAGTCAACTCGCTTTTGAGCAGTTCCTTGCTAATGGGTTGGATGATTTCTTCTTCCATATATTCTATCTATCTTTTTCTTTCTCTAAATCTAATCGCTTGATTGGACTCTTTATTCTATCATTTAATAAGGCTAAATTTTAGAGCTCATAAACCATGTCTTCAACATATTTCGCCCATTCCATCGATGTACGACTCTTATCAAACGTTTGCCAAGGGATTGGCTTTCCTATCACAACACGGAATGTCTTCCCAATATTTTTATACATCTCATCAACGAGGAAGAGCATAGCTATATTCACTTTCTTGACATATTTATCACTGAAATGGGCGATACGATAGAAGCGATCAGAATTGCGTCCACCAAAGAAGATTGGAACTACATCACGCTGATACTCCACACTCTTGGCGATAAATGTCTTCTTCCACTCTAAGTCATGAATCTTCCCATTAATCTTACGACTATTCAGTCCAGCAGGGAACATCAAAATATGATTATCACTTTTAAATCCAGCCTCAACCATTCGAGGGAAATCACGACTCTGTTTTCCCGTTTTATTGATACCAATACTTACTGGTTTTAAGCCCGGGAGGTTCAGCAATAAATCATTAACCAAATAGCGAAACTTACCATCATAATGTTTGCCGATAATAGATCCCAATGCAACTCCATCCTGTCCACCAAGAGGATGATTTGAAACAAAGGTATAGAGCTTACCATCATCCTTATCAGGAAGATTTTCCAAACCTTCAATCTGCAATGTCATATCAAGATAGTGTATACACTCATTGAGCCACTCCGTCCCTGTCAAGCCACGACTATCCCAAAGAAACTGATTTACCTCGTCTTCATGAAGGATACGTTTTAACCAATTGACGGCAAAAGAAGGAACAAATCTTACTTTCGTTCCCATCTTATCTTTCAGAATCTTGTCAATGTCTATCGTTTTCTCTATTCCTATACTCATGTGCTCAATTCTCTCCCAACAAAGTGCAAAAATAACGAAACGATTTGGAATAGCTCTCTTTTTTTGCAAAAAATATAGGTTTGAATAGAAAAAAATCAAATCAACAATTTACTTAACAGATGATATAAAAACTCAAAAGACAAATCACGTCCCACTCTCTTTACATTCCCCCACTTTACATAAAGAGATCTAAAACAGACCAATCATCAGAATTAAAACACAAATAAAGTCTTTAATCTACCGAAGAAATCAGGAAGAAAAGATGAAAGTTTTTGCCTCTATTTCAAACCACCTTTGTAAATATATTTCACAACTTCAAAATTTACTAAGGCTCAATAGCACTCGAATTAAGGCTTAATTGACCTCTTAAAGATGCCCTTTTGAAGTGTTACTAACGCCCTTTAAGAGTCGAATTAAGCATCTTTTCCCGCGCCTCTTTACAAACACTTGATTTACAAACACTTACAAAGACATTCCAAATAGCGTTTTTAGGGTTAAAATAAAGCATTTTTGGATCAATATTTGTAAACATATTTCAAAATCATAAATCATCCTTTTCACACCACCAATTAAGAGCAGAAAACAAGAACATCATTTTAACCAGTTTTTAAGAGGGAACAAGCAACCCTCAGAGTGTTAATATTCGTAAAAAAGAAGTCCTTAACAAAATATAGTGGAGCATAGTGGGGATATGTGGGTAGCTTTGTGTTTGTAGAATTCTTAAATTGTAAAGAAAAATCATATCTTTGATTTTTATTGATGCTTAATTGGAGTTGAATTAACGCCCTTTAGGCTTCTAGAAGATGCCCTTTTGAAGTCTTATTAACGCCCTTTTATACGCTAATTAGGCACCTCTTACTGCGCTGTTGTGAAACTGTTTGATTTAGTGATAGTTACAACTGCAAGCGAATGGCTCCTTTTTTAAGTAAAAAGGTGTGCTTTAGAGATGAATTTTGTGTAGTTTTTTCAGCGTCTTTCGTTGTCGGTTGAGACCTCTTGAAACAAATAACGGATGCACAATAGTGCATCCGCATTAACCTTACTGAGAACTATAATAAAGTCACAGTTTATTTTTCTTTATTTATCTCCGTTGAGTTTGTGGTGAAACTTTGCTGATAATGCCTTATTTTAGGCTATCTTTTCTTTGTAGCTATAGTCACAAGTAACGTTGATAAATCTTTATGATTAATGTCTTTTTATAATGTTTTTGTATTATAAATGGGTATGGATAGCCCTGTCATTTCTTCTATAACTCTGCTCCACTTACCAACCTTATTCATGGTTTTACCATTGGTTACACCACGCTTAGTGTATTTTGAGACGGGGACTTTAGTTCAGTTCCTCTTTCTCGTTCATTGCCTCAAGGCAGTGAGGACAGATACCTTTATAGTAAAGCTGTGTGTCATCAATTCTAAAACCCTTGCCAATTTCGCCAGTATAGCGTGGCATTTCCATAGCCTCAAAGTCATAAACCTTCTCACAACGCTTGCAGAAGAAGTGTGCATGTGGCTCGGTAACGCCATCGTAGCATACGCGATGATCGTCAATGGTAATCATTGATGCAGCTCCGTGCTCTGACAACATTCTCAATGTGTTATAAACAGTTGTACGGCTCACCGTTGGAAGTTGTTTCTTTAAGTCAAGGAAAACCTCCTCCACTGTAGGGTGGGTGTGGTGAGTAGCGAGATACTTCATGATTGCTACACGCTGTATAGATGGGCGAATACCTAATGCTATTAATTTGTTATATACTGAATCCACTGTTGTCTACCTTTTATCAATTTATACTAAATATATTTCCACTAATCATAACAAATCACCCGAATTAAAGCGAATGATTGATAGAATATCACTGCAAAGGTACGAATTTTGTGAAAAACTGACAAATATTATGTTGGAAAAACTACAGATATTGTTGAAGTAGACGAGTGAATAAGTAGACGAGTGAACGAGTTGCTTGTGAGAAAGATTGGGAAACATAGTAGTTTGATAAGAGAACAGTTTGCTCAGAGAAAGACACAGTAACACAGGAACGAGGAGGAGTAATAACATAACAAGTAACTTATCCACTTCTTAATTTGTATGCAATAAAATGTGTTCTTGTGTTACTTTGTTGTCCTTATAAGCAACTTGTTCACATGTTAACTTGTATGCAATATAAGTGTTCTTATGTTACTTTGTCTTCTTCACAAGCAACTCGTTCACTTGTCATCTTTTCACTTGTGTGCTTTGTTGGGACAGATAAAAGTATTACTTTTGTAATTGATAAATGTTTAATGTGTATACATAAAGATCATTTAGGATGAAGGAAGTTAGTTACAAAGATTTAAAGTTCAATCCGTTCAACCTTTTAGGAAAGGAATGGATGTTGTTATCTGCTGGTAATGAGCAGGATGGGTGTAACACGATGACAATTAGTTGGGGACATATTGGCTGTATGTGGG
>ERZ772926.1054-NODE-1054-length-13900-cov-4.375731_pt1 | contig 13900 bp, 13 predicted proteins | sample MGYA00511136_ERZ772926 | MGnify/ENA primary metagenome ERZ772926 (study PRJEB29015, sample SAMEA2737917) | human oral metagenome | biome: human oral; feature: human-associated habitat; material: dental | place: China | collected 2153 ... | reverse complement strand
AGCGGCATATCCCAACGCCAAAGGCAGAACCCAGCAAGGCGAATGTTAATCGCACAGAGCCTGAAAAGGATGGATGTCCACGCTGTAATAAGGATGTTACATTAGAGGAAATAAAACAAATTTGCATAAATCAAAGTGGGAAATGTGTTATAGAAGATGACACTATGATTAAGGCCGCATTGCCATATTTCAATAAATATCGAAAACTTGCAGGTTTAAACACTTGCATAAGAAAGGCTCATTTTCTAGCCCAGTTAGCTGCTGAAACAAAGTTTTATGATTTACAAGAAAGGTTTAAGTATAGTAATCCTGATAGAATGATGGCGATATTTTCATCATATTTTGATTCTTTTAAAAGTTTAGATGCTAAAAAAGCAGAAGCACGTCGTTTGTCTAATTTATCTATGAATAAATCTAATTGGCCAATAATTGCAAATACTGTTTATAGCTCCAAAAATAAACTATCTAAAAATCACACAAAACAGGGAGACGGATGGCGGTATAGTGGAAAAGGCTTTCATCAAATTAGCTTGAAAGATACTTATACATCTATTGAAGAGTATGCAATTAAAGAGTGTGAGCTTGATGTTAAATGGGCATTGAACGACAACCCTTTTAAGTTAAAACAAAATCCATACGATGCTATTCTTTCATCAATAGTATATTGGAAGAAAGTGGGATTAAATGGTAGAGCCGTGGGCATGTCAGACAATGATGTAGACAATGTTTCTGCATTAATGAATAAATCAAAGAGTGAAAGTATAATAGTACCGCGCCGTGAGTTCTTCCACAATGCAATCGAGGTCCTAAAAGTAGCTCAATGCGTTAATTTATCTAATAAAAAAACAAAAAATAAAATATATACTTTTGATGGGAAATATGAGGTAAAAGAGAAAGAGCTTTATATTGACGTTATAACTCCTTCAAAAAGAGATTTTGAAGGTCCAATGATAGTTTTAGACAGTAATGGTATTGTTTATAAGACACATTCTTTATGTAGAGGTAGTAATAGGAATAGACTGCGTAAGGCTGGTAATGGAGATACTCCAACAGGTAAAGCTTCAACAAGTTATTCTCCTAATAAACATCGTGGTAACCTTAGCTATGGAAATAATGGCCTGATTGAACTAACAGGAATCACTGGTGAATTTCAAAGAGCATCAAAAAATGGTAGAGCTGGAATTGCAATTCATGCTGGTCACACAGTAGGATATGGTAAATTTATAAATGACCAAGGTAAATTAATGTCAACATATGGTTGCATTCGAATTTATAATTCTTCAATGAAAAAACTAACGGAGATATACAATGAGTATAAAAATAAAAAATCTATTGTTATATAGAAGATTATAGTGGAGACATTAATGATGTCTATAGACATTATGAAATGAAAAAAGATCCAAAAGATAGTCAACGAACGGGAAATAGTAAAAAGCAATGAATAGAAACATAAAAATAATATTATTCTGCTTGTTCAGCCTGACAATAATAAATTGTAAGGGGCAGTCTTCTGTTTCCAAGCAGAAAAAGGTAAAAACCGAATATGTAAATACAATACTAATGAAGAAAGAAGACAGTATGCAGTCTCTCATATTGGAAGAGTATGCAAAATCACATGGTTATAAGGCACCAAGCTATGAAGTGTTCAAAGAAAAGTGTCTACAGTTCTTTGGAATACAACTTCATTCGTCTGCACAAACGTATAGCTTAGATATAAACGAGGATATCGTATATTCTATCAACGAAATTGGTCGGTTCATCTATACGGGCAACGAGAGTCTGTTTTATCAGCCAGCATTAGACCATGAGCCAACTATGGATGAGGCTCGTAAAGTTCTTTATACAAAGGAAAATGGTATAGCAGATATGTTACTGGCATATAATAAATTACTTTTTAATGACAATCCTTCTTCCTTGTCTTATTTCTATAAACATAAGGATAATGCGATAGATGTAGTCTTTGACTTAAATTATGAAAATAATGACTTGCTTACCCAGCGTGCCATTGAATACGCTTGTCAAAACGGTTATATTATCAATGATGTTACGAACGTCCTGTTTTACAACAATCCATCAAGGGGGTATAGGAAGAAACTGATTACCATGTTTTACAAGTATGCAGAAACAAGCAAAGACCGTATGGAAACTTTTGAGAATCTTGTTTATGCCTATTATAAGCATTATAAGCAAATCAACGTGAGGCAGGAAGTGAAAGATGAATGTTTGGTATGTCTGTTGGATTGCTTGAACAAGTACGATGAGACACATCAAGACAATATCCTCAAGGTGATGGATAAAAAAGCATATCAGCATCTTTCTAATTTCATGTTAGTTGACAAAGAGCTTATACTGCGTATGGAGAAAAACAATTATTACGAGAGTACTGCTTTACGTGATGTTGCAAAGGCTATACTATTGTTAAGCTCTACAACAGATGATTTCGCAGATTATTATATTGAAGATCCTGATGGTTATACCAATGTACGAACGTCTGGAAGTTCTAAAGCCAAGATTATAACTCAGGTTAAATCAGGCAGCTTTGTTGATGTTATTGAGAAATGTGGAGATTGGTGGAAAGTAAAGACAGACAATGGTAAAGTTGGATATATTCACAAGAGTAGGATTAGATGTCATTAACTGTTTCTATTGGACTTTAATCACAACTCCCCCTAAGGAGGAAGCAAAAATGGTTCTTCCGTTAAATGCGTAGACAGGTTAATAGAATGAGATTAATCGACATACATGGTATGATTGCCCCCAATAAGATGGTTTTATAAAGGGGGATAAACTACATGATAAATGTAGTTAGGTGCGATGTCTATCTGTCTTCTACAAACAATTTATTTCCATGTCATTGACTTTTGTAAACTATTTTCGTGCATTGGAGCTGCCCCATATTACGGATGGGACTCAAACTTCTTTGAAAAGTATCTAGAGTATAAGCCTGTTGGTATATATGAAATGTATGAATCAAAAGGATTAAGTGGAAAAGGAGGAAATGCTCAAGATACAAGTAAGCCCAAAAAATATATAATTATGCCTTCTGTGAAGGCTACAATGGAATATTTAGTTTATTATATAAGAAAGCATAGTAATAATTATGCAAGGTGGCATAGTACAAAAGCGAATGCACAGGAAGCTTACAGAAAACATCTGCAAGGCATTGTACCACGCATAGTTAAATCATTAGAAAAATAAATTATGAAATATATAAAACAATTTGAAATGAGACGTATATATATATTATTATTTGTAGTTGTTACTACTTGTATAAGTAATGCGGGAATATTAAATACATCAGGAAACATTCCTTTAGAAGATAGCTATTTTACAACTGCATCGTGTGATGAAAAGTTAAAGAACTTAATTATATCATGTCACAATTTTAAAACACCATTTAACAAAAAGGATATACATGCTGAAATAGAAGAGGAAATATCTGATGGAATATACAGAGTAAGACTCTTTGTATATAGTAATGGTGAAAATAGTACAAGTTCAATAGGCTGGATTATACTTGACACCAAGAAGAATATTTTAAAGGACATTTCTCTTGACATAGAATCTCCTGTTATTCTCAAATATAATAAAGATTCTTATAAAGATTATCTTGAAAACTGCCTCGAAAAGAAAGTTCCTTCTTCTATAGAAACTTCTATAGCTACAAATTATGACAAAATACCAGTCATTCATTTCCCTTTTGAATACTCTTACGATTTTATAAATGATTTAACAGGTACAATGCACGTCAACAAGACTATAATGCATTTCATTTCCACTTTGGTAGATTCTGATACGGATCTTGGGAATTGCTGTATTGCAAGACTACCATCTACAAATCATTATCATTATCTTTTAATTTTCGCTAGTGACCATGTTGGAGAAAGAAGATTTTTTTATGTATATTAAATAACAAGTATAAACTAACAGATAGATTGCTCATCTATAAAGCTAAAAATATTAGCTGGAAGGGACGAATGGTAAATTCTTATTTACATTATATCATTACTGGAAGTAATAAGATTATTCTAAAAGAGATGATAGCCCGACCTAATAAGGATATCGTAATTAAGAAAAAAGAATATATTTCTGTAGATGGAAAGTTTAGGTTACATTAATGAAATGAAAAATTAAAATGTAGAGAGGTGTCATATGAATAGTGTTATTCACAAAATATGAATTTATCATTACTCTATTATTTAGAAGTATCTACCATTAGTATAATGACAAAATAGAGTTCCGCAGCCTGATCATTTATAAAGAATCTGACTGCAAAGAAAAACTGCAGGGTGGTATTGCTGACAGCGGGAGTACAGTATATGTGCGTGTCTCTACCTCCAATATGGAAACCGGCAAGATACGCCTGGATGTATATAAGCACGAAACAGGCAACCAAGAAGAGAAAAGTCCCAAGCCATCACCTGTATATAGTACCAGTTGTCCTGTCAATAGTACGGGTGTCTATAAGTTCTCTTTGACGTTGGCAGCGCCTCCGTACAAGGAAGGTACAGCCTACAAGGTTGCTGTTTCGTGGGTCAGGAATTGTCATTCATCTAATGTTAATGAGCAATTTATAAATGCTATAAAAGAACTAAGAAAGGGAAAGTCTGCTGTTTTATTAATAAGAAGAAAAGTTTCCAAACAGATAGAAAAGAAAAGTATAATAACAAGACAAGAGACGGTTCTCCCCGTAAATACTAATTGTGTTTGTAAACAGTACGATCTCATTTATGGTAGAAAGGTCTCTTGTGCATTTAGGAAAAAAGTGGTGGAAATATGCTCAGAGTTATGGGGGAAAAATGCAAAATTCAGATGGCGAATAAGCTAATGACCGTTATGGAATGGGAGTCAGGCGGAACTTTTAGCCCAGGAGTACCTAATATAGCAAAATCTACAGGAACAGGGCTTATTCAATTTATGCCTGATACAGCAAGGAGACTATTAGGTGTTGGTAAATATGGAATTGGTCCTAACAAAAAAAAGAATATAACAATTGAATATACAGATAAGTATTTCGACCAGTCGTTACCCCGAATTAGAGAATTCGCTCATATGACAGCGTTGGAACAACTTGATTACGTAAAAAAATATTTTGAGTCTCTAAGGGGAAAAAATGTTGAATTCATAGATTTCTATTTACAGGTTTTATTCCCTGCTTCATCTATGAAATCCGAACATATTGTCTTTGCAAAATCTAAGAAATTTTTAACATCCTCGAAAGAGAAAGATACTTTGAAAAAATTAAGAGTTATAGCATACGAACAAAATAGAGGATTAGACTCTAATAAGGATGGGGTAATATGGAAATCAGAAATTGACAAGAAAGTACAAATTTATATGACCAAGGGACTAGCATATAAGGAATATAAGTTTGTATGTGATAAAACGCTTACTTCAGCTAAGGTTCCAACATCGAAATCAGTACGTCCTATCATCAGTCTTATAAGGAAGTGGGAATATTACTCAGGAAAAAATGCTACTAGCTCAACCATTGGAGAGTTTTATGTGAGCGACAATCCTTCCATTCATGGGTTTATAGCAGAGCCATATGGTCCTGGCTCTATACAAAGTGGCATGGATAAAAGAATTCCTGTTGGAGAATATAACCTAAGATGGTACATATCTTCATCATATGGGAAAAATAAATATAAAAAGAAGAACATTATATTAAAGAATGGTTTCCCTAATGTATATAATGAGAAAGTCTCTGCCCAAAGAGGAATTTTAATCCATATCGGAAATTTTGGTAAAGATACCGTAGGATGTCTTTTGCCAGGGAATGGACTTATGAGGCGTACAATAAATGGAAAGGATGTTATTGTCGGAGTATCTGACAGCGCAGGAGCCTTTGTGAAGTTAATAGATTATCTTGAGACTAAAGGTATAGAAAATGTAAAACTTGTTATTTCAGAAAATTATGAGAAGATTAATAAATAGTTTAGGAGTATTAGCACTATTATGCTCTTTCATAAATTGTCAAGCAGACAGTAAAATGGCCGCTGATGTCCCCCAATGGATTTTATCCGCAATAGGAGATTCCAAGACAACGAGTGTTAATACGGATTTTTCAAGCATACTAGCGGACAAAAGAGTCGATTATATGGGGTTTATAGGGGCAGACTATCATAACCTCAAAATAGAGTTTCAAAAAGTTCTAAGAAAAAGTGATAGCCTATACGATGTTACAGGAATATCTATCGTCAAGAAAAATCGATGTCATTTCCACGGAATAATAGATGTAATAGACAATAGAGAATTTGCTAATCCAACATATGGTGTAGATGATTCTATGAGGGGAATGTTCAAAAGACGTGGGTGTAGTATTGCGAAATATAAATTTGAAGAAAACCCCTATGAAACAGGAAGCGGTACATTTTCTGGCTATCTATTGTTCTTTTGGTATGAGTCCAATAATAATAGAATTATATACGATGATATTGATGATTATTCCGATTCCTATTGCAATAATCTATATGCTGGAATATGGAAAAGCTATACAACAAAAAAGAGTAAGCCATGCGCATGGGGGCAATACCGGATCCCAACCAGTGGGGATCTTGATATTGGTGCATCAGAATTTTCTGTCAACCCCAAATACTCGCACAATGGTTGGGAGAATGATGAAATACTTGGACAACTCTATTTCTGGATAGGGAGTTATGAAGCCACTATTACCTATGGGACTGAAAGTATAAAAGATTCTATTCCAGGAGCAGATATAGCCTCAATTAATTACAACATCACTATAGAAAAGGATGCCTGCATTGTGACCTGTGCCGGATTTCAGTCTTATTACAGTATAGAATGTTCCATTGCCGAGGTTAATAGCAACTCGATTTCCTTAAAATTCAAAAGACTATTGGAGGGAGATACATACATAGAGCATTATGAAATGCCTTTCCTTACAATTTACAAGGACAAGCAAAACTTTTATGTAAAAAGTCCATACATAACAGATAAAGATGGAAAAGATAATAAATTTATCCCGTTAAGGCGCGATGAATAGAATTGATGGGATACTATATCGTAGCCAAGCAACAAGGCCATGAATTTACATTTTTATCATATAAATGATAAAAATAAAAATGAATATCCGCAATCATCCAAATTTAACAGAGTTTGCACAGCCATCATTGTACTTGGCGAAGACCTTGCAGCCGTATTATTGTCTAACAGAAAGGAAACGGTATATGTGCGTGTTTCTACAGCCAACATGGAAACTGGAAAAATACGTCTGGATGTATATAAGCACGGAACAGGCAGCCAAGAAGAGAAAAGTCCCAAACCATCATCTGTATATAGTATAAGTTGCCCTGTCAATAGTACGGGTATCTATAAGTTCTCTTTAACGTTGGCAGCACCTCCGTACAAGGAAGGTACAGCCTACAAGGTTGCTGTTTCATGGCTTTTCAGTAGTAGCCAATCTTCCAACGGAAATGTAAATAATAATACTAATAGACAGACCCCTAAGGAACCCAAACAATACATACTTAAAGGGAAAGAAGTCCTCTTCTCTGTCAAGCGGCATATCCCCACGCCAAAGGCAGAACCCAGCAAGGCGAATGTTAATCGTACAGAGCCTGAAAAGGGTGGATGTCCACGCTGTCGAGAAGAATGGACGGATATGCTTCCAAGACTACAGAAGATTTTCAAGGGAGTGTCACTTGAAAAATTATCAACTGTTGCAAGAATTTATACTCAGTATATGAAAGAGTTGAGGATGGATACGTGTTGGATTAAGGCACATTTTTTGCTCAAGCCTATAAAGAAACAGGAGGGATGCTTGACGTAAAGGAGGGAGAGTCCTTTAATTACTATTGGGAAATCATACCAACCAAATTATCAGCCTTCAGAACAGATGAAGGAAGAATTTATGCAAGAAAATGGGGACGTGCGGAAAAGAAATCAACCAAAGCGAATGCTGCTTCAAAAGAAAATCAGATAAAGATAGCAAACTATGCATATTCTTATGAGTTCAGCAAGGGAAAAGAACTGGGAAACAAATATCCAAATGACGGATGGCACTTCAGAGGTAGAGGATTAATACAATTAACTGGTAGAAGTTGCTATACTGCAATTGAGAAGATATTGCATGATATAGGTTATTCTTGCGATATTACAAGCAGTATAGAGAAATCTGATCAAATTGGCAAAAATTTTGAACTTGCAGTGGTTGCTTCCATGGCTTTTTTCAAATGGAAAAATGCAGATATGTACAGACTCTGCAATGGGAATAAAAACACAACAGGTATTTCTACAATTGTTGGAATGAAAGAAACAAACAAAGATACAGGTAAATCGAACTACGAAGAGAAACAGGAAGCCTTTACTAATAGGACTTCTGTTGCTTTTATGGTGGATAATTGTAAGTGGAATGTTAAGGAATCTCCAAAGCAAACCCCTAAACAAGGAAAGTGGCACGACCCCATAGATAATCCACAGATAACGTTATGGACTCAAAGTGGAAATTATAATCCTGCAAATGCTGCATTCGGACTCAGAAGGACTAATTCTCCAAAGAAATTTAGAAATCATCAGGGGGTAGATCTCTTTGCTATAGAAGGGACAAATGCGTATGCATGCTTGAATGGTGAAGTAATTCTTGTTGGAGATAACCCTAAACGGGAGGGATTAGGTCGGTTTGTAATTATTAAAGTTACAGATCCAAAAGAATTAGAGATTTTTAGAGCGAGGAGAATCAATTATATTCCACAGAATCTTGAGAGGGTTCAAGATAAGGGCTTCAATCCGTCCTCTCCTCAAATATTTTTCTCATATTACCATTTGAAGACAATTTCCCCTAAGATTAAGATAGGGAAAGACGTTCATACGGGTGATATTATAGGGACAACAGGTACTACTGGTGTTCCAGGTGGAACTATGGGGCCACATTTACATTTTGAGATTAAGTCTTTCAATTCTTTTAAAGATGGACTTAATAATAGATGTAATCCTGCATTCTATGTTCATTATACGCAAGAAGAAAAAATTCCCCCTGCAGAAAAAGATATACAAAGACGTAGAAAAGAAAAAGGGAAATATTAAAATACAAATAGCAGCATCCTTGGAATGTTATGTACATTATTGTCATTAACATCTATAATGTTAAGTTATTACGTGGCTCAAAGGATATAAACCTTCAAAAAACAGGAAGTAACTTATTTAATTATATAACATATGAGGCAGAATTATTTATTTATTTTATCATTATTGTTTACAATTAGCTGTAAAGGGGTAAGCCAGAAACACCCAAGAGAAAGCCAAAAGATTGAGAAAGTAAAAGCTCAAGTTCAATTAACACATAAACTATCGCCAATGGAAGAGCAATTGATAAGAGATTATTACGAAATAGACGACCCAGAAGGCATAATAGTACAGCCCAATGATATGCAGGAGAAATGTACTGACCTGGCTGTACGTCTGATTTGTCAGGAACTTATAAGAAGTGGATTCAAGCCCCTTCCCTCCCAGGAAGCCTATAAAAAGGTATATCAGATATTCGGAGTTGATTTGAACCAACGTTCCGAAGAACTAATACAGGATGGTTTCTGGAAATATGTAGATAAAGGAAATTCAAAAGAACGAAGTAAGCAAAAGAATATCATGGCTTTAAAGACGGTTCCTGATGGTCAAACTTTTGGAATCTTTTGGGATTTACAGACGTTCGTACCTCAATATAATTGTATTATTCTTTCACCTTCACTTAATCAAGTTGTTACCATAAAAGGAACTGTCAAAGGTGCAGATGGAGAGGAATACATGGATACTGAGAAAGGCAGGGTCGTCTATTCCTTAGATAAGAGTATCTTTTACAGAAACCAGTTCATCTTCCACGACAGCAAGGCTGCACTCACATGGCTTATGAATAATGATAGGGATTTCCTTCGTGAGTTGTTCCTGAAATACGGCTATGACAAGTCTGATATTATCAACAAGATGATGATAGATGAAGTGAAAGAGGAAGGAGAACTCCCTATAGGGAAAGATTACAAGGAACTCTTTGTTTCAAAAGGTGCGGATGGGCGGCTTCTCATCCATCAAGGACTGCTGCAATATATGCTGAAACATGCTGACAGGAAGAATCTATATTACTGTATGTTGGATCAATATTTATCATATTTGCTGGACATGGAAAATGAACCAGAGATCGACAACCTGACAAAGGAAGAAAGATACAAGGCTGGTGCATATATCGGGTATTATTATAGTCTGATGTATGAGAAGTGTATAGGGACGCCTTGTGATATTCAAGCTTTTGGGTATAGACTGTACTATCAGAAAGATTTTGTCTCATTCATCAAGAAGAATAATTACTTCCACCTAAAGGACTTCGATAAGATAATACAAATTCAATATGACCGGTATCAGGAAGGAGTTGAGATAGAAAGCCACCGTATGTCTGGCGAGTAGTATAATATTGTGCTATTCCTTGACGTTATGAAGATGACGTATATATCAAATTCTATATTATCTGAAGGCGTGTAGCGTTGAATATTCAGAAGCATAACAAGTCCATTCTGTAAACAGCTGTTCAGGAAAGTGGTGCAAAAACAATGGACTGCTCAGAACTATTAGGACGTTATGCTGCAAAAATAGAATGGTGTAAGAAACCTATGGGTTGGACAACATGTTATATGGTTGATTATGCAATGAAAAATCCTAAATGGCTTATAAAACATAATGACCCCAACTATATTCCTAAAAGAGGGCAAAATATAATAAAAATTAGCTTATAAATGTCTTTTCACATTTAATTTGCGAGAATTACATATAATTTTTATAGCTTTGTGCCTGATTTGAGTATATTTGTAACTTATTAGATAAAACTTAAATATAAGAAATATGGCCATTTATGATTATGGAATTGGAGGTAATGAGGTAAATGTTGACGCTAATGAGTCAATTGCCGACATCCCTTCCAACAGAACTTTGTTAGTACAGAAGTTAACCGATGAGGCTCCAGTAAGCCCTGAAGCGGTTTATGGTTTACAAACAGTAGAAGATGTCTTCGAACATTTCTCACCATCTGTTACACTTGAGATGCAAGATGATAACGGTGAAGATGTTACAGAGACGATGCACTTTAAGAATCTTGGAGACTTTGACTCAGAAAAGCTAAAAGAGAATAGTGCTTTCCTTAGTAAACTTGATGTTGAGAAAGAGCAGAATATAAAGATTGCTCGTCAGCTTTCATCAAATAAAGCCTTATTGAAAGCTTTGGCTAATCCAGAAACCCGTCAAGCTGTAATAGATTTGTTACAGAGTTCACTTGACGAAATTAAGAACACAGAAGCCAAGTAAGAATCAAAACTAAATTGAATATGGATAATAATAAAATAAAGGCTAAAGAACAGCAGGCTCCTTCTATAAGTAAGAGTACTATTGCACAGCAGGGAACCTCTTCTGCTGCCAGTGCGCTTGACAAACTGAAAGAGTATGGCGGATTTACTTTCTTAGAGAATATCATTGACGGCTTTTCTAATCTGAATCCTTCACGTAAGGCACGCCGAAACATCTTCCTCTCTGATGCACAATGGGAGAATGATCGTAAGGTTTTAACTAATCGTCTTGAAGTTTGGATTGATCTCTTAAAATCTGGTCAGTCTGCTGAACAGATGAGAGATAAAGCTAAGGAAAGAGCCTTGCATGTTGAGGACTTACTGAATAAGAATCTTAGTAAGGTTTTGGCTCGTACACGTGAGCTTGAGACTTCTTATCGTTCAGTTGCTTTATTCTATCGCAATACAGAAAGTCAGAAGGTTAAGAATATCACTATTGTCAATGCTGAGATGGATCAATTGACAGACTTAGACAACCCTGTTTTCATTGACTATATCAGCAACGAGCTTAAGCATAACTTCGACCGTCTCGACCTTCGTCGTAACTATTCTTTGCTTGTCATTCCTGGATATTTGGGCTCTAACGCTATCCTTGACAAGTGGGGTAAGATTGCACACAGCAATAAGGTAATGCTTCTAACTGACTTCCAGGATTTGGAAACACCAGACGATGTTGTTGATGTCTTCTTTAATGCTGACCATTCTGGTGGAGATATATACAAGTCAAACATTATTATGACATGTAACTGGCTTTTAGGACGCCAGAAGGTAGTACAGGTAGGAGAAGAAGACAATCTTTACGTACCAGGCTCATCTGCTCTCGCAGGTAAGATTTACAGCACATTGATGTCACAGGTAGTTGCCGGAAAGAAATTTGGTGGTCTTAATGATGTTGAAAGTGTACGTTTCGATTTGAAGAAAAGCGAGATTTCAGAAATCGAGCGCATGGGTCTTGTACCAATGGTCAACGAGTATAGTAAGGTGATGGCATTCTCTGCTAAAACACTCTTCAATGGTGATAACCTTGGATTGCAGACTTACTCTGTTGTTCGTGTATTCGATTATATCTCTAAGGTTCTTTTCGACTTCCTGAACCGCCGCGCATTCGAGAACTGGACAACTCGCACAGAGGCTGACTTGAGAAGCCAGATTGTGAAGTTCCTTGATAGCATACAGGGTCCAACTCGTCTGATAGAGAAGTTCCGAGTGATGAGAATAGAGCAAGATCCAAACCAAAAGGATCGTGTATTACTTGATATTCACATTACTCCATACTTCCCTGCAAAGAGTTTTGTTATTCAGCTTGAGGGTCGTAAGGGAGAAGAACCAGAAGAGGCTAACTGGGAAAGCCAGTACTCACAAGATAAATAAGTTCCCCTTATTTCTGAGTCTTTAGAAATTTAGAGTGATAAGACTTGTTTCTTACACTCAGAATTTTAGATGTAATGGAAAATTGGTAGGCAGGAATAAAAGCCTACTAATTTCCATTACGTTCAATATTAATAGTTCTTTGAAATGCTTCGACCTCTCTTAGCAAAAATATTAGATTTTACTCTATTTTCATTCTTACCTATCCAATAAAGATGCATTCCCCTCAATATGATTTTCTGAGTTTTGAGAGATGCGTACAGAAGAATAACATAAGTTTAACTTTTAAAGCTAAATGATTACTTACTTGAGTTCGGGATAAGTTTAGCATGAAAAAAGTTCCAACTGCCTTGATTTTTCCACATACACCGGCAGTGCCTCTGGCTTGTTCTCAAAGAAGCTGTATGCTGTAAGGGCAGAACACAAGTTCATGATAAAGTTGTGTGTCGAGCGGTGTCTTGAGTGAACAAGGTTGGTCTTGTTCTTGAGCAGTTCGTTAATGCACTCGATGATGTATCTTTTTCTCAGCATGATCTTGTCCCACATAGGCATCAGTTTGTTCTTCATCTTAGCCTTGAGCCCATGAACGAGTTGGATACCTTGACTGAACAAGCTCTCAAAGAGTTCCTGCTTGATGTATCCTCTATCAGCGAAGACCTTCCCAAACAAGACCTTTGCAAACACCGTCCATACTCTGCTATCCCTGTCATCCACATTTGCTCCTGTAAGACAGGACGTTATCACTTCACCAGAATCATTGCATAGCAGGTGCAGCTTGAATCCATGACACCAGCCCATGGTGCCCTTTCCGTCCTTGGCAAGGCTGGCAAAGACTTTGTTGTAATATCGTCGTACATTGTGACACACGGGTATCATTGTGCTGTCAACAAACGTTATACCCATACACTTGCCGAAGGCATAGAGCTTCATGAACAGCATCATCTTAAAGAACACTCTTGGCATGAGTTCAACGAAGCGGTTATAGGAAACCGCGTCGGGAAAATCCTGACGCATCACCCCTTTGATCCAATTCAAATAATACTCCTTGAAATTGCGATATGCGCCGAAATGATAGCATACCAAAAATGGTCATAATCTCACTTTCCGAGAGTCTGCCCTTGCGGTTTCGGTAGCGTTTGCCGTCACTGTTATGGGACGGTAGACGCTGGTTTTTCGAATATTCGGCACTCAAG
>ERZ772926.1053-NODE-1053-length-13910-cov-20.471887_pt1 | contig 13910 bp, 11 predicted proteins | sample MGYA00511136_ERZ772926 | MGnify/ENA primary metagenome ERZ772926 (study PRJEB29015, sample SAMEA2737917) | human oral metagenome | biome: human oral; feature: human-associated habitat; material: dental | place: China | collected 2153 ... | reverse complement strand
GACCTCGGCCAGCGCATCGACGGCGTATCCGGGATCGCGACCGCCGCGGCCACGAAGGCCGAGCTGACTCAGTACGCGACCACGGCTGCAGTGGCCAGCACCTACGCCACCAAGGAGGCCCTGGCCGGCTACCTCAAGGCCACCGACGCCTCGGACACCTACGCCACGAAGGCCCAGCTCGCCCAGGCCCAGCTCGGAGGCAACCAGAACGCCCCGGACCTGTCGGGGCTGGCTACGAAGGCCGAGATGCGTCAGGCCGACTCCGGCCTGAGCGCCCGTATCGATGGGGTCAAGACGACCGCAGACGCCGCCCTACCGAAGTCGGAGGCGGCCAGCACTTATGCCACCAAGGCTGACCTGCTTGCCTCGGGCACCGCCTCCGAGCGGCAGATCAAGGCGGCCAAGGCTACGGCTGAGGCCGCCCTCCCCGCCGCTACGGCAGCGACCACCTACGCGACGAAGGCCGAGGTGGCAGCCGCCCGTACCCTCGCCGAGGGAGCGCTGCCCAAGACAGAGGCCGCTACCAAGTACGCAGCCAAGGCAGACCTGGCCGACTACCTCACCTCGACGTCGGCAGAGTCCACCTACGCCACCAAGGCTCAGACGGCCGGGATGGGGGAGAGCATCCGCGCCGCCCGGGCGCTGGCAGACGCTGCCCTCCCCAAGGCCGAGGCCGCCACTACCTACGCCACGAAGGGTGAGCTGTCCTCCGTTCGGTCGGCCATTCCCGCGATCCCGCCGACACCGGACCTCGCCCCTTACCTGAAGACCGTAGACGCCGATGGACGCTACGCGTCCAAGGCCGATCTCGCCAAGGCGCAGGCCGGCGGTAACGTGGACCTGTCCTCCTACATCACTCGGGATGACGTCTACAACGACTTCGTGCAGAGTAGATTCCTGGATCGGAAGCTGGAGTTATATGCGACCCGAGAGGACCTGAACGCGGAGGCGCTGCGCGTGGAGGCGCTGGCGAAGAACATCGCCCCGTTCCGCCCCGGCGAGCGCTACTACTCGCCGGTCACCTATTTCTGGCCTGACTACTACCAGAAGGCCCCCAACGTCTCGAAGTGGAGCCAGATTCTCAAGTTCGCAGGCTCGCTTGGGATCGTCATCCTGAACCGCAACAGCGGCAACTGGGACACCTACGACAAGGACTTCGACGCCCAGGCGAAGCTCGCGCTCGCGGCCGGCGCCAAGCGTGCCGTTTTCTATGTGAAGACCCAGTACCTCGCCGCCACCCTCCCCAAAGGCGACCCCGGTCGCAACAACGTGCCTGACGTGGACAAGTACACCGAGGCCTACATCCTCGGACAGATCGCCAAGGCGAAGACCCAGTACGGGGATGTCTGCCAGGGCGTGTTCCTGGACGAGACGATCAGCGGGTGGGGCGCTCAGGCCGGCAGAGTCCCGGCCTACAAGTCCCTGATCGACAAGATTCGGGCCGCCTATGGAAAGGACTTCCTCATCGTCGTCAATGCCGGCTCGAACATCTCCGAGGACATGTGCAGGCTCGACTTTGACGTGTGCATGATGTTCGAGAAGGACGCGGCGGCGTTCCTGAACGAGGACCCGGGCACCCCGATCCTCCCCGACCACATGAAGGCATACCCCTCCACCCGCTGGTGGGCTGTCGTCCACGGCGTCACCTCCGAGAACTACAGGAGCGTGTTCGACAAGGCCGACTCCCTGGGCATCTCCCACCTGTACATCACAGACGGTCAGCTGCGCGAGGACCCTCAGCGCGGCGGACAGTGGGAGCCCGTGGGTAACCCCTACGCGAACCCGCCGTCGCAGCACATTCACGAACTCGTGGTGCCGTGGCTGAAGGGCTACCTGCCGCTGAAGCTGGAGGTGGAAGAGCTCCGGTCCCGGCCTAGGGTCCTCTCCCTCGGTAAGCATGAGGCCGTCCCCGCGGGGACTAAGCCTGGAACGATCATCGTCAGGAAGGAAGCGTAGTGGCCGATAGTATCCTCCCCGCACTGGGAGACTGGTGGTGGTCTAGAGGGAAGCGGCAGGGCGGCGGCGTGTACCTGAACTCAGGCGCATCGACCACCCCGTATGACAGTGCGGCCGTCCCCACCGGGTCACGGAAGTTCACCCTAGAGGTCACCTACACCTCAGGCAGCCCTAACCAGATCGACGTCCGCGTCAACTGGTTCAATGACGCCAAGGTGAAGGTGGCTGGCCCCTTTAGCGTCAAGACCTTCGACCTATCCTCCGCCCAGGTCGGGACGGCTCTGCTGGAGGTCGAGCTGCCTGCCGACCCCCGCCCGAGATGGCTCCCGTCCCTGCTCGTTCCCGCCAGTGCCCACGACATCCTCGTCCACTCACTGAAGGTCTACGAGACTCCCGCCCCGAAGGGACCGACGACTACCGTGTGGAACGGTGCTGAAGAGATCGGTGTTGTCGTCACCGTGTGGGATGGCGCCAACGAGATCCCAACTACTGTCGAGATTCAGGCTTAAGGAGAGACATGGCTGAAGAGAAGCCTCAGACCGGGTACTGCGGGCCGTCGCAGGTCACGATCAACATTGGCGCCAGCGGCGTCAAGATCAACGACGAGGGGAAGCCGCCCGCCCCGCCAGTTGACCTGACGAAGTACGTCACCAGAGAGGTGGCGGACTCGCTCTACGCGCCCCGGACTCAGGTGGACGCCCTGTCCGGCCAGTCCTCCTCCGCCAAGACTGCGGCCGACGAGGCCAAGTCCTTGGCCAGCAAGGCCCTGACAAAGGACGCCGCTGACGCCGCGTACACTCCAAAGACTCAGGCCGCGGCCATGGGCGACAGCATCCGGGCTGCGCGCGCTATCGCGGACGAGGCTAAGGCCGACGCCGCCAGGGCTAAGGCCACCGCGAACGACGCACTCACCAAGGCCACAGAGAAGGGCATCTCGAAAGCTGACGCCGATGCCGCCTACGCCCCGCGGGCTCTGGTCGAGTACGCGGCGGAGGAGGCCCGTAAGGCCGCCGCCGTCGCAGCTGAGGCCAAGAGTAAGGTGCTGGTCATCGACCCCGGTTTCCCTGTCCCGGCAGGGACTGCACGCGGCACTCTCGTGGTACGTCCCACCAAGATCATGGAGATGGAGCACCGCCAGTTCGCACCGGTGTCGGCCTGGCCGCGTTTCGCCGGCGTGACCTTCGAGAACGATGGGCTGCATGTGCCGGGAGCTATCGGCTTCCAGCCGAGCCTGGAACAGATGCTCCCATCGATCGGTACGTGGCAGATCAACATCCACTACACGTGGAAGGGCAACTTCGACGAGCCGGAAGAGAAGATTCCGGTCTACAACGTTCGTACCTGGGATGAGTTCGGCAACGGCGAAGTCAAGCAGGACGAGGGGCAGAAGATCGGTGAGCTCACCCTGAAGCCCGGCGATCACATCTCCACCCAGCTACTCGTCAAGCCGACCGCTGACCCAAAGGCGACTGGCTTGTGGGCTCCCAGAATTCAGGCGCCTGCGAACGGTTTCGTGGTGCACGGGGTCTCCGTGGACTACATCGAGAACCCGGACTGACGGCAACACAAGGCCCCGCCTGTACCGATCCGGTTACAGGCGGGGCCTTAGTGCGTCAAGAGTATAGCTCCCAGGATGAGGCGTTTCCGCCCTGGGCCTCGAAGGTGAGGATAGCTGGCCGAGTGGAGTCGCCAGACAGGTTCGTCCACCAGTCCGAGCCACGGTCAGCGCTGGGGCAGGAGATGATCCAACGAGCATCCCCCGCCTGACTCACGGCGAAGTTGTGCCAGTGCCCGTGGACCAGGATTCTAGCGTCGTAGAGGCCACTCCTGCGCCCGAACGCGAGGTCCCTGAACCATCCTGGCACCTTGCTCTGAGAGCCGGCTAGGTGGCCGTGAGTGAACCCGATGCGGGTGCCGTCCGCGGCATCTACGGTGACGGCTTCCTCCCACTTCTCGGGGCGGAAGAACTTCACGTGCTCAAATCCCTCACGATCCTCGACGATGTCCTCAATGTTCTTCGAGATCATGATGCCGAAGTCATCGTCCGGGGCGTTGGCGCGACTGTTCTTGCCCGGGCCGACCCTCACGGCGCAGTGGTTGGACGGGACGGCGACGTAGTACAGGGACTCGCACAGCGGGGCGAGCAGCTGGACGGCCTCGGCGTAGAGGCGCTGCACGACGCGGATCTGATCGGTGAGGCTCAGATCATTGGTCTGGGCCTGACTGGCGACGTTCCAGAAGCCCTCGGTCGAGTCACCGACGTCGGCGAGGATGATGCGCTGGTACGGGGACGGCCCCGATAGATTTGAGGCTATATCGTGAAGGGCTCGGCGAACTAGGCGGACGGTGTCCTCAGTGCCTCCGCCGCTACCGCAGTTGTGGGTGAGCGTAAGCTCCCGGCCAGCCAGGTACTCTCCACCCTCGACGGTGATGCACTGAGCCATACCCCGACCGGCAGGCACGACGTCGATCACGGAGAGGCGGTGATCCTGGCGCTCCGTAGACGGGCGCTGATTGACCGCCTTCCGGGCCAGGCGGAACATGGGGCGGTCGGCCCGGAACTGGATGCGCCAGTACTGCTTGCACTGGACGTCGCCGTAGTGGCCGATGGCCGTCGTCACCTTGGGGGCAACTCCCTCCAGGTGCAGGAGGGCCAAGACACCCTCGACGATGGCCTCGTTAGTGTTGGAGAACTCAATGGCCCCAGTCTTCGGGCTGCAATATCCATCGGAATCCAGGAGTCCTTGGAGGAGGGCGAGGCGCTGGTCTGCGCTGGCGTGCAGATACGCCTCGGGGATGTGCTTGTTGCCTCGGAGCCCTGCGAGTCGGAGAGATCGATTCAGGCCGTCCACCAGGACGGCACAGATGCCGTCCTTAGCCTTGATCTCGTGGCCGAGCGTCAGCAGGTGCTCACGATCAACTTCGCCCTTGGAGATAGTCCCTCCACTCGAATCTCCGTCCCCGAGCCAGAATCCCAGGATGTACGGATCGATCGGCAGGTCCGCGGCAGGAAGCTCCACAGGACTGTGACCCCACACCTTGAATGGACGCATGCGGCCGGACTTCATATCAACAACCTTGGCGATCTCCTCAGTAGTGAGAGTCATCTCACGGTCCTCCCATCGGGAGGTGTCGCCCTTAGGGTGCATGCGCCTTCTACCGCTCCAGAGATGGCCTGAGGTCGCGCGCAGCACTCTCCCCTCGGGGAAGGTTACGTCGAAGAGGTCCTGCTCGGTCGATCCGGTCACCGCGAGGATTTTCTTCGGCTTTCCGTCGCGTCCGTAGACGTACATCCCTGGACGCAACTCGCCGTGGGTTGCCCACCCGTCGGTCGTCAAGACCGGAGTTGAGTCCTCAATCGCTTTGCCCACCTGAAAATCTGCTAGACAGACGACTGGAGTAGTCGTCAAAGCATCAGCGAGAGCGCTGGGACGGGGGAGAGTCGGCTCCCTGAAGACCGTCTCCAGGTCCTCCCAGGCCAGGCGTGTAGCCTCCCCCATCTCGACGGCGCCGGGGCGGTACTCGATCTTCTCGTAAGAGCCGTCGGCGAGGCGTACGGTCTTGCCGCGCTTCGTGATGGCGCCTACGGGCAGGTCGAAGAACGCATCGCGGTCCAGCCCGTCCCGGCTCTTGCGCTGCAGCGCGCGCCGGTGCCGGCGCACGGTCGCCTCGGAGGTGTTGAACTCCTCGGCCAGGTCGGTGTTCGTCTTGCGTTCGTGCTCTGGTAGCGCGTCGTTGGCGATGATCGCCTCGTCCAGCGGGCTCATGGGTCTCCAATCGTGAGGATTGCTGGGAATGCTGAGAGCAGTCTATCCCCGTCCCCAGCCTTTTCCACAAATAGGAAACCATACTGAGACTTGAGTAGCGCAGATCACGCATTCAAGATTGTGAAGGTATTGACCTCACCTAACTGCCTGGGTACGGTCTATGTAGGCCGAGATACGGCCACCCAGCAGATAGGAACCGCCATGAAGAACCAGTACGAGTACACGATCAACTCCACAGAAGACATCCGCAAGGCCCTGGACGAGGCTGAGAGTGAGGGGTACGACCTCACCCACTACAACTCGGCTTTCTACCTTCGAGGGGTAGCTGGCGAGCCGATCTCGGTAGACGACTCTCTGGCAACCCTCTACGTCGTGGCCTACGGGCCGGCCCCGGTATGGGTCTCCGGGGAGGGCGAGACAACCGTTATCGCTGAAGAGTCGGCAGTCGTCTACGCCGTTGAGGGCGGCGTCGTGGACGCTTATGACTCCTCCATCGTCTACGCCTACGACCACTCCGAGGTGGTCGTCCAGATGGGGGCCTCCGTGTACGTAGCCTCTGACGACGTGTGCGTGGAGGCCTGGGGAGACTCTAAGGTATACCTCCCGGCTCCAGGGGTTGCCGGGTCCGGGGCCACCGTCAACCTGAACCACAGCGCCACCGTTACCCGGGCCCCAGGCCAGGCTAACTGACAGATCGGGGCCTACCATGATTAACGAACACCAGATCACAATAAATTCTACGTCTGACATCTCCGAGATTCTCGACTCCGCGGAGCGGCGGGGTATCCGCTTCGATTACTTCAATGCCTGCATCTACCTCCGGGGATCTGAAGGATCCTCTATAGAGGTCGGTCGCGCCCTAAAAGGCCTCTATGTCGTGGCGTGCGGGCCTGCCACCGTGCACGTACGGGAGGGCGCCTCGGTAATAGCGGAGGGTCGGGCGACCGTCCACGTCTACGCTGGAGCCTATGTAAGAGCCTCCGACCGGGCTACGGTGCACGCTTACGAGACTGCGCTCGTGGATCTTGACGGGGAGGCAACCGCCCATGTCGCCTCGGACGACGTTGAGGTGCTGGCTAGAGAAGACTCCCTGGTTTACCTCCCTGCGGAAGGTCTCCCCGGTGCACAGGCCTACGTAGATCTCTGGGATAGCGCAAAAATCGCCCGCGGCGACGTCCAGTCCAACTAATACTCAGGAGCATCCAATGACATCCCTCTCTACCAACCACCTCGCCTTCCCCGGCAACTTCAACCCGCTGACCGAGCGCCGCATCACCGCTCAGGCATGGTCCAACGCCCTGCGCCCCTACCTGCGCTACGTGCACGCCGTCGGGCAGGACGGCGCCGTCAAGGTCGTCGCGGAGAGCGGCAACGACCTCGTGCTGACGCTCACCGAGTCGGACGAGCGGCGCGACCACTGGCCGCTGTGGACTCTGGAGGTCTACTCGCGACGTAGCGGGGTCGAGTACGCCTACAAGGTCGGCAACCTTCAGGACGTGCTAGTCTCTCTCCTGCGCGAGCTCTGACCTCATCACCACCTTTGGAGAGTCGGCTCGCCGGCAAAGGAGCCGCCAGAAACCCCCGGACTGACTACCCGGGGGTTTTCTGTTGCCTAGATCACTCTAATGAAAGTTGTGAACACCTTCCCCGGCAACTCACAAACTGTAGACTGGACCCATCACCCGGCGACGGCAACCGCCGTCCCAGATAGGAGCAGTCATGAGCATCATGGACCTGGAAAAGGTCGTGAGCCGGGCCAGGAAGGACGCCCAAGGCTCACACACGCCCTGCGGCCCGATCACGTGGGTCTGGGGCAAGGAGGACCTGAAGGCCCTCGTCAAGGCCATCCACGCCTCCCAGAAGGTCGTCATGGACCTGGAGACGACTGGCCTGGACGAGTACGCCGAGGCCGGCGGCGACACCAACGGCGGCTACCCCGCCCGAATCGTCCTGGCCTCCCTTACCCTCCCGAACGCTGAGCGCGCCGCGGCCGGGGCCTACAACTGGCGCACCTTCGGCGGAGAGCAGCCGATGACCTACCTCGTGCCCCTCTCGCACCCCGCCTCGCCCCTGCTCGGAGCGTGGCGGAAGGTCATGGCGATCATCGGCCGCGAGATCAACCGCAGCGGGAAGCCGTTCGTCAACGCGAACGTGAAGTTCGACGCCCGCTGGGTCTTCGCTCAGGCCGGCGTGGACCTGTCAGACCGGATCGAGTGGGACACGACCGTCTCGTCTCAGCTGGTGGACACCGAGGCCCGCACCCGCCTCAAGATTCGCGCCGCGCGCGACTTCGGGATCGAGGAGTGGGACGACTTCGACCTCAGCACCCCCGGCGCCGCCGAGCGCGTGGACCTGATCCAGCTCGGCGAGTACGCGGCGCGTGACACCTACTACACCTGGAAGATCGAGGAGGAGCACCGCGAGCAGATGTTCCTCACCGGCGACGAGGAGCCCTTCGACCCCGACGACATCCAGATGGCCCGCCTCGGCAAGGTCGCCACCTACGTCGCCATGCCTACTGTGAAGACTCTCACAAAGGTGGAGCAGCGGGGCTTCCTGCTCGACGTGGATTGGGTCCACGCCAAGATCGAGGAGATGGACGCCCTGCGCCTCAAGGCGTGCGAGGACATCCTCGGCCTGTACGGGACCGCCCCGGCCCCGGCGCCGGCGAGGGACGGCGTGACCACCGCAGCGACGTCGAAGTGGTTCCAAGGCTTCGTTGCCCAGGCCATCGAGGCCGGCGACCTGCGCGTGACAGCCCGTACGGACTCCGGCAACGCCCAGTGGAACAAGGCGGTCCTCATCGCCCAGCAGCGCCAGGGCAGCCCTGCCGCCGACGCCCTGCTGCGTCACCGCGACGCGACCAAGACGCTCGAGTTCCTGCGATCGTGGCTGGAGCTGCGTGACCCTAACAACGTGATCCACGCCACCTACAACGTTGGATTCGTGAAGACCGGCCGGCTGAGCTCCAGTAATCCAAACGTCCAGCAGATTTCAGCAAGGCTGAAGCCGGCCTTCATTCCCCGGCCCGGGCACGTCCTGCTCGATCTCGACTACAGCCAGGTCGAGCTGAGAGTGGCGGCATTCATCTCCCGCTCGCAGCCGATGATCGAGGCGTTCCAGAGAGGTGATGATCTTCACAGGCTTCTCGCCGCGAAGATCGCCGGCAAGGCGCCCGAGGACGTGACCAGTCTCGAGCGCAAGCGGGCTAAGGCGGGCAACTTCGGCCTGCTCTACGGCATGAGCCCCGGAGGCTTCCAGTCCTACGCCGCCACCGCCTATGACGTTTCTCTCACTCTGGCCGAGGCCCAGGCCGTCCACAGCGCGTTCTTTGAGATGTGGGACGGGATGCGCCAGTGGCACGAGCGCTCCAAGCGCCGGGCCTACGAGCGCGGCTACGTGACGTCTCCCATCGGGCGCACTCAGTGGCTCAGCGACCTCTACTCGAAGAGCTCGTTCAAGTCCAGCCACGCCGAGCGCAACGCCCTCAACAGTCCCGTGCAGGGCTTCGGCTCGGACCTGATGCAGATGGCCGCAGCATCGATCATGGGCACCCTGCCGGGCTACCCGCTCCCCAAGGTCGAGGGAGCGCACGTCGTTGCCACCGTCCACGACGAGATCTGCATCGAGGTCCCGGAGGACCGCTGGCAGGAGATTCTCGTCGAGTGCAAGCGCCGCATGGAGGACGTGAACACCTTCCTCCGACCGCTCGACTGCCAGATGGACGTGCCGATCGTGGCAGGCCCTTCGGCCGGCACCCGCTGGGGCGTGCACGACCTGCACGACGAGGACGACCCGCTCCCTCAGGTTTGATACCTGACCCACACCAATGAGACATGCGTCTCAAATCCTCAAATCCGGGAATACGTTGGAAACACCGGAGAAAGTACGTATTCCCACCACCATCCGATAGCTACACCACACTACTCACTCAGGAGAAATCATGCGCAACGCACTTCGCACCTACCCCGCCCGCAAGGCGACCTTCCAGGGCCGCCCCGCCGTCCAGATCCGGGACACGAAGAACGAGATCGAGTACTTCGTCGAGATCACCGAGAAGCCGGACTCCGGAGGCCGCTACCACGTCGTGAACCTCCTGTGCCGCCCTGACGAGGGCGTTCGGTTCCCCGACAGTGTCCCCCACCGCACCCTCTGCGAGATCGCCGCAAACGTGCTCGAGAGAGCCGAGAGGCCCGCCCGAGGAGGCAACCTGTACCACGGGGCGCCTGTCGAGACCCTGCGGAAGATGATCGATGAGGGCAAGACTCGTACCGACATCGCCCGCGAGCTGGGCCGCAGCATCTACACCGTGGACTCCTGGCTGCGCCGGGCACGCCGGATCGACCCGACCTTCCCGGGCACGATGACCAAGACCGGCAAGCGCCGTCCGGCCCACAACAAGGAGCGCAGCGAAGAGGCGAAGGCGCGGGCCCGTGAGCGGGCCGCCGCGAAGGGCTGAGCCCCTTCCACGAGGGCCCCTCCCGGATTGGGAGGGGCCCTTTTGCGTGCCCGGAATCACCTGTCGGAGGACGTGACACATTCTGAGACAGTTGTCCGCATAGTGAGAAAGTGACGGCAGTCACGGCGGTTTAAGCACGGTCGGGAGGGTAAATAATGCTTATGTCAAAATGTGTATGCCAAGTTACAGGTTCCCCTTGACTCGGGCGTGTCGCGACGCAACTTCCGCGTGTCGGGCCCGGTTGCTCGGATTACTCCGTATGCCTGCATACTATTCCCAGATATGGGTGTGATGAATGTCTAAGTTTAAAACCCCTATTCCGTGAACAACCTCACCGGTTTGCGCTTGCAACGGCTCCCAGAATTTGATACCCCGCGCGCCCGCGCGCGCCCACACACACTCGCGTCCTTCCCCGGACGTAGTCCGGGGGAAGGACGCTCGTGTTGTGTGGGTAGTGGAATATATGTATATATGTGACCTGAGCCACTTCCGATGCCGAGTCCGTTTCCGCACCCGTTGCCGGTCCTGACCCGACCCCTCGCTCCGCTTCGCTGCGCTTCGGGGTCGGGTCTTTGAACCCCGGTTCGAACCTGGACCGTCGCAGGCGCCGGGGAGCCTTCGTCAGACGACGACTCGGAGGCGGCAAAGATGTCGCCGCTGATCCCCACCAGGCGGTTGGAGACGTGGTTGTTGAAGAAACCGACGATGGGGCCGATGAAGAAGCCCATGATGACCGTGCCCAGGGCGACGATGCCCAGTGAGAGGTCGAACCTGATCAGGAGCAGGGCCAGGAAGATCGTGATGATGTCCTGGACCAGCCGGTAGGCGCGGTAGCTGTAGCGCGGGAAGTGCCGCCTGAGCGAGGGAGCGATCCCGTCATAGGGGCACTGGCCCAGGTCGCAGGTGATGTACATGGAGACTCCCAGGCAGAACAGCGGCAGCCCGATCGCCAGGTGGAGGAGCATGCTGCCGACGGAGTACTCGACGTGGAAGAAGCTGCGGTAGATCGGGCGGAAGTAGTCCACGAGGACACCCACGACGGTGAAGTTGATGACCGTCCCCAGACCGAAGATGGACCGGTCGAAGGGGAAGACGAGGATCAGCATGATGATGTTGACGATCGGGACGATCGCCGCGAAGGAGATCCCAGAGACGTGGGAGATGCCCTGCATGAAGGCGGTGAACGGGTCGACACCGCTCTTGCCCTCCAGGCAGATCGCGATCCCGACCGCCGTGATCACCTCCCCCAGGAAGCACACGAGGATGCGCCGCAGGAGCGAGTTGTCAGAGAGTGTCCACTGGTCTGGTGCTGTCAGGTTCCTCAGGTTCATGTCACACCGCCGTCGTTGAGGAGGAGCCGGCAAGGCCATACCTACGAGACACCACCGGGTTCCTCGGTGAGAGGCTGGACAGTGCCCCTCACCACGAATCAGGCCGTGCTCCGCGGCTCACACCTCAGCGTCTCATCACCGTCAAGGCCATAGGACCCAAATGCGGCATTGAGTCAGCACCTGATCAGGGCGATTCCAGTCGGTCCCGGGACAGCTCAGGAACGATGTCGGCCGGTCACCGTAGGAGTGACCGGCCGACATCTGGTATGTCTTCTGGGCGCCCCGCTGGACGCGTCACCCGGCTCAGGAACCGGGCGACGTCTGCTCCAGGCGCGCCAGCATGTCGATGATCTGGCCGATGTCCGCACGCAGGTCGCTCGCCCCGTCCTGCTCGTACCAGGTGCGCAGGACCGCCACGATCCCCCACACGGTCGCCGAGGCCAGGATCCTGGCCCGCAGCAGCGGCATCCGTCGCGAGTCGCTCACGGCCCGGGCGATGACCTCCACCTGCTCGTTGACCAGGACCCACATGGCGCCCTGGATCGAGGGGTGCTCGAAGCACCAGCGGGTGCGCACCCAGGAGGGTCCGGCGTCCTTGACGAAGTGGTCCGCCCACAGCTCGTCCAGCACCCAGGTCAGCACGTGCGCCAGGTCGCCGTCGCGCTGGAGGTAGTAGACGAGCAGTTCAAGGACGCGGTCGTCGTACTCGTCGTGGACGACCAGTCCCTCCTTGGTCCCGAAGTAGCGGTAGACCGTGGACGGTGAGACCTCGGCGGCGTCGGCGACCTGCTCGATGCTCACCGCGTCGAAGCCGTGCCGCTCGAACAGGTCGAGGGCGACGGCCTGGATGCGGTGCATCGTCGCCGCCTTCTTGCGCTCGCGCAGGCCCGGCCGTGGTGCGCGGGCGGCGTTCGCGGCGCTGTCGGCGGCGTCATGCTCCGGGGCGTCGGCACCGGAGCGCCTGGAGGGGACGGACACGGGGTTCTCCTGGGGCGTCGTCGGCTCTTGACAGCCCCACCCTAACAAGTAGAGTCACTCTCATGAGCGAGTCACTGTCAAATTGTGTCGTCGAGGCGAGGTCACTCGTCAAGCGCTTCGGCGCCGTCACCGCCCTGGACGGACTGGACCTGTCCGTCCGCACCAATGAGATCCACGGCTTCCTGGGCCCCAACGGCGCCGGCAAGTCGACCACGATCCGCGCTCTGCTCGGCCAGCTCCGGCTCAGCTCCGGCACGGTCGCAGTCTTCGGCCAGGACGCCTGGCGCCACGCCGTCGACATCCACCCCCGCCTGGCCTACGTCCCCGGTGACACCATGCTGTGGCCGAATCTCACCGGCGGCCAGTGCATCGACCTGCTCGGAGGCTTCCACGGAGCCATGAACCGGGCCCGCCGTGACGAGCTCGTCGAGCGCTTCGACCTCGACCCCACCCGACGCTTCCGCACGTACTCCAAGGGCAACCGCCAGAAGGTCGCACTCGTGGCCGCCCTTGCCTGCGACGTCGAGCTGCTCGTCCTGGACGAACCCACCTCCGGGCTCGACCCTCTCATGGAGGCGGTCTTCCAGGCCGTCGTCACCGAGCGCTCCGCCTCCGGAACCTCCGTCCTGCTCTCCAGTCACATCCTGGCCGAGGTCGAGACCCTGTGCAACCGGCTCACGGTCGTGCGTGCCGGGCGGGCCACCTTCACCGGGTCCTTGTCACAGCTTCGCTCCAGCGCCGCCACCGCCGTCGACGTCGTCACCCCCACCGCCATCCCGGGGCTGGAGCACGTCACCGGCGTCAGCCGCCTGCGCTCCCAGACCGAGCCACGCGGCCACCGCACCACGCTGCTGGCCCAGGCCGCCGCGCTACCCACCGTCCTCACCACGGTCGGAGCGGCCCGGCCGCTACAGGTCACCGTGCACCCACCGAGCCTCGAACAGCTCTTCCTGGACCAGTACACCGAGCAGGAGACCGACGACGGCGGTGAGCCACGATGATACGTTCCGCTCACCATCGCAGCCGCCCGCTGACAGGCCTGGGAGGGATGACGGTCCTGGGGATGCGCACCTCATGGCGCGGCCCGGCGCTGGTCGCGGTCATCTGCATCGCCCTGGTGGTGGCCATCGCCGTCGGCGTCGAGGGGCTCTACCCCAACCTGGACCAGCGCGTCGAGTACGCCGCGACCGCAGGTGTCTCGGGCATCTCCACCGCTTTCAACGGCCGCGGCTACGCGCTGACCAGCCTCGGGGGGATCACCGGCATCGAGGTCGGATTCATGGGGCAGCTCCTCTTCCCGATCCTGGGCGTGGTGACGGCCATCGGACTGACCCGACGCCAGGAGGAGGCCGGACGCACCGAGCTGCTCACCGCATCGCGCGTGGGACGGCTGGCCCCGCTGGCCGCCGCCGCCCTGCT
>ERZ772926.1052-NODE-1052-length-13913-cov-3.773705_pt1 | contig 13913 bp, 9 predicted proteins | sample MGYA00511136_ERZ772926 | MGnify/ENA primary metagenome ERZ772926 (study PRJEB29015, sample SAMEA2737917) | human oral metagenome | biome: human oral; feature: human-associated habitat; material: dental | place: China | collected 2153 ... | reverse complement strand
ACGCCCCGACTGTGGTGTGCCCGTCTGCGCGCACTGGCGGACGAACAGGGGCCGCACTCACGCCTCGAGCGCCGCCACGGGGATGACGAGCACGCCGTCGGAGCGCCTGTACGCGATGTCGCCCTTGCCGACCAGGAGGGCGAGGAACTCCGGGGGCCGCGTCTGCGCCAACGGGTTGCGCGTGGTCTTCTGGCGGAAGGCCATGAGCCTGTCGGCGGCCGCGTCATCCGCTTTCGCGTCGGAGAGTTTCGCCTCGAACGCCCCCCACCTGCCGTCGGAGAGCTCGACGACGAAGTCGACCTCCAGCCCTTTCTCGTCGCGGTAGTAGTGGATCCGGTTCGCCGCGCCCGGCATCGCGGAGAGGTACACGCTCAGATCCCTGAAACAGAGGGTCTCGAAGAGCCCCCCGAGCGTCTGGGTGTCACGGAGCAGCGCCACCGGATCGGTCCCGATCAATGCTGCGGGCAGCGAGGGGTCGACGAAGTAGCGCTTGGGTTTGACCCGGATCCTGTTCTTGCCCCGGGGCTGCGGCGACCAACCGGGCAGGCCCTCGATGATGTACAGGTCCTCGAGCATCTCCAGATAGGAGGTGACCGTTTGACGGGCGGGGCCCGGATCCCCATCCTCCCCCATGTCCGAGGCGAGGGTCCTGTGGGTCGGCGCCTGCCCGAGGTTGAACGCCAGGGCGCGCATGAGGGCGAGTGAGGTCGCCTGGGATTTCCCCAGCCGTGGGACGTTGACCTCATTGACGTTGCGGATGTACTCGGCGGGCGTTTCCAGGGCGAACTCATCATCGAGCCCGATCAATGAGGGCCATCCCCCTCGGCAGCACCACCGCGCGATGTCGGCGATGCTCGTGGGGCGGCGCGCTCCTGCCTCGAAACCGGCATCGAAGAGGCGCGAGAAGCTCACCCCTCCCCCACTGTCACCGGATTCGCTCAGCGCCATCGGCCTCATCCGCACGCGCGCGATGCGCCCGGTGCCGCTGTGGCGGATGGCCTCCGTGTCCTTCGGGGCGGAGGAACCCGTGAGGATGAGTTGGCCGCGCCTATTCGCGTTCGTGTCGATCCGGTTCCTCGAGGCGTCCCAGATCTGGGGGACCTCCTGCCACTCGTCGACGAGATGGGGTTCGGCGCCCTCGAGCACAAGTGCCGGGTCGGTGCGCGCGGCGGCGAGGGTCGCGGGATCCATGAGCGTGTCGACGCTGCGGGAGTGGGCGAGTGCCGTCCAAGTCTTCCCGCACCACTTCGGCCCCGTGATCTCTACACCGCCAAAGGCCCGGAGCATCTTCTCCACGCGCGCATCGACAATGCGGGCCCGGTAGCCGTCAGGCCGCAGATTCCGCGTGTTCGTAGGCATTCCCGCTCCCCTCGCATGCTGAGATTGTACATTTTACGCTGATATCAGCTTACATTTTACGCCCATCTCATTTAACATTTTACGCCGATGGTGATGGGCGCCCTGCGCGCCCTCCGTGCTCAAGGGCGCGGGGCACGCCGTACGGAGCGCGCCACCGCCTGACGGATTCGGGCCACATGCCCCCGGGCAACGTTCCACGACGACGGCGCGGCTACCACAGGCTTATAATGGAATCAACGCATTTGTATTGCGGTTTGAGTCAAGATGGGAGGCGCGATGCGGACCTACGGAGAACTCGTGCAGAAGAAGGCCGACGAGACCGAGATCAGAAGGTTCCTCGTCGACGGCAACCAGGTGTCGGTGACCCTGCGCATCCCCTGCACGCTGCGCGACGCCGCCAAGGAAGAGGCAGCCCTGCGCGGCATGAGTTTCTCCGCATTCGTGCGCACATGCGTGATCGAAGAACTCGCGAAGAAGGAGGCGTAACGTGCAGGCCGACTTCTTCAACAACACGACGCGCATCGTCAAAGACGATCTCGTGGCGAACATCGAGAAGGGCGACCGCGTCTCCGTGGCGGCGTCTGTCTTCTCGATGTACGCCTACCAGGAGCTCAAAGACCAGCTCGAAGGACTCGATGGGCTCCGATTCATCTTCACCTCGCAAGCGTTCACCAAGCAGCGCGCGCCGAGGGAGAAACGCGAGTTCTACATCCCGCGACTCTCACGCGAACAAGGCCTTTACGGCACCGAGCTCGAGATCAAGCTCAGAAACGAGCTCACCCAGAAGGCGGTGGCATCCGAGTGCGCTGCCTGGATCCGCCAGAAGGCGCGCTTCAAGTCGTTCGAGGGCGAAGGAGGCCTGCCGGACTTCCTCGTCGTCTCCAAATCGGATGACGAAGTCGCCTACATGCCCTTCGCGGAATTTACGACCAGCAAACTGGGCACAACAAGGGCCACGAGCGACTATGGGACAACCCTGCGCGTGGAAACGAACCAGTCCCGTGAACTTTTGCGCCAGTTCGACCAGGCATGGGGCTCGGGCGACCTCCACGATGTCACCGAGGCCGTCGTCGATGGCATCACGACGATGTACCAGGAGAACGCGCCCGAGCTCGTCTACTACATGGCGCTCTACCGCATCTTCAGCGAATTCCTGGACGATGTGTCCGAGGACGTGCTGCCCAACGAGGACCTGGGCCTTCGCGACAGCCAGATCTGGAACAAGCTCTACGACTTCCAGAAGGACGCGACGCTCGCCATTATCAACAAGCTCGAGACCTACAACGGCTGCGTCCTTGCCGACAGCGTCGGTCTGGGAAAGACCTTCACGGCGCTGGCTGTCATCAAGTACTATGAGTCCCGCAACAAGGACGTGCTGGTTCTGTGCCCGAAGAAACTCAAGGACAACTGGACCACGTACAACTCCAGGGTCGTGAACAATCCCATTGCCGATGACAGGCTGCAATACGACGTGCTGTACCACACTGATCTGTCGCGCTCGCGCGGCACGTCCGAAACGGGCCTGCCGCTCGATCGTCTGAACTGGGGCGCGTACGGACTGGTTGTCATTGACGAGTCCCACAACTTCCGAAACGGTGGCGACTCGGCCGCGAACGATAAGTTGAACCGCTACCAGCTGCTCATAGAGAAGGTCATCAAGGCCGGTGTGAAGACCAAGGTTCTCATGCTCTCTGCCACGCCCGTGAACAATCGGTTCCGCGACCTGCGCAACCAGCTGGCGCTTGCGTACCAGGGTGATCCACTCGCATGGTCAGGGAGGCTCAGACTCGGCACGGACATCGAAGCCGTTTTCCGTAACGCACAGACCATCTACACCCGCTGGTCGGAGTTGCCCGCGCAACGGCGCACTACTGGCACGCTCGCCGACATGCTCGATTTCGACTTCTTCGAGGTGCTCGACCAAGTGACAGTGGCCCGCAGCCGCAAGCACATCCAGCGTTACTATGACATGAGAGCGATCGGACCGTTCCCGAAGCGTTTGCATCCGGTGTCGAGGCGTCCCAGGTTGTCGACGCTTCCCGGCGCCATCAACTACCACGAGATCTACGAGGAGCTCGAGTCACTCACCCTCGCGGTGTACATGCCGAGCGCCTACCTGCATCCCAGCCAGGCGCACAAGTACACGAGCTCCGAGCGGAGCGGAAACCTCACACTGGCAGGCCGTGAGACAGGCGTGCGCAGGCTCATGAACACGAACCTGCTCAAGCGCTTGGAGAGTTCAGCCCACTCCTTCCGCCTCACGCTTGAGCGAGTGCTGAGTGCTATGGAAACCTCCCTTCAGGCCATAGACGACTACCGCGCGGACAGGGCACCGACGCCGGTCGAGGATGGCAGCTTCCCCGAAGGCTTCGACTTCGATCCTGATGATGAGAGCGGGTTCGAGGTGGGCGGCAAGACGAAGATCATGCTCTCGGACATGGACTGGGTGAGTTGGGAGCGCGACATCATGGCTGATGTTAAGGTGGTGCGCCTGCTCATCGCCATGATCAAGGACATTGATCCGGCCCATGACGCCAAGTTGCTGCAACTGCTCGACGAGGTCCGCCAGAAGTCGGAGAACCCCATCAATCCGGACAACCGCAAGGTGCTCGTGTTCACCGCGTTCGCAGACACGGCGCGCTACCTTTACGAGAATGTGTCCGCCTTCGCCAAGCGCGAGCTGGGGCTCGAAACCGCCCTGGTCACGGGCGACGGGTGCGCATGCACGATCAAGGCCGTGCCACCGCACATGCAGGAGGTGCTGGCGTGCTTCTCTCCAATCTCGAAGGAGCGCGGCCTTGTGGCACCGAAACTGAAGGACCATGACGTGGATATCGTCATCGCCACAGACTGCATCTCCGAGGGCCAGAACTTGCAGGACTGCGATTTCATGGTGAACTACGATATCCACTGGAACCCCGTGCGGATCGTGCAGCGATTCGGCCGCGTTGACCGCATCGGCTCGACGAACGACAGCATCCAGCTGGTGAACTACTGGCCCGATGTCGCACTTGACGAGTACATCAATTTGAAGGCGCGCGTTGAGGAGCGCATGCGCATCACGGTTATGACCTCCACCGGAGACGACGACTACATCAACGAGGACGAACACGGCGACCTCGAGTACCGTCGGCGCCAGCTCGAGCAGATGCAGGAGGAAGTGGTCGACCTCGAGGACGTCTCCGGCGGTGTGTCCATCACCGACCTGGGCCTGGGCGAGTTCCGCATGGACCTGGTGGGCTACTACCGCGACAACCCGGACATGGACCGCCTGCCCTCGGGCATAGATGCGGTCGTGGAAGGCGATGAACCTGGGGTGGTTTTCGTGTTGCGCAACGTCAACACGGGTATGAACCCCAACGGGAAGAACCGCTTGCACCCGTTCTACGTGGTGCACGTCGGTTCCGACGGCTCAATCGTCCACGGCCACCTGGAGCCGAAGGCAGTGCTCGACGGGATGCGCCTGCTGTGCCGCGGGAAGTCCGAGCCCGACGTCGGCCTCTGCCGCGCGTTCAATCGCGAGACCAAGAACGGGCGCGACATGCGGTGGGCCGCGGGCTTGCTCAAAGAGGCGGTGCGCTCCATCGTCGACTCCAAGGAGGAGTCGGACATCGACAGCTTTTTCGGAGGCGGCACCACGACGTTCCTGGAGAACGACATCACGGGACTCAACGACTTCGAGCTGGTTTGCTTTTTGGTGGTGAGGCCCAGATGCTAGGGCTGCCGAGCACAACCGAGGTCGATCGCCACCTGCCGAAAGAAGAGTTTTACAAGCGCCTGAAGATGACCCCAGCGCTGAGAGCCGAGTTCGTGGACGGAATCGAGCGCATCGACGTGCGCAACTCGCTCAAGCCCGCCACGATGAACGTGCCCATCGGTCCAAGGGTGGGCGAAGTGCTGGTGCTCGAGGTCGCGCTGAAAAGACGCGAGGTTCCTGAAGGAGCCCTCGCCGCAATCGCCGCGGCGAACGCGCACAAGTTGTTGTTCGCGTGCACCTACGGCGACGAGGCGTGCCTGGCTGTCCTGCCGAAGGACCTTGTCGTGGGGCCCTGGGTCAGGGCGTCAGGTGCCACGATCGAGCTCGGCGCCTCGAACCTGGACCAGCTGTGGGACTCGCTGGCGTCGCAGGTGGTCTATGGCGACACAGGCAAGGCCGGCACGACTGTGGAAGAACGCTGGGAGACCGACACTAAACTTGCGGCCATGGGGCAGCGGCTCGCACGGCTCAAAGCCAGGTGCGGGAAAGAAAGGCAGTTCAGCCGGAAGAACGAGCTGTTCGCACAACTGAAGGAACTGGAGTCGCAGATCGCGGCTTTCGAGGAGGGCAGATAGATGGAGAAGATTCAACTGGGCACCCCTGATGGAACAGCTGAGAACGTCGACAGACTGGCAGAGTTGTTCCCGCAGGCCGTGACCGAGGTGGAGGCCGACGACGGCTCGATCACGCGTGCCATCGACTTCGACGCGCTGCGCGACTTGTTGGGCGATGTCGCCGAGGGAGTCCGGGAGCGCTATCAGTTCACGTGGCCGGGCAAAGCGGAGGCCAAGGCCGAGGCGCGCCGTCCCATCACGAAGACCATGCGCCCCGAGAAGGGCAAGTCCAAGGATTGGGACACCACGCAGAACCTCTACATCGAGGGCGACAACCTCGACGCGCTGAAGATCCTCAAGGAGACTTACGCCGGCAAGGTCAAGCTCATCTACATCGACCCACCCTACAACACCGGTCATGACTTCGTCTACGACGATGACTTCGCCAAGACACGCGGCGAGTACACCCTTGAGAGCGGCGACTACGACGAGGACGGCGGGCGCCTGGTTGCCAACACCGAGGGAAACGGCCGCTTCCACAGCGACTGGTGCTCAATGATGTACCCTAGGCTGCTTCTGGCACGGGATTTGTTGAGCGAAGATGGCGCGATTTTCATTTCAATCGATGACAATGAGAGCGGAAACCTTCGTAAATTGTGCGACGAAATTTTCGGAGGAGCGAACTTCAGGAGCGATATTTCATGGCAAAAACGTTATACCCGCAGCAACAATACTATGGGCTTTACCTCCGTCGTTGAGCATCTCTATATTTACGCACGAGGTCGCGACTTCCGGGTCAATCTACTCCCAAGAACAAACGAGACTGACGATAGATACCACAATCCGGACAATGATCCAAGAGGTCCATGGAAGGGTAAATCTTTCCTTAATCCCGCAACACCTGCACAAAGACCCAATCTTTGCTATGACTTACGAAATCCAAATACAGGAACAGTCACACAGCCCTCTTCGCACGCTTGGCGCGTATCGTATCACGAGTATTTGCGCCTAGATAGCGACGATAGGCTCTACTGGGGATCTGACGGTTCTGCTGAGATCCCTTCAATTAAGATGTATCTCAAAGACGCTCGCGGCCTAACTCCAATCAACCTATGGAACCATGACTATGCGGGAAATACAGACCAAGGAAGCGCGGAAATAGCAGGACTACTAGGCGGACGACTTTTTGATTTCCCAAAACCTACGCTGATGATGCGTAGAGTACTAGAGCACTGCGCAGATAGCGACTCCATAGTCGTTGACTTTTTCTCGGGATCCGCATCTATGGCTGATGCGGTTATGCAGCAAAATTCCATTGATGGGGGATCCCGTCGTTTTTTGATGATCCAGATTCCTGAAGCCACAGATGAGAAATCCACTGCCCGTAAGAACGGGTACATGCATATTACCGACATCGGCCAGGAACGCATCCGTCGCGCGGGCGAGAAGATCCGCGCCGAGGTAGAGGAGTCGAACCGCCAGCTCAAGATCGGCGAGAAGCCCAAGCGTGTGCCCGACATTGGTTTCCGTGTTTTGCGCATCGACTCGTCCAACATGAGGGACACGCTGGCCACATCCGAGGAGACCACACAAGAGTCGCTTTTCGACAATATTGACAACGTGAAGGAAGGGCGTTCCGACGAGGATTTGCTGTTCGAGGTGCTGCCCAAGTTCCGCATCTCCTACTCGGCCAAGATTGAGGAGCGCACCATCGCTGGCAAAAGATGCATGGTCGTGGAAGACGGACTGCTCGTCGCGTGCTTCGACACCAATGTAGGTATCGGCACAATCGAGGCGATCGCCAAGATGGAGCCCGTTTATGCCGTGATGCGCGACGCGTCCATGGCCGACGACGCCACCCACGCGAACTTCGAGGAGCTCTTCCGCACCCACAGTCCCGACACCGTCCGCCGCGTGATTTAGGGGGACCGTCATGAGCAGCACTCAAGGACACAGACGGGCCGCTATCGTGCCCACCGCGTTCTACAGTCACATCGCCGAGGTACTCCTTTCCGCCCGCGAACGAGCGTACTCTGCCGTGAACTATTCCATGGTGCTCGCATATTGGGAGATCGGGCGCAGCATCGTGGAGAAGCAGCACGGGAAGGAACGCGCAGCGTACGGAGACGCACTCATCAAAGGGCTCTCCGAGCGCCTGACCGACGACTTCGGACGGGGTTTCGACGCATCCAACCTGCTCAATATGCGCAGGTTCTACTTGGCGTTCCCGATTCAGGACGCACTACGCCCTGAATTGACGTGGACCCATTACCGCAAACTCATAGAGGTCAAGGACGGAACAGCGCGCACATGGTACATGAACGAGGCCGTCGACGAGCAATGGTCCACCCGCCAGCTCGATCGGCAGATCTCGACGCTGTACTACGATCGTCTCCTGGCGAGCGTCGACAAGGCACCCGTCGTTGCCGAGGCCAATAGGAAGCTTGCGAGAACACGCCCCGAGTGCTTCATCAAAAACCCTTACGTGTTGGAGTTCCTCGACCTGAAAGACTACCCGTCTTTTCGCGAAAGCAATTCGGAGCAAGCGCTCATCGACAACCGCATGTTCGACGCTTTACAACGCCGAGACGACGACAACCCCACCATCTGGCTCATTCTGTGCTCGGAAAAAAAGAAGCCATCGCCCGCTACTCGGCACTGGCCGACGGCAAAGAACTCTTCGTCTCGAAGTACATGCTTGAGCTTCCCACGATTGAACAACTCGAAGCGCGGATTGCGAACAGGCGCCGTGAATTCGAAGAAGCCGACACCCTTGGTGCGAGCGAGGAATAGATGAAGTTCAAATTCAAGATCCAGCCCTACCAAACGGCTGCGACCGACGCTGTGTGCGATGCCTTCGAAGGGCAGCCCAACCAGGCTGCCGCCTCCTACTTGCGCGATTTGGGCCGAGTTGCCCGCTCGCGCAGCGGTGAGGAATCGATGCTCGCCTATTCCCTGGGCGACGATGGGGGCTACGCGAACGCTCGCGTGCGTTTGACGCCCGCCGACATCCTCGACAACGTTCGCCGGGTTCAGCGCGCGAACCAGCTCCCCGAATCACCCGAACTTTTCACCGGCATGGGTGCCTGCCAACTGGACGTGGAGATGGAGACCGGCACCGGTAAAACCTACGTCTACTCCAAGACCATGTTCGAACTTAACCGCCGCTACGGCTGGTGCAAGTTCATCGTGGTCGTGCCCTCCGTGGCCATCCGCGAGGGCGTGCACCAGTCGCTCAGGAACACCGAGCAGCACTTTTTCGAGCAGTACGGCAAAGCGATCCGCTACTTCGTCTACGACTCCAACCGCCTGAACGACCTGGACGCCTACTCGCAGTCCACTGATATCAGTTGCATGATCATCAACATGCAAGCGTTCAACACCTCGATGAAAGAGGGGGGCAAGAACAAGGCCGCACGCATCATCTTCGACGAACGCGACGAATTCGGCTCCCGCCGTCCCATCGACGTCATCGCGGCGAACCATCCCATCGTCATCATCGACGAGCCGCAAAAAATGGGCAAGAAGGGCGGCGCCACGCAGAAAGCCATCAGCAGGTTCAACCCGTTGTTCGTACTGGGTTACTCCGCCACCCACAAAGAGAAGCACGATTTGGTGTACGCACTGGACGCGTTGGACGCCTACAACCAACGCATTGTGAAGCGCATCGAAGTGAAGGGCTTCGCACTCAAGCACATGCGCGGCACTGACGGTTACCTGTACCTCAAGGACATAGTGGTGTCCAAGAACCGCGCGCCCCAGGCGGTGATCGAGTTCAAGAAAATGGGAGCCTCGGGCAAGGTGCGCAAGGTCACGCGACGCTTCGCAGAGGGAGACGACATCTATTTGGCCACAGGCGACACGCTGCTCGAGGCCTACCGCGGCTACGTCATTGCCTCCGGCAACGACGGCATCGTGCCACCACAGGACGGCAGGCCCGGCTACGTGAGGTTCCTCAACGGTGAACAGGTTGCCATCGGCGAGGTGTACCACGACTCAGCCGCCGACGACATGCAGCGCGTGCAGATCCGCGAAACCATAAAAAGCCACTTGCAGAAGGAGGAAGCGCTGTTCCGTCGCGGCATCAAGTGCCTTTCCTTATTCTTCATCGACGAGGTGGTGAAGTATCGCGATCTTTCCGGTGGCGATACGGCGGTTGGCCACGGCAAGGTGTTCGAGGAAGAGTACACCGCCATCGTTCGAGACCGCTTGGAACATCCGACAACGGATGATGCTGCGGACGACTCGTACGTGCGCTATCTCGCCCGATTCGACGCGCATCAGGTGCATGACGGCTACTTCTCCATCGACAAGAAGGGCAATGAAGTGGAGAGCAAAAGGGAGAAGAAGTCCGAAGCGGCGGACGGGATCGGAATCAACGACGACGACGCCAAGCGCGGCTACGAGCTCATCCTGAAGGATAAGGAACGCCTGCTGTCCTTCGACGAGCCCGTGCGCTTCGTGTTCAGCCATTCGGCTCTTCGCGAGGGATGGGACAATCCCAATATCTTCCAGATCTGCACGTTGAAAGAGTCAGGATCCGAGACCTCTAAGCGCCAAGAGGTCGGCCGCGGCATGCGCCTGTGCGTGAACCAGGATGGCGAGCGCCAGGACCTCTCACTGCTCGGCGAGGGCGAGGTGCAGCGGGTGAACCTGCTGACTATTATCGCCTCGGAAAGCTATGAGAGCTTCGTGCGCGACCTGCAATCCGATATCAAGGCAACCTTGCGAGAGCGCCCCAAGAAGGTGTCGATGGACTTCTTCGCCGGCCACGACCTCGTAATCGATGGTGTAACAGTGGCGTTTACCGTCGATCAGTCCAAGCAGGTGTACAAAGCCCTTTACAAATCTGGGTTTATCGACGACGCCGACATACCGACTGCCGAGTTCAGGAGCGCCGTGGATACGGGCACGTTCACAGAGCGTTTCGTCAATACGCTTCCTCTCGGAATAGCCGACGTCCGGCACGCCCAGGCGGTTGAGGCCTTGGTGACGAGTGTCTACGATCCGAGCACGCTTAACAACCTGGTAACCCGCGCGACCGAGAAGGTTGCCGAGAACTCGCTCACGGATAACTTCGAGAGGCGCGAGTTCCAGGAGCTGTGGCGACGAATCAATCGCCAACACGCTTACACGGTGTCTTTTTCCGACGATGAACTGCGTGCCAAGGCCGTAGCGCGCATCAATACCGATCTTGCGGTGAATAGGATGCAGTACACGCTGACTGTCGGCGAGCAGAAAGTCTCTGCCAAGCGCGACGAGATGGAAGCGGGTTCTTCGTTCGCAGCGCGCAGATCGAATACTCACGATGTCGATACACCGCCTGTGGACTCGGTTGCCTATGATCTTGTTGGCGAAGTGGCGTCAGCCGCTGCGATCACCCGTAGAAGTGCCGCCGCTATCCTTACGGGCATTTTCCCGACCGTGTTTGACATGTTCAAGGTCAACCCCGAGGAATTCATCAAAAAGGTCGCGGCGCTGATCATGTCTGAGAAGGCGGCGATGGTGGTGGAGCACGTGAGTTACCACGAGATCGATCGCTCCTACGACACCACTATCTTCACCACACGAATGCCTGACAGCGCAAACCGCGCCTACAAGTCCCAGAAGGGCATCCAGCGCTTCGTTTTCCCCGATTCCGCTAACGAGCGCAAGTTCGCAGAGGACCTGGACCGGCACGACGAGGTAGTTGTGTATGCGAAACTTCCGCGCGCCTTCCAGATTCCCACTCCAGTGGGTAACTACGCTCCCGACTGGGCCATTGCCTTCAAGAAGGGCAGTGTGCGGCACATCTTTTTCATCGCGGAGACCAAGGGCACTATGGACACTATGGAGCTTTCCAGTATTGAGCAAGGGAAGATCGCCTGCGCGAAAAAGCTCTTCAACCAAATGAGTACGAGTGGAGTGCGCTACCACAACGTTGCGAGTTACGACGACCTGCTCGAGGTCATGGGGAAGCTGCGGTAGTAGGACCTCGACGTGTACAAGCGTTTCCAAGTGCTGTTGAGGTTTGATCCGCGTTACGAACTCATGGAACTGCGCCGAACCATGGGCTTCACCTTCAACACGCAACGGTCCGAGTAACACTCTAGGCGCCATCGCCCTGACGTATGCTTGGACTCAAGCGTCAACTGATTGGATTCTCCCATGAGCACCCGTGTGGATGTCACCCCGAGCGTTCTGCGCTGGGCGTTGGCGCGCGCGGGAATCGACGGGGACGTTGCCGCGCACGAACCCCGTTGGCTCGCAGGTCAGCGCAAGCCGACCTTCAAGCAGCTCGAGGCGTTCGCGAACGCGACCCACGTGCCGACCGCTATGCTGCTCCTGAAGGAGCCTCCCCGTGAAACGCTCCCCATACCGGATATGCGCACACACGGCGGAACCGGCGTGCGCGACCCCTCCGGCGACCTGCTGGACACGATCTACCTGTGCCAACGCCGTCAGGACTGGTACCGCGAGTTCGCCATCAACGAGGGCGCCACTCCTCTTGAATTCATCGGTTCCGCTTCCCTGGACGGCGACCCGTCCGGCGTCGCCTCGCACCTCTTCCTGGGGCACAGCGCACTGTCCGATGCGGATGCGGGTGGGGGTGTGAACCACCGGCGCGGCGAGGAGTCGTGGTGCAACGCGGTGGCCGCTCAAACACTGCTCCCGACTCCCGTCTTGAGGTCCATGTGGCGGGAGCAGAAGCACTATCAACTCTCCAACGTCGACACGGTCGCACGCCGATTCGCCGTATCGAAAGAGATGGTCCTCCACCGCCTTTACGACTGCGGGCTTTTGGACCCTGAGACCCACCGGGATCTCCACGAGCAGATAATCGCCGCGTACGATGATTCCACGCCTCCTGCGGGAGAGCCGAAGGCGCGCGGCGGCGACTACTACCGCACCGCCATCCTGCGGATGGGCGGCCGTTTCACATTGGCACTGATCGCGGCCACCCTGGAGGGCAGAACAACATACGGCGAGGCGTTCCGTCTCATCGGGACGCGCAATCCAGACGTCATCCGCAACTTCGCTGAACGATTGGAGATCGCTTGATGTACATCATCGACAGCAATGTCCTCATCGAAGCGAAAAACCGCTACTATGCCTTCGACCTGGCACCGGGATTCTGGGAGTGGCTCGACTTGCATCACCATGAAGGCACGCTGGCGAGTATTGAGCAAGTCAAGTCCGCGATCATTCAGGGGAATGACAAGCTCAGCGAATGGGCAAAGGAGCATCCCGATTTCTTCCTCCCATTTGACGCACGCGCAGTCGAAGCGCTTCGGAACGTCACTTCCTGGGCGATGGAGGAGTAGCCGGAATCCGCTGCCGATGAGTTCCTCCGGGCGGCGGTTTCAGCCCTCGTCGCCTACGGAACCGCACACGGACACACAATCGTCACACAGGAAGTCGGTCGATCAAGGTCGAAGAAACGCATCAAAGTCCCCGACGCATGTGACTCTTTCAACGTTGATCACATGAACAACTTCACCATGCTGAACAACGTAGGCATCCGCCTAGTACTCTGATGGCCGTCGAAGGCCAAAGAGGTTCGCTCCTTCCGGGCCGTCACAGCATCTCCCATGTCCACAAGCGGCGCTACACCTGCCGACACCACGCTTCCCGCCAACGGAAATGATCATGTCATAGTTGTAGCGGTCGGCGCCGCGCCAAACACATACGCCCTGCTTTACTGAACTATCCGGAATTTCCGGATAGTTGCCAGTCGTGGGCACTACTGAGGTCAGCGCTGCCATCACATCTCCCAACATCGCATACGACTACCGCCGCGCCAGTGACTCCGGTTATCGACACCGCTGGCGCAGTCGCTGATTGTTTCACGTGAAACATCCCGAACCCGCAGAACGCCCGTTGTTTCACGTGAAACACCGAGCGTTTTCACGGCTCGCCGAGTCGGCGCCGCACCCTCCATCGAAAAAACGAACCCGCGCAGCCACTCGTCAGCAACGACGCAAACAGCGCGCTCGACAATCGGCCAGCCCCGGCTTGCGACCTGGACACGAAAGAGTGTCCACCAACGAGGGATGCCCACCATCGAGGTTCCAACAGTGCTCAACAGCCGTCCCCCGCCTCGTGACCTGGATCCGGCGGAGCGTCCACCAACAAGGAGCGCCCACCTACGAAGAGGGCCCGCCAGAGAGGAACCTCGCCAACAAAGGCCCCTCACCAGCAGACCCTTTCCGCCACCGCCCCCGTCAACTGCGGACAGCGGACACCCCCCGGGGCACTCCCCG
>ERZ772926.1050-NODE-1050-length-13929-cov-18.716376_pt1 | contig 13929 bp, 6 predicted proteins | sample MGYA00511136_ERZ772926 | MGnify/ENA primary metagenome ERZ772926 (study PRJEB29015, sample SAMEA2737917) | human oral metagenome | biome: human oral; feature: human-associated habitat; material: dental | place: China | collected 2153 ... | reverse complement strand
TGGGAAGAACTGTAAAATATAAACTAATCCCAACTCCACATTTCGTAAAAGATTTTAGCAAACTGGATGAATTTGTAAAAAAAAGAATAAAAATTTATTTAGAAAATATTGCAGAAGATCCATGCAGTAAAGGAAAAATGTTGAAAGCAAATAGAAAAGAACAATGGAGATACAGAATAGGAGATTACAGAGTTATTGTAAATATTCAAGATGAAAATTTAGTAATATTAGCATTAAGTAGGACATAGAAAAAATATTTATAATAGTTAATACTGAGGCTATTTTATAAAGTTAATTTTATGAAATAGCCTTTTTTGTTATTAACTTCTAGTATTAAAAAGTACCAAAGTAATAAAAAATTGTAATCTAAAATAAATGCAAGTATTTAACATTTTTGAACTTCTTATATCACATATTTTCTAAACCAATTTTCAAAATGTCCCATACTGTTAAAAGCAAACTCCTGCTCGTAAAAATCATCAACATTTTGAATTTTAACCAGTACCATTCCATTTTTCTGTTCATTTATAATGGTATAATAAAAAGGAACTTTTAACAAAAAACAGTGAAACTTCAAATTCCACTGCTTTTCAATTTTTTAAATTTGTCGCAATATATTATACAATCTATGAATAATTAAAATTAATAAATTACTCTAAATCCAACTCCACCTCTTGTATTTTTACCTTTAGTATCATATCCACCATTTATTGTAACTCCAAATCTTATGTTGTCCACTCCAATATTTAAATCAAACTTACCATTGCCTTTTCTGTCTTCCTTTTCACCTCTGATTCCGAACCAGTCAGCCGTTGTGTATCTAACTCTAGCCTTGTTATCCACATCTCCAACTTTTCCTAATTCGTTTTCATAAGCGGCTGTCAATCCTACTGTCAAGTTTGTTCTTACTGCTAATGGCTGAACATATCTAAATTCCATTCCAACTTCTGGCTTAACTGAGAAGTAATCATTTCCTTTAACTTCCAATCTCATTTCTCCTCTGTCTTCCTTGATGTTGTTAAATTTACCATATTCCATCTTTAATGCTCCATACGGACGGAAATGTGTTCTTTCACTCATTCTAATATCGTATCCTAAGTCTGTTTTTAATGCAGCTCCATAAGAATGATAATCAGATTTAGCTTGGAATACTTCATCCACAACTAAGTATCTACGTTTCATATCATTGATACCAACAAATACATCTCCACCGATTGTCCATTGCAATGCTCCATTATAGTCTTTCTTAGGTGACATTGTTTTGAATACTCCAGCTTTAAGTATTGTTTGGTTTTCTTTAGAATGTCCAATATCTTTGAATTTGAATCTGTTTGTTACAGCTCCTGCATACCATCCGCTTGAGTTACCCATTTTAATTTTTTCATCTTCGTGAACATAAGCCACACCGTAAGTACTACTTGTATAATCAATAATTCCTGCTGTATCAGTGTTGTATTCATCTCTCATACCAAATACTTTAATCTTGTTATTTTGTTTAGATGGATTTCTCCAATCTCTCTTAAGATGACTAAATTCTTTGTCAAGCAAGTTTCCAGTTGCATTAATTCTTTGTTGTAGGTTTCCATATTGATGTCCCATCATTTCGTCTGTTGCTTGGTAGAATAGGATTTCCTCATTATTTCCTATTCCACTTATCTTGTCAAATAATAGTTTTTCTCTAGTTCCTAAAGTTTTAGCTCCATATCTTTGTTCCAATCCATCTAGGAAATTATACGTATCTGTACTATTTACAGGAGTATTTTGACTTCCTGCCCATTTAGTATAAGGAATTTTTGCCAGATAAGCATTTTCTATTGTTCCATCTGTTTGATTTTGTGCCACACTTGCCATCCATGTTAATGACCCTGAATAGATATTCCATTTTTCAATTTGAGGATTATTTAATATTGTTCTATTATATGGTGCAAGGATTTGTGGACTTATTTGAATATATTTACCTGTTGTGTTTTGTGCAGCCTCACTTCCTATTATCAAGTCTGCATTTGTTAATGTACTTAAATTACTTAATCCAACTACTGGAGTTGTAAATCGTTTGTTTGATGTGTCTATGTACATTCCTATTGTTGAAACTTCCATAGGCTTATATTCTTCTCCTGTTGTTGTAGCTAATTCAGGTACTACTGGAACTCCATTTACTGTTATTGTTGCTGTTGATGAGCCTGCTGGTGCATGTATCTTAATTCCTGCCATATCCTTAGCTATTTCTTGCCCTTCTTGTGGAACTTGCGAATCTTGTGCTCCACTTCCTGTTATTTTTAAAGTTCCATAGTTTTTAATTTTCCCTATATTTTTACCTGCAGCATTTCCCTTAGCAAGTAGTCCTACAGCTTCTGATGCATTAATTTCAATTGTTCCATTATTTTCTATTGTTGAACCATTCTTAACTACGACTCCAACAACTTTTTTCAGTCCTGTTCTATTTGACTTAATTATTCCGTTATTTATTCCATATGCTCCATTGTCAAGATACATTCCTGTCGTATTGCTTGCATTAAGATTTATTGTACCGTTATTTGTAACTTTTGTTCCACTTTCTGTACCATACATTCCTATACTGTTTTCTCCGATATATCTTTCAAATGGTGTTCCATCGCTTCTTGTTTCAGTTACTTTAGTGCCTGTACCTACATTAATTATCCCATTATTTACTATATTTCCTGTATAAGCTGGAGTTGTCGCATCTCCAAAGTATCCTGCTGCCATTCCTATAGCATATTTATTCTCTTTTGGATCAGCATTTCCAACACTTGACTCTCCCACTGTTATTGTTACACCTGTGCTGTTTACAGCAGTTCCTCCGTTTGTACTGTAAATTCCTACGTTTCCAATTCCTGAACCATAGTTAATGTTTGCATTATTTGTAACTGTTCCCGATGAATAAAGTCCATAGTTTAATGAGCCAGTTGAAGTTAATGGAGTATTATTTATCACAGTTCCTGAAGTATCTCTTGAGAATACAAAAACTGTATTGTCTCCAACAGATTGTGAAGTCATATTACTTATTATTTTGTTACCACTTTCTTCATTGATAAACCCGTAAGAACTGTTACCAATTGAAAGTTTAGACCCTGCATCTGCTGTTATTGTGTTTCCAGTTCCTTTTGTATATACACCAATTGCTTCATTTTCTCCTAGTGTAATTACTGAGTTACTTGTCAATGTAACGTCTCCACCTGTACTAAGTATTCCTTTACCTTTATTTCCAATAGTCAATGTTCCGCTGTTTATTACATTTGCTCCTTCAGAATAAATTCCATAGGCTTTTCCACTTTTATCTGTTATTGTTCCTGTGTTTGTTAAAGTTCCGCCTGTTGTATAAAGTCCAACAATTCCTTTATCACTGCTATTATTAACAATGTCTATATTAGTTGTACTTGTTGTTGTGTTATCGTAGAAAATTGCAGCTCCAGAAGCATTTGAGGCACCAGTATATTTTATTTCAAAAGTGTTTCCGTTAGGATTTACACTAGAACCATTTGAAACAGAAATTCCTACACCTTTATCTTTTATTTCTACTCCTGTATTTGAAGTAAGATTTACAATACTTTGTGTTCCACTTGCATAAACTCCGATTCCATTAGTTCCCACCGCAATATCAGAACTTCCAGTTCCTCCTAGATTAATTGTGTTTCCTGCCCCTTCAGACACGATTCCAACACCACTATCTCCAGTCATAGTTATTTTACCATTATTTGTAATAACTCCATTTGTAGTTGTTACAGCTGATTTTCCTCCAACATTATTCGTATTTCCGTACAATCCAATTGAACCATTTCCTGCAACTGTTACTGTTCCATTATTTGTAACTTCCAAAACTTTATTACTTCCCAAAGTTCCATCTGTTATCTGTTTATCAGTTCCATAAGTTTTTAATGTAGAAGCCGAAGCAAATGCCGCCATACCTACTCCACTTGAAGTAACATTTATATCTTTATTATTTGTAAGACTACTTCCATTTATACCGTATGCTCCAATTCCATTATCCACATTTATTGTCCCTTTATTATTGACATACCCAAAACTTGTAGACAATGCTGTTGTATTAGAAGGCGTACCTCCTGTTATATTAATAGTTCCATTGTTTGTATATCCTGTAGTCGTGTTATTTGAAACACCATCATGAGAGGCCATGGATAACCCTTTTCCAGTTGTAGAACTTACAGTTATACCATTTGCTATAGTAATTTGTTCATTTGAAAGTCCTAATTTTGTGTTAAATTCATCAGTTGTGTCGTCCAAATTTTGATTATTATCAAGATTAAATATTCCATCTATATAATATATCTTATAGTTTTTATTATTTGTATTCAATGCGGAAAGTTTCATATCAGTTTTTATATTGTTTGAACCTGTAGTTCCTCCTATCCAGTTAGTTGTATCTCCAGTATAAGTACGCAATACCACATTATCTCCAGTAAGATTTATAGTTACATTTTGCATTCCATGATATTTAGCTGTGGAAACTATTGTAGCTCCTTCATAATCAGCAGCTGTAGTTCCCGGCATTAATATACCGTCAGACATATTTATCGTTGTAGTTCCCTTAAAGTTTATTGCAGAAGTATTATTATCCGCATAAAACGGTGTAGATTTTGAATGATCTACAGTATCAGTTCCACTTGCCACCACATTACTTGATGTAGCCTTATTTTCATGATAAATAGTTCCACCACTAAAATTAACTGTTCCTCCGTCTACTGCAGCCAATGCTCCATTTTCACCAGTTTGAATTTTATTACCTGTACCATTTTCAATATTTACAACAGAACCAGTTCCACCAGCTGTTCCTGCCGCTGTCTTTGTAGCCAATCCTGCGATATTTTCAAATTTATTTTTAGTAGAATTTTTATCTATTGCTTCAATATCGCTATGAATATTAACAGTTCCTTCATCTCGTGCAAATCCTATTATTGATTTATAATTTACTGCCTCTGTAGTTATTGGATTTGTTGAAGTTCCAGCATTAACGATACCTTTATTATCACCCATATAGGCAATCCCTTCTTTTGAGGATAATACTACATTTGGATAGATGTTCACTTCAGAAGGCAAGCCTTGTAATATAGAAGCTGTTGAAGTAGCACTTGAATCTCCAACATTTTTTCTTAATGCAGGATTTCCATTTATAGCTGCTGCATCTGCATCATTTTGATTAACATCTGTTTGTTTAGAACCTAACTGATGTTTAAATTGATCCCAAGTTCCTTCTGCATAAGCTATAGTTGTTCCTGTTGAAGCGTCTGCTTCTGATGTTGTTGCTCCATTAATACCATCTGTAATTGATGAACTTGTAGTTGTTACATGATAATTAGTGCTGGCTTTTCCAACATCAACAACACTTCCAAGTTTAGATATTACCATAAATCCGTTTTTAGAATATTTTCCAAACCTAATATCCATTTTCCCAACTTCTAAATTATGAATAGAATCATTACTAAAACTTGCTAAATCAGGAACATAAGTTACTGGAACTCCCAAATCTCTAATTGCATCAATTCCAATTCTCTGTCCAGATGTTACATATAATCCTACTCCTCCATCAACAGTTTTATTTGTATACCCTTTATATTTAGGAATTAATGGATTACTAAGATCTTCAACTAATTGTCCATTAATTGTCTGAGTTGTAGCAGTACTGTCAATAGCTAATTGTTTTCCTATTGTTGCTTTTACATCTATTTCACCTTGATAAATTCCAATATATGATGCTTTTGTCAAATATCCATGTGCTATTTCATTATTCTTATCAGCTAGTCCCCAAGATTTTGGAGTTGTAGTTCCTCCCATTTTACTTCCCAAAAATAAGACAACATTTTCATCTCCATAAAGGTTATTATCTGATGTAAGTTGTATTGCTGAATTCATTTCATTGGTTCCTCTACTATAAAGACTTTTTTCCCAGTTCGGTGCATAACTAAAACTAGAATAAATAATATTTGAAGCTCCTTCTGATTCAATTTTTCCATCATTTACTATTAGTCTTGGTCCTGAAATTCCCGATGACAAATATACAGTATTTCCAGTTCCATATATTTTTACATTTGTTGTTCCACGTAAAGCACCCAAATAATAAGTATTATTAATATTAACAGCAATTGCTCTGAATGCTCCTGGCATAATATAGTATACTGAATTTTCTTTACCATATACATTTACATTTGTATTTACCATAGTAACTTTCCCATGTTTCCATGTTTCAGATGTAAGAAATCCCGCTCTTCCATATAAATTAGCAGTTATATTAGAAACCGTACTGTTTAGCAATGTATGAACTCCTATCGTTCCAAGAGTAGACCCCCCAGACGGATCAGAACCTCCTGTATGTCCACTTCCATCATCTATATATCCATCTGAACCATCATCAAAATATCATCTAATATAAAATGTCAAATTATTTAAATTAACTCCCCATCTATATAAAATATTCGTTGGACGTTTATTATGATTAAGTATTGTTGACAAATCACTTTTTTTTAAAGCACCTGTATTTAAATTATTAGGATCTGGACCAACATTTTCAAGTGGTTGATTTGCAGTAATTTTAGCTTTTATAACATCAGGATTTACTCCAGCATAATATATTGTATCGGCATTATTACTATTATTTGGTAATTCACCATTAGCTCCATTGAAAAAGAAACCAGTAAATGGACTAGCATTTGGCTGAACTATGCTTACTTCTTTTTCTGGTGTTTTTGGAGTTGGTACTGTTACTGCCTTTGGTTCAACTCCATTTACTGATAAAGCATTTAATTGTGGCGCTTTTATTCCCAAATCTGGAATTTCTATCTGTACCGTCTTTGGTCTTATTGAAGCATTGACATTTATTTCTAAAAGTGGCTCTTGTGTTGAAGTGCTGCTTATAAGCCCATAAGTTGATTGTAATCCATTTCTTTCATTTGATGAAGCCATTTTTCTATTTCTATCCAATGGCAAATTCCCATAATACTTGCTCAATGGCGAGATATTCCTACCAAATAAATTTGTATTTCTTTCAAATATTCCTTCATATGAATATTTTTCAGCTTTATCTCCAAATCCTTTGTATACTCCGCTATGATTATTGTAAAAATAATTCATTCCATATTGCCAATTACTCCAAGTGCTTTTTATAACGTGATCTCCCTGTTCCATTAATTGAATTAATTCAAGATTTAATTGTTTTATTGATTTCTTATTTTCATTTTTAGTTTTTTTCAAATTTTGTTTAAAATTATTAACAGATGTGTTTATTTGTTTTATTTGATTTTCAATTGTAGTATCAGTTGCTTGTACAGCAAATAGATTATTTTCCATTCCTATTGTACCTGTTAATAGAAATACGACTAATACTTTGTCTGTATATTTAAAATCTTTTACTCTTTTTGCAAAAGATTTTAGATCTTTTTTTAATTTTAAAAAATTCTTAGTCATTTTTTTATTCTTCTATTTTTTTATTAGTATACTCTTTACTTGTAATTATATCACAAAAAAAAAAAAAAAAAAGAGTTTTTTGAAAAATAATTTATTTTTAATTTTTTATTAATTAGTTTGTGTATTTTTGTTAAACTTTAGATTAAATATAATTAGCAATATTACTTAAAAAACTTATTTAAATATTTGGAAAATAAAAAGGCCATCCCATATTTATGAGACAGCTCTATTAAAATTATTTAAATATTTAATATTGAATTCCAATACCTACTTTTACTATATTGTTTTTTAGATTATTTAATCCATATGAAGCATTTATATCAAACATATCTGTAATTTTGTATCTTAATCCTGCACTAGCATTAACTGTTGCTTTTTTATAATTTAAAGCATCAATTTTTGTTGTTGAGTCCACATCTCGTTCACTATGATACGAATTACTTCCATATTTTTGTCTATATTCTACATTTCCATACAAATCTATTTTATTTAATTCTGCTACACCATAAATACCTAATACACTATTTAATGCTGTTTCAGAGGCTTTTTTAGCTCCTATTTTATCAATTGCTCCTTCTTTAAGATTTAATACTCCGATACCTAAATACGGTTTTATATATCCATTTGTAAATAAATATTTATATCCTAATCTTGTTTCAAAGTCAAATATATTTGAAGTATATTCCGCATCATCTATCCAATTATATGAAATAATATTGCTTCCATCAAATTTATGTTTATTTGTAGAATATACTAGAGTCCCTATTAAATCAACTTTTTCATTAAAATCATATTTTGCATTCAATAAAAACTGATATGAATCAATTTTTTCTTTTATTCCGTCATAAAAATCTTTATATTTTACTTTTGAATTTTGATACCCAAATAAACCTCCCAATGTTAATTTATCATAATTTTTATTCAAAGAAAGAATAACACCATTACTTTTTCCATTATATTGTAAAATATTATGAGTCTTATCAGTATATTTAGTTCCTACTCCACCTACATAGTCGATATTTAAGTCCCAGTCCCCTTTTTCTATTTTTTTCTCAACATTTTTTATCATAGTCATTTTAGCGTTTTCTGCTAAATCCAAATCAACACGTGATCTTGGAATTACTAAAACTTTTTTTCTTTCAGTTGGAGATGTTGTACTTCCTGTTGTTGGAGTTGTTCCTGTCGAAGGTGTACTCGGAGTTGGTGTTGAAGTACCTGGTGTAGTTGTTGAGGCTGTACTTGGTGGTAAAACACTTGTTGTTACGTGAGTAATAGCTGTGCTAGCATTATTTGATCTAGATATAACAGATGGAGTGAATAAATTTCCATTTAATATTCCAGATTCTGGTAAAGTAGTAGAATTTTCGTCTAAATCTTGCCAAAAGTAATAATGTTTTGTAGAAACTGGTGCTCCCACTGGATACGCACTACTTCCATTTACTATTGTTCCTATTGTACCATTTGCTCCTTCTATTGTAATAGTTGTATCTGGATCTAAATCAAATCTTGTTCCTGTTTCTATTTTGGTTCCATTATCTAATTTTACTACATATGTTCCACCTTGATTTCCTAAAAATTGAACAATTCCTGAAAAGTTATGGCCTGATTCAGTTATTGATCCATTTGATACTGATGATCCGTTATTGTACGATGTTATTGTCATTTTAGAAAATGAATTTATACTTAATAAAGTAATTCCTAATGATAATAATAATTTCTTTTTCATATTTTTGTCCTTTCTTATTCAAAATTTTTTACTAATTTTTCATTAATTCTAAAAAAATATTTTCATTTATATTTTGAGATTTTTTTGATTATTTATCGAAAAATTTTTGTTCTATTTAATATTGATAATCTTATTAACTTCATTGATATAAATAAGAAATATGAGTTTTCTAAGATGCAAAAGTCTATAAATTAATATTTTTTATGAATCAAAGTCAATCTCCTTAAATGTAAATTAAGTAATTATAGCATAATTTAAATAAAAATTCAAATTTGCATATAGAAATTTCTAAAAAGAAATATAACTTTTTAAAATTTTGAACAGAAATATTATTTAGAAGAACATAAAAGGGGCAAGTTTGTCATTAAAATTTTCCTACCTAAAATGAAAAAATCGTTTAAAACTAATTTATGGATAAATTGAGGTAATGTCACTTTTTCTAAATTTTTGAAAGTTATAGATAATGTTTTTTTCATTCAAAAGTTTTTATATAAATTTTTCATTTTTTAAAAGGTACGCTTGTGTGTTTCCCTGTTAAACAGAAAACACTGCCTGCATAAAATAAATTTTATTATTAATCAAAGTATTGTTCTTTTATCATATTGAATATCATTTCTCATGTGTGAGAAATGATAAGTTGATTCTAAGATTTTTTTATAATTAATTATTATAAACGTGGATTATTTAAGAATGAGCATTTAAAATTTAATAATATAAATATTGAAGATTAATATGATAGACTTGTAAATATATTTCAGAACGTCAGAAAGTAGGTAAATTCATCGTTAAAAAATTTTTTGATGTAAAAGGTTGAACAAGGAGAAAAAATTGCTTAGAAAGGCTTATATTGGAAATTTTGAAAAATCCTCTATTTTTTCAAGAGGATTAATCAATGTTATTTTCATTAAACAGTATACTGAGTTCTTTATGAAAATACTGCAATGTACTTTTTGATAAGATATTTTGGTTTTTATTGGTATTTGGTTTTTGTAGTGCTTTTTTGTATATTTTTAAGTATGATAACATTTTTTTCTCTATGAAATGTCTATTTTTATCTAATTTTAAATACTCTTCTTGATTAATGCGAGCAGGTTGTTTAGAAAGATATTTTAAATCATTTATGATAACCGTTTTTGTAAAGTCTAATCCTTTACTTTTGTTTTTTTCTTTGATTGTTTTATAGGAAAATTCATGTGTTATGTTACTTCTGATAGGTATAGCAAATATTAGGTTATTGTATTCTATTAAGTGAACTGCATAAGGTCTTTTAGGTTTATATAATATTTCTTTACAGTTTTTGTATTTATTGTAAAATTTATGAGTTAGATAGAAAAATGTTATACTTTTATTTTTCATTTGTAAATCCTTTCTGATAGTTTTTTAATTGTTGTATTTGATTTGTAAAATTATTATAGCATTTTTCTGTTAAATGTAAAGTCTTTTTGTGAAATAAAAAGGATTGTTAAAATAAACAATCCATCATCTTAATCTGTATATCTTCTTTATTTTATCCTACTCGCTTATACTACGAGTATATCTTCTTAATCTGTATATCTTCTTTATTTTATCCTACTCGCTTATACTACGAGTACATCTCTATTAATATTATACTTGTTTAAAAAAATTTGTCAAGTTCTTTTAATAAAATATTTTAAAAGATTTTTATATCTTTTAAAATATTTTATATCTTTTAGGTGTCAGAAACTACCTATGAATAAAGGGGTTGAATATGTAATAAGGGGAGTTTTTGTAACATATAGGGGGAGTTTTTATTTACAATCTCCTTTTTATTTGTTATAATAGTTATAATAAATATTTTGGAGGCTTATTATGAATGATGTTGTGAAGTATCATAATCATTTTAACTCAATATCACTAAAAAACTTTAATAGTATTGAATTAAATTTATTAATGGCAATTTGTTCTCAAATTAGAGATAAAGGAATTGATGAGATAACGTTGAATTTTTCAGAATTGAAAAATATGGTAAAATATAAACATAGAGGAAATGTTAGATTTGTAAAGGATTTAGAACAAATTTATAAAAAGTTGATAACTTTAAGTATTAGAATTGAAACAAAGGAAGTAATTGATAATTTTGTTTTATTTACTCGATACAGAATAATAAAAGAAGCTCAAACAGTTACTATAAAGGTAAATGAAGATTTTAAATATTTATTGAATAATTTAGTGAAAAAATTTACTCAGTTTGAACTTGAAGAATTTATTCATTTAAAATCAAATTATAGTAAAGAAATCTATAGAAGGCTAAAACAATTCAAAAGCACGGGATTTTGGAAAATAAAAATAGATGATTTTAAAGAATTATTAAATATTCCAGAGAAATATAGAATGTCAGATATTGATAAATATGTTTTAAAAATATCAAGAAGTGAACTAGAAAATCATTTTAAAAATTTTGAAATTATTAAGATAAAAAAAGGAAGAAAAATAGAATATATCGAATTTAAATTTATTCCAGAAAAAAAATATAAAGAAAATATTGCAGTAGGAAATGAAGGAGAAGATAATAATAATCCATTTCCTCTGAGAAAGCCGAGAAAACAAAAAAAGGAAGAAGAAATAAAAATAGCTCCAGCAAGAAAAACAAGAATAATCGAAGTTGTTCCAAAGCAAGAAAAGGAAAAGACTTTAAGAGAAAAAATAGAAGAAAAAATTAGTGAAAATGATAAAATGATAGTAAAATTAGAAGCATTGTATACAGGTTTAAAAGATAAGGTACAATTTAAAAAAATAACTGAAAAATATCCAAAAAAAATAGAAAAGATAAAAAATGTTAATATGCAATTAAAAGTTATTTATGATACTGATGAAAATGAATTAACACAAGAAATAATTGAGCTGGCAGAAGAATTGCTTGCCAATAAAGTTTAGGAAATTTAAAATGATAAACCTCCGATTCTAAATACAAAATTGGAGGTTTATTTTTATTTAAATGATAGACTTAGAATAAAATATTTTTATAGTTGTGATTTTATTTCCATTTTTTCAGTTTTTAACTGTCTAATCTTTTTTTGAAATTTTTTTATTTCCTTGTTTATTTCTTCAAGTCTTTTTGCATAATCTATTTCCGCTTTTGCCTTTAATTCTTTTATTATATTTGGAGCTTCTTTTGGGTTATTTAAAATTTCTTCTACTTTTTCATCAGATAAAATTTCAGAGTTTTGATTAATATATTTAACAGTTCTTTTAGAACTTTTCAAGGCCATAGGATTTTCTCCATACTCTAAATATTGCTTATATTTCATAATAGAAATTGAAACCTGATCCTTAGAGAAGCCCATACTTTTATACCATGCCATAAAAGATCCATCTTTTTGTGTTTTAAATTTTTCCTGTGCTTCATATAAATATTTACACATTTCTTTTGTTCTATTTTGTATCAGATTCCAAGCCATATACAAGTTATTTTCAATGTTTCTTATTTCAGAAATAAACTTGTCATCAGTTATTTCATAAGCTGAAAAATCAAAATCACTTTTATACTGTTTTACATTTTCAATTGGTAAATCATCTATTTTTTTTAGTGAGTCAAATCTTCCCATTGTAATACTCCTTTGCATTTTTTATAAAAGTACATCATTTCGACCACGGTCGAAATAAAAAATTATTTTAATTCTTTGATTAATTCATTTGCAATATTTTTGTAATCTGTTGATGAAGGTGAGGACTTTTTATAATTTATAATATCAAGATTTTCTAACATTGCATTATTAATATTTGAGTCTTTTCTGACATAATTTTTTGATAAAATATTAGAATTAAGCCCTAAGTCATTTGAATTAAAAAATTCTGTAAATTCTTTTAAGGCATCTGCAAAAACTTTTGTTCTTTCTTCTATCTGTACGAAAAATACTTTTTTTAATTCTAATTTGGGATTATTTCTTTTACCAATGAAGTATATCTTTATAAGATCGTTTATTCCATTTGTGTCTATTAAGCTACATTTTGATGGTGCAACAATATAATCTGTTGCATTTAAAATACCCCTTACCGTGTTATTGATTGAACCTTCAGTATCAATAATGACATAGTCATAGTCCTGTTTCAGCTGTTCTGTTATATTTGAAAAAATATTAAAGATAGCTTGATTGTCAGAATAACTCGCAAAAAGCATTTCAAGTTGAAGTAATCTTTCATCAGAAATTATAACATCTACTTTATTTTTGCTTGTAATATATTTTGCCTTATCAAATTTCATTGTTTCGTAACATTCCTTTATTAAGTCAAAGATTGTATTATCATTCTTCAAATTAAGATAAGTTGAAATAGCATTTCTTGGGTCAGTGTCTATTAATAATATTTTTTTCCCTTTCAAGCTCATTGCATAAGCAAGATTAACGGCTGTAACAGTTTTTCCAGCTCCGCCTTTAGGATTTACTATGCTTATAACTTTCATAAAATACCTCCTTTAAAAATTTATTTATATTTTAGATTTCGACCGCGGTCGAAATGTTAAAATTGACAAATATAAAATAAAAAATTATATTTAATAATATTGTACTTTGACTTCCTTAAAACGTCAATAATAATTTTTTTCATCTATCTTTCAATTTTTTGTGTTTAAATAAATGTCTTTTTATGACTAAAAATTTATCAATAATGTTTACTAAATTTTTTAGATGAAGCTGGCAGAAAAATGATTCGGCTTTGCGAAGTGGAACGCTCGCATTACGAACTCATTTTTTGCCTGAAAAGCCCTCGGCGTTTGAGAGCTCGGCAGTAATTTTTGAAAAAAATGACAGGCG
>ERZ772926.1047-NODE-1047-length-13954-cov-8.281747_pt1 | contig 13954 bp, 11 predicted proteins | sample MGYA00511136_ERZ772926 | MGnify/ENA primary metagenome ERZ772926 (study PRJEB29015, sample SAMEA2737917) | human oral metagenome | biome: human oral; feature: human-associated habitat; material: dental | place: China | collected 2153 ... | reverse complement strand
CTATTTTGTTTAAATGCTTCTGGACCAAATTCATTGAAAATAGGGTCATTGTAGTTATTTCCATTATAAAATCTGTCAGGAAATATATTATACCAGATTGCTTCCTTGGACCAGTTAGGTATTTTAAAAATCTGAATATCTTCCGATGAAGTTTTTACAGACAGCCTCTTTGGTTTTTTCTCGTATGACAAATCTTTTCCGTCAAAGTATGCTTTAACTCCACCATCTTCCAGAACGAAGAAATAAAGAATCTTTTCAACTTCCTTTCCAAAGTCGATTATTCTTTCAAAATAGTCAAAACCATTTGTTTTGTCCCTAAATCTTTCCAGCTCATAAATCATCTCATAATTGTCTTCTTCGTTAAGAACCACACTTATATAAGCTCTTTCCACATCATTCATCTGGGTTCTTATTTTAAACTCATATTCCCTGTCTGAAAGCTTATTAAAATATTTCAGGCTTTCATAATTATGAACTATCGCTTTAAGGTTAGTTTTTCTATCTATGGCTTCAAATACAAATTTTCCTGTACCAAGATCCCCCTGTGGAAACAATGCTCCATTTTCTCCGATTATAAGCTTCAGGTTTTCATTTTTCGGATACCATTCATTATCAATCAGATATTTATATTCATAAGTTCCTTCAGATAATACCAGTTCAATCTCATAAAGAGTATCTTCTATATGATGGACAGGCTCATCATCTGCAGTCCATCCATTAAAAATTCCTGATATTTTTATTTCATCAGCTTTTTCAAGATTAAAATCCTTTATATCCAGTTTCATTCTATGAAATTTTGTTTTTGAAAATAAAACCTTGTTTTTTTCAGCATCATAAGTTATCAGAATATCCAGTCCCTTCTGGAATCCTGTTATTGGTTTCGGAGGAGTATTCTTTTCTACCTTTGCTTCAAAATCAGTTGCAAAGGGAGCCGTATGACTGTAAGTAACTCCCTCCAGATTTCCATTTTCATCTTCCAGCGAAAAAGAATAGCTTCCCGGTTCTATATTTGACCATTTGCATATGTATATTCCGTCGTTTCTTTTTTTCAGCTCTATTTTTTTGTATAATTCGTTGTTTCTGAATATTAATACTCTGCTTTTCATTTCTCTCCCAATTCCTTTATATATAAACTTCTTATCCTCTGTTTTCCAGATATGGAAATCTATATTTCAAAAAATACTTTATACGCTCTGTATGTTTCATACAAGTCAGCCTTAGAGGATATTTCAAACAGTGAATGCATCGATAAAAGTGCCGGTCCTGCATCTATTGTTCTTATTCCATAGTAGGCAAGGAATTTTGCAACAGTTCCTCCTCCACCTTCATCAACTTTTCCAAATCCTCCAAATTGATATTTTATATCATTTTTATTAAATATCTGTCTTATTTCCTGAATAAATTCAGCATCTGCATCATTTGCCGATACTTTTCCTCTGCTTCCTGTATATTTTGCAAATGCCAGTCCATAAGAAAGTCTTGCAACATTTTCAGGATCGTGAACAGATTTAAATACAGGATTCATTGCAGCAGTAACATCTGATGACAATGCCTTTGAATTCCATAAAGTTTCCCTCAGAATCTGATCATTGTAGTTTTCTTCAGTCATTGAAAGAAGTTTTCCTACAATTAATTCAGGCAATGTTGTCTTCAAGCTTGTAGAACCTTCACTTCCTATTTCTTCCTTATCTGTAAGATATACCATTACAGTCTTTTCAGGATTTTCCACTTCATAAAGGGCTCTTAATGAAGTATATGCACATATTCTGTCATCCTGACCATATCCTCCTATCATGCTCTGGTCAATTCCAACATCTCTTAATTTCCCTGCCGGAACTACTTCAAGTTCTGCTGTAATAAAGTCATCTTCCTCTATTCCATATTCTTCCTTAAGCTTATTAAGTACAAGCTGTTTTGTCTGTTTCTTTACATTTTCATCATTTACAGGCATATTTCCAAATAAAAGTTTCAGTTCCTCTCCTTTGATAACTTCCCTTGTATTTCTATCATCCTGAACTTTATATGACAGATGTGGAAGTATATCAGGTACACTGAATACAGGGTCTGTATCCTTTTCACCTATTGAAAGTGTAATTTTTTTCCCATCAGCAAGGAATACTACTCCATGCAGTGCTAAAGGTGTAGCTGCCCATTGATATTTCTTTATTCCTCCATAATAATGTGTATTTAAAAGGGCAAATTCCTCTTCTTCCTTTATTGGATTAGGTTTTAAATCAAGTCTTGGAGAATCAATATGTGAAACTATCATGTTAATTCCACTTTTAATATCTTTTCCCACTATTACTGCAATAAGGTTTTTATCCCTATTATTAAAGTAAACCTTATCTCCTGTTTTCAATTCTGTCTTTTCGTTTATATTCACAAACCCATTTTTCTTAAGTTCTTCTTCCGTAACAGTTACAAATTCCCTTTCTGTCTTTGCAGAATCAAGGTATGCCTTATACTCTTCCGAAAATTCAAAAATTCTTTTTTTCTCATCTTCAGTATAATTTTTCCATAAATTTTCCCTGTTCATATATATACCTCCTATGTTAACTTTATATTCCTATTTTGAATAGTAAATTGTATCATTTTTATAAGTTTTAGTCTATACAAAATTTTTAAGTACAACAACCCATAAAATAATACAGATATAAATTTATTTAAAAAATATTATAGTAAAAAATAAAACGGATATCTGAAAAATTCTTTCCGAACCAGTGAATAAGTCCATTTTATTTCCAACAAATATCCGTTCTATACAATTAAATTTTTATAAAATAAACAGTAAACATTTTTTATTCCCGTATAGTGCCTTTTATGGCTCTGTCAAGTATGCCTGTCAGATAGGCAAGTGTTACTCCATAATTTGTTATAGGAACTCCTTTTTCTTCTGCTATCCGTATACGGTTTAACATATTCTTCCTAGTTATCATACATGAACCGCAATGAATAATGAGGTCCACATTTTCCATGTGAAACTCCTTCTCTTTAAAAGTTGCACCATTCTGAAAAATAATCTTCAGATTGGGGTTTATTTTTTTCTTTAGAAGATTAGGTATTTTTACAGTTCCTATATCTTCATGTGAAGTTGTATGAGTACAGCTTTCTGCAATCAGGACAGTTCCTTCCTTTTTATTTTTCAGTTCTTCCAGTGCCTCAATTCCTTTGATAAACTCCCTTATATCTCCCTTCTGTCTGGCAAACAGCATTGAAAAACTGGTTAGAGGTATATGGTCAGGAACTATTTTATCCACTGTTTTGAACACCTGCGAATCTGTAATTACAAGGTCGATTTTCTGAATTTCCTTTATTGTTTCCTCAAGTTCAGTCTCTCTCACCACCACTGTTTTTATTCCGTTATCAAGGCATTCCCTTATTACCTGAACCTGTGGCAGTATGAGTCTTCCCTTCGGAGCTTCTGAATCAATTGGTACTACAAGCACAACTGTCGAACCATAGGCAGCCAGATCTCCTATTAATGGCGGATCTTCTTCCTGTTCTTTCAGATTTTTCAGTATTATTTCCAATAAGTTTTCCCTTTTTAAGTTTATATTTTCATCTAAAAAACTATCTCCTGAATTTTCCTTCCTTAATTTTTTTCTTTCTTCCTCCTTTAGCTGATCAAGTTTATTCCAGACAAAAACATAAGGTATCCTGAATCTCTGAAAAAACAGCTTCGCTTCCTTTTTTTCCTCCTTGTCTATTTTTCCGGCATTCAGAACATATATTGCTAAATCTGTCTTCTGCAAAATTTCTTCTGTCTTTTCAACTCTCATTCTTCCTAAACTTCCAACATCATCCAGCCCTGCCGTATCTATAATCCTGACAGGTCCGTAGCCTATCAGTTCCATAGACTTGTAGACTGGATCCGTAGTTGTTCCGGGAACATCTGAAACCAGTGAAATTTCCTGATTTAGCAGAAGATTAAAAATACTCGACTTTCCAGCATTCCTTCTTCCAAAAAAGGCTATGTGCTTTCTGTTTGAGTCAGGCGTATTTAATCTTTCCATCATAGATACAGATCCCTTTCTCCAGCCTTCAGTTTATCTATATTTTTCAGAACAAACTGTTCCAGTTTTTTATTTTCAATTGTTGCCGCCTGTTCCTTCACAAATTTTTCCACTTTCGCAAGTAATTCCTTATCTCCATAATCTACCGCATATTCCACAAGTGTTGTCAGGGCATTTGGTTTACACAAATTATGAATCTTTTCAGATTTTGCTATTTCCATGAATTTTTCTCCGACTCTTCCTGTTCTGTAGCATGAAGTACAGTAACTAGGAATATATCCTGCCGCCATAAGATCTTCTATTACCTGTTTTGGGCTTCTTTCATCGGCAGTGGCAAACTGATTTACATTTCTTCCCTTTATGTGCTCTTCATATCCTCCAACTCCTGTACATGAACCTGCACTTACCTGAGAAATTCCGTGCTGCAGAAGTATTTCCCTCATTTCAGCTGTTTCCCTTGTTGACAGTATCATACCAGTATATGGAACTGCTATTCTTATAATTGTAACGATTTTCTTAAATGTTTCATCATCCAGCAGATAAGGGAATGTTTCCAGGTTTACTCCTTCTGCAGGTCTTAATCTTGGAACTGAAATTGTGTGGAATCCTACTCCAAATCTTTTTTCCAGATGCTCATTATGCATCATAAGTCCTAATACTTCAAATTTAGGATCTGCCAGTCCAAATAAAACTCCAGCTCCTACATCTTCTATCCCTGCTTCCATTGCCCTGTCAAAAGATGTTGTATGGTAGTCATAGTTTCCCTTTAGGCATTTAGGGTGAACTTTTTTATAAACTTCTTCATCATAAGTTTCCTGAAACAAAATGTAAGTTCCTATTCCCTTTTCATTTAATCTTCTGTAATTTTCAACTGTTGTTGCAGCTATATTTACATTTATTCTTCTTATTTTACCATTTTTATTATAAGTGTCGTAAATTGTATCTATTGCTTCTAATATATATTCTATATCACAGTTTACAGGGTCTTCCCCTGCTTCCAGAGCAAGTCTCTTATGTCCCATTTCTTCAAGAATCATAACTTCCTTTTTTATTTCTTCCATTGTAAGTCTTCTACGGTGAAATTTATTTTCCCTCTTGTATCCACAGTAAACACAGTTATTCACACAAAAATCACTTATGTAAAGCGGTGCAAACAGAACTACCCTGTTACCATATACATCTTTTTTTATTTTTCCAGCTATCTGAAACATTTTTTCAACCAGATCGGCATCCTCGATATGTAAAAGCTTTGCTATGTCCAGATGTGTTATTTTTTCCTTGTTTTCTGCTTTTCTAAGTATTTCCAGTATGTCTTCCCTTGAAGGATTTTTTCCTTCTTCCAACAATTGAAATATTTTCTCTCTGTCAATTTTTACATGTTCCTTGAATCTTTCCATTAATTTCATCTCCTTTTGGATCAGAAAGCTTTGAAATTGTCATTTCAAGCTTCTTTTCCATTAGCATATAGTATTTTAAACCTCAACTATCATCTCGCCTCATAAACTCTTTAAAAATCAATTTTCATGAATTTCCAGTATTTCTAAATGTTTTAATCCATTTCTTTTTTAGAAACTGTAGTTTTCACCTGTATTTCAGGGATGCTTCCTAATTTTCCTGTAAATGCATTTATTTCATCCATTGTTCCAAGCATTATTATTGAAACTACTGATACACCTTCATTATGAAAAGGAAGTCCCATTCTTCCGTAAATATGCTGCTGAAAGTTTGCCACGATGTTGTTAAATTCATTCTGATGCTCTTTAGCATTTTCCATCATAACACTTATTACTGCTATTCTTTTTTTCATAATCCCATTCCTTTCAAGTCAAATTTTAGAAAATAACATTCCCTATCTAATTTTATTATATCTTTAAAATTGCTTAAGTCAATAAATTGAAAAAGATTATTTTTCATTTGAAAATCAAATAGTTTTAATAGCAAAAAAAGGAGGCTGTTTCAGAATTTAAAATGAAAAAAAATACATTTATTCATTTACTAAATTTTTCTGAGACAGTCCCCTCAAATATTTTATATTCAGTTTTAATTTTGGTACGGCCTAGGGGGATCGAACCCCTGTTGCCAGGATGAAAACCTGGAGTCCTAACCACTAGACGAAGGCCGCTCATTCATACTCTTATCTATTTACTTTTTTTAATACTCACAGACAAGAAATATGATACCATATTTAAAATTATTTGTCAACAACTTTTTTTTAAAAAATTTATATTTCTTCAAGTTTTTCTATTTTCCCTTTTTTATATTTTTATTACAATAATTTTTTGCATTCTATTTAATTCAGTTTCAATTTCATCATTCGCTGATATTTTCATCGTTACTCTATTTAAATAATTTTTTTCCAATATTTCTATTCCAAATTTTCGAGCATTTCCACTTAAAAATGCTTCAGTCTCAGATATATTTTCATAATCATAATCTAAAATAAAAATAGACTTTTTTACATACTCTACAATCCCTGCTTCATTAACAGCTAACTTTGCAGTTTTAGCATAATTTCTTATAAGTCCTCCCGCTCCAAGTTTTATGCCTCCAAAATATCTTGTAGCAACTAGTGCAACATTATAAATATCTAAAATTTTTAATATTTCTGCCATAGGTTTTCCAGCTGTATTGCTAGGCTCACCGTCATCATTATATTTAAAATATTCTTGCCCATCTTCTACAACTCTATAAAGCGGGACATTATGGGTTGCTGTTGGATGTATTTTTTTTATTGAATCAATAAATTTTTCTGCTTCAATTACTGCTGAAACTGGCTTAATATATCCAATAAATTTAGATTTTTTTTCCTCAAATTCAATTATTGTTTCCTTTTGTACACTTTTCAATCCTAATTTTCCCTTCCTTTCATAATTTTACCACTATCCAATCAATTTTCTTGACTTACAAATTCAATTAATTCTTTAATCGTATTAAAAACTGTTCCATAGTCCAATATTGGACGTTTTATTGTTAAAATAATGACTCCACATTCTTGACATGCTTGAACCTTTTGAAGTTCTCCACCTGTTTCTCCACTTTCCTTTGTAATAAGATACTGAAATCTCTCATTTTATTAGAGAGAGAGTTTAGTTCGCAAAAGCTCGCTACTTCTTATGCAGTTCTCTTAATACCTTATATTTTTTTAAGATATTATTGAACTTCTTAATATTTCTATTAAGCACAGACTATATCTTACCCCGCAGCTTTACCTGTTTGGGTCTGCCCACTTCCACCAGCTTTGGTGTACTCCCTAAAGGGATAGTCGTTGAACCTTACCTTGCGGTCTTGGCTGCTGATTGCCCATTGTTCTTTTGATAAATTTTCTTTTAGCACTTAGGTTTTAACCATTTTTATTTTTTATGCCATCTGATTTATTTTTTCCGCTTTCGCAACGATCACACTTATATCTTTATATTTATTTTAAAGTAGATATTATGTTGTCGTCAAATCAGCTTTAGGGTTTTCCAGCAATTCAAGCAGTATTAGACAGTTTTTTAACTGCCTATACATACATATTTCTATATATGTTGACTATACTTTACAAGTTAATTTACAATTTTTAGTTTCAATTGTATATTTTATAGTTGTAGTTTTAATCAATTTTATAATTTTTCAATATTGCAGCATTCATATCTTTAGAAAAAGGTCCTTGCATAGCAATTATATTCTTTGGCAAATATCCAAGTTTTTCTGCATTTTGTATAGAAGTTGTTGTTGGCAATATTCTAATAAACAAATTATTTTTTTCTGCTATACCTCTTAACTCTGCTAAAGTATTTGATCCCAATGTACTCAATATATTTTTATTTTCAAATTTATTTAAAAATACATTTATTTCCTGCAAATTTTTAAACTGAAATACATTTTCAGTTCCATAATCTAATATTTTTCTTTCAAATCTTACATATTTTATTTTTTCCCCTGCTATATTTCGCTCATTCAAATAACTTATCATTGAAATAACAGTATTACTAATATTTTGTGCATATGGATGACTTGCATCAATAATTAACTGAACCTCTTAATAAAATCAAAAATTGATTTAATCTTTAGAAGTTGTTGTTCACATAGATTCGCTACTTCCTATGCAGTTCTCTTAATATCTTATATTTTTTAAAGATACTTTTAAACTTCTTAATATTTCTATTAAGCACAGACTATATCTTATCCCACAGCTTTATCTGTTTGGGTCTACCCACTTCCACCAGCTTTGGTGTACTTCCCTCAGGAGGAATAGTCGTTGAACCTTACCTTTCGGTCTTGGCTGCTGATTGCCCATTATCTTAACACTTAGGGTTTAACCTTATGTCATCTAGTATATTTTTTCTGCTTTCGCAACGTTCACACTTGCCTCTCTCCTTAATTTGTTAAGGTGGAGTTGCTATGTTGTAGTTATACTAGCTTTAGGGGTTTCCAGCAATTCGAGCAGTATTGGGTAACTTCTTTTAAGTTGCTACCTCTACATACATATTTCTATATATGCTGACTATACTTAATGGTCTAACTCACTTCTTACGTCACAAGTGTGCGACCATATTTTTAATCAATCGTACTAAGTATTTCTTCCGAAAAATAAAACGAATTGTAATCCCCTTGCTCAAACGATAAATATGGATATTCCTTCAAGTCTTCAAGGCTAATACTTTCCTTTTTTGCCAAAGGATGATTAAAACTAATAAAAACATGCGGCTTTGCAGTAAATAATTCAATAAATTTCAGATTATTTCTTTTTATCATTTTCTCAATCACAGTTTTATTCGCTCCCGAAGTATACAAAATCCCAATTTCACTTTTTCTTTTGCTCACATCTTCAATAATTTCATTAGTCTGAGTTTCCCTAAGCGTAAAATCGTACTTATTTTCCCCAAACTTCTTAATCACATCCACAAAAGCATTTACTGCAAACGAATAATGCTGTGTAGACACCGAAAAATGTCGAGTTATCTTATTTCCCTTCTTATACTCTTCCTCCAATAAATCTGTCTGTTCTAAAACCTGCCTTGCATACCCTAAAAATCTATCTCCCTCAAGAGAAACAATCACTCCCTTATTTGTTCTGTTAAAAATTGATATATTCATTTCATCTTCCAATTCTTTTATAGCCTTAGTCAGTGCTGGTTGAGACACAAAAAGCTCTTTTGCAGCATCACTCAATGTCCCTTTTTCAGCGACTGTAACTACATACTTTAATTGCTGTAATGTCATTTTACCCCTTTCTTTTTTTATTAAAATAATTGATAATTACTTTAAGCCCTGCTCTGTCGCCTTAGTCCGCATAACAAAAAAAGCTGATATTTCTACCAGCTTCCTCCACCTCCCCCGCCGGAACCTCCGCCAGAGAAACCTCCTCCACTAAAGAAGCCGCCTCCGCCTGAGCCACTCTTGGATGAACTAAATTTTTCACTCATAATTTTCGATTTTCCACTGCTATAACTTCTTGAAAATGCGTTCGTAAAACTATGATTACTATAAGCGTACATATGAGTGTGGCTATTTATATAAGATTCATTTATGTCGAAGTTGTATAATTTTATTGTTTTTTTCATTAATTTTATTGCCTCATTTTTTACTCCAAGCGCTACTGCAAAAGGCAAGATTCCATTAAAATATTCGATTAATTCCTTTACATTGTCAAATTTTCTTATCTGATTCTCTTCTGCCGTTTTTATATACATTTTCATACCTTTCAGGTATTCTTTTTTTCTCAAGCCTTCATTTGTATATTTCCCAATTAACTTTGAATACGTAATAAATAGTATTACAAAATATGTTACAAAAACAAAAATCTCAATTCCCTGATAAAAAGATACACCTAAAATCGCTATAATTATTAGCCCTGTTAACAGTTTTTTACTAACAGTTATCCAAATTCTATGAAAAAATGAGCCTAATGTTATAAGTATATACAGTATTATAAAAGGATTGAAAATCTCAAAATTTGTCTGTGAAAATATAAAAATTATAAAAACAGGAGCTGCACAATAAAATGGAACTAAAAAACTTCCATTATTTTTATAAATTATTTTATTATACTTATCCTTCAGGATTTCAATAATACTATTTGCCTTATTATAAATTCTTTTTTCACCACCAAAAATATTATTCTTTTCTGAAGAAAGAGCATCAAGCAGCATTCTTTCCTCTTCAGCCAGTTCAGTTTCCTGTGTATACACAGTTTTGAATCCCTTATTATATTTAATTTCACCATTAACTCTATTTGCTACTATAAACCCTTTTGTAAGTAATGTAAATATTCCTGCATTTAATATTTCCACTGTGTCTCTTTCACCATTTATATATGCCGCAAACATTGGAGAAATGTCTTTTGGCAAATTAAATTCTGGAATTACAGATTTTCCTTGCGGATCCCTTCCAAAAAAATTCCATGTTACGATTGAATAAATTGTAAGAAACAATAACAAAAATGGCAAAATTATAGTTGCAGGATTGGAAAGATATACAATTCTCAGCTTATCTGCCAAAGTTGGACTTATTTTATCTGTTTTCAAATTTAGCATAAATGTAAGCCCATTTTTGGGCTCCAGCTCTTTTGTTGCAATGTGTATTTCTACATCATTTTCTAAAATATCATAATTTTCACCTTTTTCTCCATAACTTCCAGTATAAACTTCCAATTTTTTAATTTCATTTTTTTTAATTTCCTGTCCATCAGAAAATCTTATAATGACGCTTGCCCGTTCAACAGGAACATTCCAGAACTGCCCAATCGCATTGTAATATACTTGATAAATTCCATCTTTTTCAAATACTGCATTATATATCACATAGTTAAACTCATATCTGTTTACGCCATTTTCCACAAATCTGTCTGCAGAACCTACTCTATATCTAATACCTTCATCAAAAAGTTTTGTAGAGTATTCTTCAGAAATACCATTTCTCTTTATCGAATTCATTTTTATGTAAGATTTGTGAATATCCACCCCATTTTTCTTTGAACGTAACGGAATATCCCTATAAATACCGTGCTTTGCAACACCGTCAAATTCATAGTCAATTACTTCATTTACTGTCAAAGTCCCATTTTTATTTATCTGAACTGTAACGTCATAATTTGTTATTTTTTCAGCAATTAACGATTTTGTATTTAAGAAAAATAACGTGAAAAATACAAAAATTATTGAAAAAATATTATTTAATTTTTGTTTGTTAAAACTTTTCATAACAATCCCCCTTCTAAAAATCCATTTAAACAAATTAAAATTTAACTTCTGGAACTTTTTCCGCCTCTTCCACAGCATTAAAGAACTCGGCTTTTTTAAATCCAAAAATTCCGCCAAAAATATTATTTGGAAAAGTTTCCACAAAAGTATTTCTATCTCTTGCTGTTCCGTTGTAATATTTTCTTGAACTTTGAATTTCTGTTTCTATTTGAGTTAATTGGGATTGTAAGTTCAAAAAGTTTTCATTTGCCTTCAAGTCTGGATAATTTTCCTGTAACATCATTATCGATCTTAACGTTTTTGTCATTTCATTTTCAAGTTTTTGAATTTTTTCAATATTATCAATATCCTTTGTATCAATCGACATCATTTGACTTCTCAATTTTACCACATTTTCCAGCGTTTCTTTTTCATGTGTTGCATAACCTTTAACAGTATTAACAAGATTTGGTATCAAATCCAGCCTTTTTTGCAAATATACGCCTATTCCGCTCCAACCTTCCTCATTCAAATTCTTCAATTTAATATATTTATTGTAAATCCCCATTGCCATCAGAACCAAAATCACCAAAATTCCTATAAAAACAAATACAATATTCATAATTCATTCTCCTCTTCTATTTTTTATTTTTATTTATTTTATTTAACATAAATCCAATTAATATTACCACAACAGCTCCTATAAAAACATTATAATAAATCGTATAATCCCTTGGCTTTGAAACTTTCTTTCCATCTGCTTTTTCCAATTTTCCTACCAAAACTTCATCCCGTTCCTTTATTGAATCGACAAATTCCGCAATATCGTATTCTGGCTTATCTAAACTTTCATCTCCAAAGGTTATTTTATAATCTTCCCCTTCTGTAGCCCTAAACACAATTCTGTCTGGAACATAGTTTCCTGTTACCCCTTTTATTTTGAGCGGTGAATTATCTCCATTCCTTATTTCAACGATTATTTCAGACAATTTCGGAACATTTTCTAAATTTATCATCAAATTTGACTTTTCCCCAACTTTAGAAATTATCCCTTCCGCATAAAAATCATCTCCGCTTCTCACAGCATAATTTCTCTGAAATTCATCTTCCACATCCAGAACAATATTTTTTAACGGCAAAAACTTGCTCTTGATTTTTAGAATTGTACTTTTTCCTTCCTGCTCAACTTTATAATCCAATTTTGTCCCTATAGTTCTAAATTTCCCAGCCTCACTACTTGACAATTTCAAAATTGCTTCACTAAAAATATTCCCTTTATCTAACGGCGTTACAACTTTATAAAATTCATATCTTTTTTCCGAAAATTCTATTGTCAAGTTTGACTTATCAGGTGTCTTATAAATTTCTCCCGAAGCTATCTGTTCCCAATCTGTACCGTTATTACTTCCAAGCAAAGTATATTCGGTGTAAAAATTTTTGGAAGCAATCAGCGCAAGCCTATTTCCAATTATATCCTTTAACGAACTATCAGAATTAAATTTTACAATAAATTCCATCTTATCTTTTTTCGTCAACACTTCATCTATTTTTGCCTTTGCCACAACTTTTTCGCTGTTCTTTTCCTGTTCTTTTCCAGATTCAATAACATAAGGAACTTCTTTCCCATTTTTATCAATTATCCGTATATCTCCAAGATTATTTTTACTGTTCTCATAAATATCCTCTGTTAAAAAAAATTGCTTGTATGCCGACTTTCCTGTTATTTTTATAGTTTTAAAATACTGGCTGGAAAAAAGTTGAATAATTGTTATTAAAAATAAAAACAATATTATTTTATTTATTTTCTTCATTTTTCTCACCTTTCCCAAAATCCGTGTCACTCAAACTCTCTTTAACTTCCTGCTCCAACTTCTTCAAAGCCGTCTGATAAATATAGGAAGTTCCAATCAAAATAGCCCCCATACTAAAGTAAGCAATCAACTTATAGGAATTATCAAATCGTAAGAAATCCCATAAAAAACTTTTTGCCACAAAAAATATTCCTATTCCAAGCCCAATTCTTCTAACATTCCTATTTGGCACTCTAAATCCTTTCCAGACTAAATATCCACATAGTAACAGTCCAACTATATCCAAAGCTAGTCCAGCTCCTAAAAACAGCATATTTGACTGTTCGTATATTCGTAAAATAATATTTGCTACACAAAGGAAATATATTGATTCTCCGAGTATCCACAATGGTTTTTTCTCATTTTTTTTGAAAAAGCATAAATGAATATCATTTTTTGAAACCATAAATAAATATATATTTACAAGAACTAGCAAAATTAGATATATCTGAAAGTTTATTGGCGGATATCTTGAATACAAATTTTCTTCTACCCATTCTCCGCTTCCAAGAATATATTTTACACAATTAAACATATTTATAAATAACAAATAAATTATTTCAATTATTACTAAAAATTTCAAACTAAAACTATCTTGTAATTTTTTTATTTTATATGTTACCAGTCTTAAAATAAAAAGTGAAAATAATACACCAAACAATACATCTTTACCATAATTTATCGTTTCAAATGAAGTAACAACATTAAAAACAACTTTATTTATAAAAAATATTGAATATACAAAAATCAGATATTTAAATATTCCATTTAAAACCCGTACTTCTTTTTTGTAACTTTTCTGCTTTATCATAAAATAAAGTATAAATGAAAAAGATATTATCATCAAATCCTGAATATACACAAGCAAATATGTTTCTTCCCGCACAATTAAATTACTTACCAGCGAAACTAGATAAATCGCAATTGT
>ERZ772926.1043-NODE-1043-length-13996-cov-12.734883_pt1 | contig 13996 bp, 16 predicted proteins | sample MGYA00511136_ERZ772926 | MGnify/ENA primary metagenome ERZ772926 (study PRJEB29015, sample SAMEA2737917) | human oral metagenome | biome: human oral; feature: human-associated habitat; material: dental | place: China | collected 2153 ... | reverse complement strand
CTCGCTAAGCAAGATTTACGATGCACTTGGTTATGATGTTTTCAAGATAAACCACATTGGAGATTATGGAACGCAGTTCGGTAAGATGATCTGTGCATATAGAAGGTGGGGGAATCGCGATGATGTTATAAATTCACCTATCAAAACTCTGCTCAGCTACTATACTAAGTTTCACGTTGAAGTTGAGGAGCATCCTGAACTGGAGGACGAGGCTAGAGCCATCTTTACAAAGCTTGAGCAGGGCAACAAGGAAGAAGTTGAACTTTGGCAGTGGTTCCGTGATGAGAGTCTCAAGGAATTTCAGAGAGTTTACAATATGCTAGGCATAGAGTTTGACTCATATAATGGTGAGAGCTTCTATTCGGATAAGATGCCTAGGTTTGAGAAGGAGCTTTCAGACAAGGGACTTCTTCAGGAATCCAAAGGAGCTCAAGTTGTAGACCTCGAAGAGTACAAGCTCGGAACAGCCTTGATTAAAAAGTCGGATGGCTCATCGCTATATATTACAAGAGATATAGCTGCTGCTGTTTATCGTAAGGAAACCTACGATTTCTATCGCAATATCTATGTCGTTGCCTCGCAGCAAAACCTTCACTTCCAGCAGTTGTTTAAAATCATTGAGCTTATGGGATACGACTGGGCTAATCAGTGCGTTCACGTGCCTTTCGGCTTGGTACGTCTTGAGGAAGGAACTATGTCGACAAGACATGGACGCGTGGTATTCCTGGAGGATGTTTTAAACGGTGCAATAGAAAAGACAAAAGAAATCATTGAAGAGAAGAATCCTGATATTGAAAACCTTGAGGAGATTACTTCACAGGTTGGAATCGGTGCTGTTGTTTTCAATGAACTTTCAAACAACAGAATTAAGGACTATACATTTAAGTGGGACCAGATTTTAAACTTTGACGGCGAGACAGGACCTTATGTTCAGTACACTCACGCAAGATGCGCAAGTCTTCTTCGCAAGGTCGGAGATGAGACTATAGCTAAGGCACAGGAAGCCAATAATGTTGACTTCGCTCTTCTGGCAAAGTTGGACAGTGCATACGAACTGACAAAACTTATCTATGCTTTCCCGGGAATTGTTGAGCAAGCCGGTGAAAAGTATGAGCCTTCAATCATTACAAGGCACATAATAGACATCGCTCAGTGCTTCAACAAGTTCTACCATGATGAGCACATCATCGTAGAGGATGAGGCGGAGAAGGTATCGAAGATTGCACTCGTAGTCGCAACAAAGAGAGTTATTGCTACCGGAATCGGTTTGCTTGGAATGAAAGCACCGGAGCGTATGTAGATGAGATACGAGGGGAATATTTATAGACCGCCGAGCGAGGCATACAGCCTGCTCGTTCAAGTTACAATAGGCTGTGCCTACAACAAGTGCACTTTTTGCAGCATGTTTAAGGACAAGCAGTTCAGGGTTAGAGATGTTAAAGAAGTAATAGAGGATTTGATTGAGGCGCGAAGCATCTATTCACATGTGGATAAAATCTTCCTTTGCGATGGAGATGCGATGTGCTTATCAACGGATAAACTTATGTTCATACTGGAGAACATCAAAGCTTTATTTCCGGAGCTAAGCCGTGTAGGCATTTATGCGCGCGCTCAGGACATCCTTCGCAAAAGTCCTGAGGACCTGGCTCGGCTGGCGGCTGCGGGTCTTGGGATTGCGTACATCGGTGCCGAGTCAGGCAGCGACCTTGTGCTTGAGAGTGTGAACAAGGGCGCCGGGCGCGCAGACACCGTGGCCGCTGTTCATAAGGCGGAGGAAAACGGTATCCGTACATCAGTCACCTTTATCTCGGGACTTGGAGGCAGGAAGCTATGGAGAGAACACGCGATAGAGACAGGCGAGATGATCAGTGAGATGGATGCTTCCTACGTGAGTCTTTTGACATTGATGTTAGATCCATCGGCTTCGATAACAGATGAGATAGCAAGAGGTGAATTTGAGGTTTTGAGCGGTGAAGAAGTTGTAGAAGAAACCTACCTTCTCCTGCAGCATGCAAATCCGAAGAAGAGCTGTGTTTTCAGAAGCAATCACGCTTCAAACTACGTTTCACTTCGCGGAAATTTGCCGGAGGATAGAGATATGATGCTCTCCCAACTTGAGAAGGTTATGAAGGATAGAGGCATGCTCAAGGACGAGCGCTTCCGTATGCTCTAGCTTTGATGAGGAATAATATGAGAATTTTGCTTACAACCCTAAATTCTAAATATGTACATTCCAACCTGGCGCTGAAATATCTGTACGGCGTTTCGATTGGTTCAGGACTTGATATAAGTCTGCAGGAGTTTACTATCAATAACGATAGGGACTATGTCTACGGAGAAATCGTCAGAGGTGGCTACGATTTAATCTGTTTTTCCTGCTATATCTGGAACATCGAGGAAATCAAAATCCTCGCAAGTGAGGTAAAGAAGGCATGCCCGGATACGAAAATCCTGCTCGGAGGTCCGGAGGTCAGCTTTGAAACTGATGCTCTCATGAGAGAGAATCCTTGGATAGATTTTGTCATTCGAGGCGAGGGAGAAAACGGCTTCTTTGAGTTTTGCAAGGTGCTCGTCATGCATGATGGAGAGCCAAACTTTGATGTAAAGGAAAGCGGGCTTGCAAGCGTTAAATCGCTGAGCTACAGGTTCGGTGAAGAAATCATAAATAACGAGCTATCAAAGCCTATGAACCTAAACCGACTACCTTTTCCTTACGAGTATCTGGAGCTTGAGAGCGATAGAGTCATATATTTTGAGAGTGTACGCGGATGTCCATACCGCTGTAGTTACTGCCTTTCTTCAGTGGAAAAGGGACTTCGCATCCTTAATACTGAGAACGTCGAGAGACAGCTCAGATACTTTCTTGTAAATAAGGTAAAGCAGGTCAAGTTCCTCGATAGGACTTTCAACTTCAGCGAGGCCAGATCCTACGAAATTTGGAAGTTCCTCATAGAAAACGATAACGGCATCACGAATTTTCACTTCGAAATATGCGGGGAATTGCTAACGGACAGACAGATATATCTGCTTAGAAAAGCTCGCAAGGGACTGTTCCAATTTGAGATTGGTGTACAGACTACAAACCAAGTGACTTTGACGTCAATAGGGCGAGATACGGATGTGGAAAGGCTTTTCTCAAATGTGCAGAAACTACAGGATGGTAAGAACATACATATTCATCTGGACTTAATAGCCGGACTTCCACTTGAAAATTACCACTCTTTTGCGAGGTCGTTTAATCGTGTTTACAGCCTTAAACCTGATATGCTTCAGCTGGGCTTTCTAAAACTGCTCAAGGGCACGAGAATCTATGAGGAGAGGAATCAGCACGGCTATGTTTGGCGAGACAGAGCGCCTTACGAGGTGATTAGCAACAACTATATCTCAGCTAAGGAAATAGCGCGTCTTAAGATGATAGAAAAGGTTCTGGATCTCTACTATAACCGTGGCGGATTCTCTTGGTCGATTGAGTTTATAGAGCGCTCGATATCGAATAGTTCATTCGATTTTTACGAGATGCTTGCAGATTTCTACTATATGAAAGGATTCCAAAAGCAGTCACACAGCAAAGAGGATATATATAGAATTCTATACGCTTTCGTTTGCGACAACGAGGATAGACTTCCTGCAAGCGAGGCAAAACATCTGATTGAGGAGGATTTAATCAGGACTATGAATCCTGATGCGGTTAAAAAATTCATGAAAAAAGGATGGGAGTTAAACCATGACTGATAATCAAAAGGATAAAGCAGCAAAGGGCACTAATTTGGGCAAGGCGAATACCGGCGTAAAGGGTGAGCCACAGGAACTTCAGGATAGAATAGGGGAATTCCTTTTTCCTCATACAAAGGACTATATCTTTGATGAGCTATCCGAAAACTATTTGAAGAAGAACAACTTCTTTGATATCCTTTCAAATGTACCTGTGCCTATCCGCAAGGACGATCTTACAAACCTTACAAATGTCAAAATCGCACACAATATGGCGGTTATCATCGGCTGCGACATCAACTTCAAATTCCGTGATAACTATGTCGAGTACATAAAGCGTTCTTTCGGAACAGACTTCGCTAAGCCTTTGATTAACGAGGGCGTTGAGGCTGCATCAAAGAACGATTTCGACTATGCCTGCATCCTATTCCGCGCGGCACTTTTGATAGATCCGAAGTCGTCGGATGCGCTTTATTGCTACGCAAGGGCCTGCAAGGACTCATACGAAATCGGCGAGGGCGAGGACTATGTTGGAAGATACAAGGCCGAGGCGCTGGAATCATTTGAACGTCTGACAATTGATAAACCGGACTTTGATATGGGCTTTTACTTCCTCGGATACGCATACCTTAACCTCGGTCTTTATATCAAAGCTCAGCTGACATGGAAGGACTTTTTATCACTGATAGAGGGTGACGAGAGCGAGGACAAAAAGGCGATGAGAGAGGAAATCAATGAAAGACTTGCCGACCTTGAGGATCCCGTTTTGATAGAGACAGGATATAACTGCATTCTATCAAATAGATTTGTTGACGGCATCAACATCCTTTCGGCCTATGAGGACAGCGAAAGATTCAAAAACTGGTGGCCGCTCTGGTACTATCTAGGCATTGCGTATAAGCATATCAGTGATATTGACAATGCTGAAGAGTCGTTTCTCAAGGTGCTGAAGCTATCTCCGAGCAATATCGAAGCTATGACCGAACTCGTTGAAATATACAAGAATACAGGTGAAAAGGAACTGGAGGAAAAGTACGCTAATAAGATAAAGCTCGTGCAGAGAAATATCGAGGAAGAGCGTGCTGAAAAAAACAAAAACTACTCCTAGACCAGTTTGACACTGAGGCACATTCACTATAAAATACAAGTATTGAGTAAGAAAGGAAACTTGGAGTGGACAAGATTTTAAGCTTTATACAAGAGAAGCCGTGGATAATATTTGCGGTTTTCACAGTTCTGTTCTTCCTGAGCATGATTAGGCTGGGATATAAGCAGTGGAGGTACAAGAAATCCTTCGAGGCCATCAAAAGCATGAGAAGCGACAAGATTTTATCCAAAGTCTATCTAAAGATAAACAATGGATACGGAGATTTTTACGATGTTAAGGTGTGTTATGACGGCGAAAAGTGGGTAGATGCATATTTCTCGGAAGAACGAATAAGGCCGGCCATTCTTGTTACACCGGGAATCTACAATGTTCAGTTCTCAATAAAATCGAGAAAATCTATGTCTGCATACCACAGTAAAAAAGGACCTTTCTTTGCAGAAATAAATGTAAAACCGTTCAGGGACACGATGATCGTGTTTGATGATGATACGCTAGCCAGCTGGCAAGAAGATTACGAAGGATGGAAAGCAAATGAGTGATTTAAGAATTAATTTTATCGACAACTGGGAAAAGAAAGATGTAAATTTGGCAGAGCTTGAGTTAGCATTAGAGAGTGGGAACTCATCATTGTACACAGATCCACGCCTAAATAAGGTAGCGTCAAAGTGGAAGAAATATGCTGAAAGAGGAGTTTCTAACCTATACCTAATCAAAGAGCTTGACGATGACGGAGTAGCTTGTGCATGCTACGCTTATTCAATCAAAGATGGAATAATCGATGATGAAATGCTGGAGAGAATCAGAGAAATCTGTGCGCAGAGTCTATCATCAGGCGAGATGAGAGCAGACGGTTCATTCTGTAAACCGGACGAGTGGTGGGATTCACATCCAAAGCGTGCAATTAAAGCTGTAGAGTCAGGCAGTGCAGATAGCCTAAAGCAGCATTTAGCAGCAGAGCTATACCCATACGGAATAGTTCTGGATATTAGAAGTATCAAAGCAAAGCACGCAGGTGAACTGGCTTGCTCGGCAATCGCATGGGGCGTAAGCACATCATTCTTCAAGAAGGGCGCATATATGAGCACATTAATCCATAATGATTCACTATAGGGTAATATGAGCAGCTTTAGAGCTGCTTTTATTTTATTTTTATATAAATAAAATAAATTTTATGATATAGTAACTATAAGAGGTAGCAATGAAAAATATAAGGCTAATATATGAAAATGTAAATGATAATGCTTTTAAACCATATACTGAAAGGGTATTCATTGACCTTAATGACAGTGAACCGTTCAATTGGAGAAAGTTAAAAAAGCTTATAGGGAAACTCAAGAAATTAAGAAAATATTATAAAATAAAGAAGACAATAATAATAAATTTGGGAAATTTTACTTTCAGCGATAAGGCCATATATTTGATATTTGATATGATGTTGTACGATATTATCAAAAATACACTATTTGAGATATATGTACTTGGAGATGAAAATAAAAATAGTATACAGCATAACAACATAAAGAATACTGCATTTTATGAAATTGGGAAAAAGAATAATGGTCTATTGGAAAAAAATGGATTTATAAAATCATTTGAGAAGAACATAAAGATTAATGAAAATTCATATAAGAGACTCATAACTAGGAATGATTTTTCCTCAAGCTTTGAAATATCATCAAAGGTAATTACGGATATAGGGATTGTCCTTAAGGATTTTTTTAAAGATAATGAGTGGATAAGTGATGTATGTGAAGCAATTGGCGAGTTGATAGATAATATTTCTGCGCATACGGATAGCGACTGTTTAATTGATGTAGATGTATGTGAAGCAACTAAAGTTGTTAATGATGATGATAAAGTGTACATCTTAGAGATAGTGATAATGAATATATGCAAAGAAAGGATATTTGACAAGGTAAAAGAAAATATAAAGAAACAGAAATATGATGAGACGAATTGTTTATATATGGATATATATAGGGCATATGAGAATCACAAAGCTTTTTTTAACAAAGATTATAGAGAAGATGATTTTTTTAATATAACAATTTTCCAAAATGGTGTAACAAGCAGGTCGTATGATGGTTGCAGCTCTGGAACAGGTCTTACAACTTTAATAAAAAAAATTATAGGAAAAACTACAGATCAATACGCATATGTATTAAGTGGAAACAATAGATTATTCTTTGAAGAAGATGTTTTATTAATTAAAGACTCTTTTATAGGATTTAATGAATCAGGAAATTATATGTACCAGCCACCAGATAAAAAAGTAATAAAAAAATCTGCTTTGTATTTTCCTGGTACAATTTTTAGATTAGATTTAGTTAGGAGTAGAGAAGAAAGTCATGTCTGAAAAAAAGTATAGTATCACATTAGATATAAACAAGACCATTACAAGACTTGTAGGCAATGAGTACGGTAAGGCAATATCAGAAAATCAGATATTGCCGTATGCTGATGAAGAAAAAATACAATTGGTGTTTCCAAAAACGATTAACAATGTTGCTATATCTTTTGTTGAAGGGATGATATCAGGACTATCATCAAAAATGAGTAGAGAAGAATTTTACAATAGAATAGATATAGTAGGTAACGAACAGGTTGTAAGAAAAATCAAAGATGTAGTTAAAGCAAGGATTTAAGGCAACATAAATGAATACAGGCAGAGCTGAAATAGTTGTATCCATAGTTGCATTAATTTTATCCAGTTTTTCTTTATGGTATTCAACTAAAAAAAATAAAGACATAGCGAATAAAGAATTTGAACATCTGTACTTCGATAGAATTTTCTCGGATTTTATTTTAGATGGATTGCCAAATCTTTTTTTCATAATTAAAATGGGGCGCTATACTATTGAAAGCTATGAATCTAAAATCATGGGTATTATTGATGCTATGACACCATATAAATATACTGATAGAAATTTCTTTGATGAAACATATAATCTGCTTATAAAACTAGAGGATATGGCATATAAAATAGAAGATTCGGAAAGTCTTGATCTAGACCAATTAGGCATTCAAACAGAAAAAATCGTAGAAGAAATATATATTAAACTTAAAAGAAAATATTCATGCTAATAGAAATATAAATTTTAACCGATGATGAATATTTGTCCACAGTTGATTTTTTTCTAAAGATAAAATAAATATAAATGTTAAAATACCCATTGGTATTTCGGTTTTGAGACGTGGTTATGATTGTAATTTATTGGTTTGAATAAAATAACCCTTCGAGAATAATGTGCTTAACAGCAATATAATTACGAGGGACGAAATTCCAAGATTTTTAGTAAGGAGTTTATTATACTTCACTCAATATATGAAATCCTGATTTGAAATATTCCTTTGTTTGTAAGTAACATTGAGAAGCTAACTGTAAATAAATATCAAATCATTATTAGTTACTTCTTTTGGAGATCCAAGTTATTGTACCAACGTTTCAACATGGTTTCTAAACTGGTTTTTCCCTTACTATCTGTATAAATAAGAAATTTTTGTAGCAGTTTGGGAAATATATATTTGCCTGTTTCAGTCAGGTCTTTGTTTAGATATACCATTTGAAGGATACGGCTCTGCTGATCTAGTGGGTTCTTTACAAGTAGTTTTCTTTCGAAGCAGAACTGCAAGAAGACAAGGTTCTTGTCATAGAAATCCTCCACTACAGCTGCTCCAATACTGGTATATGTAATGTCGTACACTAAACGGTTATGGTCGAATTTCTCCGCATAGAGCAGTTTTAAAGCTGTTTCCCAGTGTTCCTCTGGTATTATCAACATTTGGTGTAAGGCTATGCTTGAGTAGCCATGGTACACGGGTTCTGGGTGCCCAAGCAAGTCATTCACACTGTCTGCATAGACGAAGCACAACTCGTCGTCAAACAATCCGCCGATAAAGTTACCATTGCAGTACAGCATATAGTCCTTAGACTTAGCTGGAGAAAAAGAAAGACTGTATCCTTGTAAATCTAGGTTTTTATATAGTTTGTTTAAAAAATCTATTGATGTCATATATAACTTCTCCAATGCATATAAATCAAAAATTGAATAACACGTATTTATTTAATCAACTGTATTTTATCACAGTTACAAATTTCCTAAAAGTTAGTTTTAGCCTTAATCAAACCTTCAATATAATTCTATTAGATTTAATATTTTTCGGGTACGATTTTCCATGTCATTTCACGACCAGAGTAATTCCAATAACGTATATCCTGTTCTATAAATAGCCATTTGATAGTCTTTATAATATGGTCGACAGGTAATCCCGATGTAAATTTGATGTTGATATATTCGTCTTCACTAACATCATGACAACTATATACTCTATAAAGAATGTCATATAATTTATTATACATCCTCTCATCTTCATCACGCTTTAATAAAAGGTCCTCATGCAAATCATCGTGCTTTGGATAATTACGTTTTCGCTTATTAGAAGGTGCATAATTAGTATTCTCAACGCAGACGAGAAAGTCAAAGCCATTATGTAAATTTGCAGGTCTTTGCAAGTAAACTCTGTTTCCATCATTTAAGGTTTCTACATAATAGATATAACGTGATGCTAAATCTTTTTTACCTGTTCCATTAATCTCTTCAGATAACTTGTCAACTACTCTCATTCTGACATCGTTTCTAGTTCCTTCATTGGAAAAGAATCGTGTTATTTCATATTTAGGCATAAATACATCTCCTATAAACCTCCTATAAACCTAAAAAATCTAAAGGAATTTCATTATAGAAATAGTTACAACCAACATCTTTTATGTACTTAAGTGTATCGGTATAGACTTCTTTCTTAAACCAGTTATTAAACACATAAAAATACTCAACAGTATAGTTGATTGGGTTACACAGTTTTTCGTATTCCTTCTTCTTGAAATCACAGTTAGGTAATTTTTCATCAACTGAGCCCGGTGAACTTTGGAATTTTTTTTCAATGATATAGACGGTTTTTGTTTTCAAGTTAATAAAGCACTCATCTGGCAACCATTTTTTTGAATTATAATTAGTATAATTTATATTAGCTGGTTCGAGAAAATGCTTGTAAAACTTATGCTTTTGTACAGATAAACCTATTTCAATATTACCATCATAAACTCTATGCCCCAATACCGTATATCCTACGTCCTTTAATGCATCGTTAAGATCGGTTGTCTGCTCGAACCTTAAACCATTTGCGTTTGTTACAGCTCCACCGCCATGAATATTAGCACGTCTTGCCATCTGTATCACCTCGCTTTAAAAAATTCCGTTATATCAACATCAAGTGCATTTGCAATTTGATTTAATACTGAAATTGATATACTTTTTGAACAACCCAAAGCCTCTATTTTTGAAAGATAGCTAATACTAATTTTCACAAGTTCAGATAGCTGATATTGTGTTAATTTTGCTTGTTCTCGATAATGTTTTATATTAGAACCGATAACCTGATATAGTTCTGTTTCGCTTGAAAATCGCATATTCACTCCTTTCACTATATGTGAATATTATATAATTGTTAAAATACAAGTTAAATTCACTTATAGTGAATGATAATCTGAGTTTTTCTAGACATTAATTTGGGGAAGTTATAGTATATATCTCAACGAGGATAACAAAGGAGGGTATTGATATTCGTTTAAAACCAGATAGTTTCAGTATAGAACAAACAACAGTATGGTCATTCCCCAATAGAGGAAGCTGGGCAACACATTCGGGCCAATATAGGGGGAATTGGTCGCCATATATTCCTAGAAATTTAATACTTCGGTATTCAAATAATGGAGATATGATTCTAGATCAGTTTTCAGGTAGCGGAACAACGCTTGTAGAAGCAAAACTATTAGGGCGAAACGCGATTGGTGTTGATATTAATCCTAGTGCTGTATATCTTTCAAGAAAGAACGTCGATTTTAAAAGCGATACAGATTCAAAAATTTATATTAAAAATGGTGATGCAACGAATCTCTACTTCATAGGAGATCGCGAAATCGACCTTATTTGTACACATCCACCATATGCTAACATAATTAAATATAGCGCTGATTTAAAGGGGGATATTTCGTTATTGGATGATAAAGATTATTTTTCAGCAATTAGCGCAGTTGCAAATGAATCCTATCGCGTACTGAAGAAAGGCAAATTTTGCGCAATTATGATTGGTGACAGGAGAAAGCATGGAAATGTAGTCCCGTTAGGATTTCAATTGCTACATATATTTATAGATGCAGGGTTTAAGCTAAAGGAAATCATTATTAAGGAACAACATAATTGTAAATCAACAGATAAATGGGTTAACATGCCAAGAAATTTTTTGCTCATAGCACACGAATACATATTTGTATTCTACAAAGTATAGGTAGAAATAAAAGCATAAAGCTTTGTTGATTATGCCATCTCTTTCTCGTATAATTGATATTAAGTTATAAGTAAAGAGGACATGGGATGGAAAATAAAAAATTATCACCATTTTTGAAGTGGGCAGGCGGTAAAAGACAATTGCTCGATAAAATAATTGATAGGATGCCCATAGATTATAATAATTATTACGAACCATTTATTGGAGGAGGCGCATTATTATTTGAGCTACAGCCAGGTAAGGCTATTATAAACGATATTAATACTTCATTAATCAATACTTATAGAACTATAGCTGATAGACCACATGAATTTATTTCAACTGTAATGGAACTTGATTCTAAAATACCTAAGGATGGGAAAACATACTATTATTTGTTGAGAGAGAGATACAATAATAAACTTATTAAAGAAGAGTATGACACGGAACTTGCTGCACTTTTTATTTTTTTGAATAAACATTGTTTTAACGGACTGTACAGAGTTAACGGAAAAGGATTGTTCAATGTCCCTTATAATAATAGCAAGAGAGAATCTATAAATAATGAATCAATAATGGCAGTATCAGAGTTCCTGGAAAATGTAAAAATAATGCAAGGTGATTTCGAAAAGGCGTGTAATAATGCTCAAAAGGGCGACTTTGTATTCTTTGATAGCCCGTATGCCCCGTTGAATCCTACATCATTTGAGTCATACACAAAGGAAGGCTTTGATATAGAAAGTCATAAACGACTTGCTGATTTATTTGAACGGTTGACTGATAAAGGTTGCTACTGTATGTTAACTAATCATAATACTGATTTCATAAACGTTTTATATGGAGATAAAGGATATAAAATGGATGTAGTTAGAGTTAAAAGAATGATAAATTCTAATGCATCAAAAAGAGTGGGAGAAGAGGTCATTATTTATAACTACTAAGGAGAATTCTATATTGGAAAATTTGTTTTCTAAGAAACAGAAATTTTTTTATAAAAATCAAACAGTTAGACTGATTTTGGGAAATTCATTTGACGTTCTACAACATGTTGAACCTGAAAGTATCGATATGGTATTTGCTGATCCGCCTTATTTTTTAAGTAATAATGGGGTGACTTGTAAAGGTGGCCGACTTGTATCTGTAAATAAAGGAGACTGGGATAAACTTTCAGAGGAAGAAACTACTATTGATAACAAACATGAATTCAACAGAAAATGGATTCAATATTGCAAACGCATTTTGAAACCTAATGGAAGTATTTGGATATCTGGAACCATGCATAATATTTACTCTATTGGAATGGCTCTTGAAGAAGAAGGATTTAAAATAATAAATAATATTACATGGCAAAAAACAAATCCGCCACCAAATCTAGCATGTAAATGCTTTACCCATTCAACGGAAACAATTTTATGGGCAAAGAAGGCCGATAAAGAGTCTAAACCTTTTTTCAACTATTCCTTGATGAAAGAATTAAATGGTGGTAAACAAATGAAAGATGTATGGACAGGGAGCTCAACAAAACCATCAGAAAAAAGAATGGGTAAACATCCCACCCAAAAGCCGGAGTATTTACTAGAGAGAATAATTCAGGCATCAACACTAGCGGAAGATACCATTTTAGATCCATTTTGTGGATCGGGAACAACAGGCGTTGTTGCAAGTAGGATGAATAGGTTTTTTATAGGAATAGATACAGAAGAAGATTATCTAAATATAACAAAGGCAAGATTGGAGATGTTAACAGGTGTTGAATAGAAATTTTGATGAGTGGATTGCAAAATTCAGAACAAGTATTTCTACTTATGATTACTATGTCAATTTCGATAAAGTCATAAAAAATGTAGAACAAAAAAGAGTAGAATTAAACATCCTAAATTCACTGATTGGAACAAAAAATATAGAGAAAGAATTTGAATTGATTATCGAACGATATCCCGAAACTTTGTCATGCATTCCGTTACTTCTAGCTGTTAGAAGTAATGAGATATATGCCCAAGACGAAGATGGGGCTTTTTTATACAACTTTAAGAACATAAATCATTCGGTTGAAGAATACAAAATTTTTATGAGAAAAACTGGTTTGTTCGATATGATAGCTAATCATATTGTAAATAATTTAGTTGATTATGCTTTTGGTATCGAAACTGGACTAGATTCTAATGGAAGAAAAAATCGCGGAGGACATTTAATGGAAGACCTGGTGGAGAAATATATCAAGTCTGCAGGGTACATAAAGGATGTTGATTATTTCAAGGAAATGTATCTTGTTGATATAGAGAAAACTTGGGACATTGATTTAGCTGCTATTTCAAATAAGGGACAAACAGCGAAAAGGTTTGATTTTGTTATAAAGAAAAAAGATATGATTTATGCAGTAGAAACGAACTTTTATGCAGGTGGCGGTTCTAAGCTCAATGAAACAGCAAGAAGCTATAAAATGCTTTCACAGGAATCAGAAACGATTGATGGTTTTACATTTGTTTGGTTTACAGATGGTGCTGGATGGAATAGTGCTAGAGGAAACCTAAGAGAAACTTTCGATGTAATGGAACATATATACAGCATTGACGATTTGGAGAAGGGAGTAATGACACAAATATTTAATTAGTATAATCTTAATTACACTAAGACACAGCTGAGTATTACTTAAAAGTAAAGGCCTATAAAGAGCGTGAGTAAAAAAAAGGGTGGACAGTAAACTAATTTAAATGCAGAAATGATATTAGTTACATGCCTATAACCATCATCTTAAGTACTAAAAATCCCTAGCCAAATGGCGAGGGATATCATTTACGTGGTTGCGGGGACAGGACTTGAACCTGCGACCTCCGGGTTATGAGCCCGACGAGC
>ERZ772926.1038-NODE-1038-length-14008-cov-5.560525_pt1 | contig 14008 bp, 14 predicted proteins | sample MGYA00511136_ERZ772926 | MGnify/ENA primary metagenome ERZ772926 (study PRJEB29015, sample SAMEA2737917) | human oral metagenome | biome: human oral; feature: human-associated habitat; material: dental | place: China | collected 2153 ... | reverse complement strand
GAGTTCTTAACATTCTCTTACAGTTTAGCGCTTATAATCTTGATTTCAAGTTATAATTGCATATTTTTGCTTTGATTCTCATCTCAGTTTTATCTATTTTGATGCAGTTATATCATCTCCCGAAATTTTGAACTGTCATTTCTATGCGTTTCGATATTTCGGATTCTCGACTGCGCTCCCTCACGCCCTCAGCTTTGTTATTTTTACTTTACCACAGCACCTGTCCGAATTTCGGGACTCCATTATTCGCTCACGTTCCCTTTTCAAATTTTTCCGACATAAAAAGAGGCCGCTACTTCCGCAACCACCTCTTCTCTCTTCTCTTTTCTCTCTCAAAAATACAACACCGTGGAATCAAACGCCCCTGTATTCCTGACGCCCGTATACATCATGAGTTCCGCGAGCTCTTCGTTCATCTTCCGTATCTTTTTCTTGACTCCCTCCGTTCCCTCTTTGAGAAGCGGCGAGAGTATGCCGCGTCCCACGGAGACGGCATCCGCACCGAGGGCCAGTGCCTTGTAGGCGTCGTAACCGCTGTCCATGGAGCAGTCCACGAAAATTTTGACCCTGCTCCCTGCGAGTGCTTCCCGGATGTGCGGCAAAATCTGCAGCGGCGCAATGCCGAATGGAATTCTGCCGTGGTGGTGGGAAACCACAACGGCCGCACAGCCCGCCTCTTTTGCCTTCACCGCATCCTGTACGGAGAGCACACCTTTTGCGACGAAGGGCACGGGGCTTGCCGCAACAAAGGCACGTAGGTCCTCCCTTGTCACCGGTCCCATCGGAATGCCGTCCACAATATCGTACTTGCCGTCTTTTCCCGGGACATGGTCTATGTCGATGCCGACCGCTATCGCCTTGTGCCGCACCGCAAAATCTATCTGCTCTAAAATCACCGCATGGTCCCGGAAGGGCTTAATGATGCGAACCGTCCGTGCGCCGGTCGCCGCTATCTCCGCATAGTCCGCATCTTCCTCCATACCGACCCAGTTCATGAGCTGCAGTTCCTTGGCTGCGAGCGCATACTACACCATGAGGCGCTTGCCGTCCTCCCCCACTTTGTTGAGATGGGAAAACGCCGGCATCATAATCGGAGACGAAAAACGCTCGCCAAAGATCTCCGTGCCGAGTTTCGGCTCTACGCTGTCAATGACCCGCATTTCCACATGGATGTGGTCGAGATAGGCTCTGTTATAGACATTGGCATCCTCCGCCTTCCCGCTGGTCACCGGAATCAGGCCCTTCGGACCGGGCCAGACGCTTTTATTTGCTTCGTTCATTCGCATCCTCCTCATTCCCCGTGTAATTCCACGGAAAGGTAGTTATGCTTGACCGCCGTCAAAAAGGTTTCAAAGATATCCGTGCGCCGCAATTTGAGTGAGGATGTATTCACACAGGGATGGCAGCCGACGTACTCGTCCCGAAAGAGGTCCTGATCCACGAGAAGTTGTACCCTGTTTTCGCTGTCGTTCATCAGTCCCATAACACTCACCGAACCCGGGTAAAGCCCCAGGTACTCGATCATTTTTTCGGGCGGCGCAAAACTGAGGCGTGCGGAGCCGATCTGTGCCGAGAGTTCCTTGGTCTTAAAGGGCTTGTCCCCCGGCATCATCAAGAGATAAAAAGCGGTCTGCTGCCGGTTACAGAGAAACAGGTTCTTGCAAATGCGGCAGTTTAACACCGTGTCGATGGCCGCACAGACCTCCATGGTCTCGGCGGCCGCGTGATCCACGCGCGCATACGGAATGTCCAGTTGATCCAACAAATCATAGACCGCAAGTTCCCGCGCCGTTCTCTCAGCGCAGTCCTTCGGTCTGCCGTGTTCTACATGCAAAGCGTTTTCCTCTTATCCTTCAAAATAATATATCCATACCATGATAGCGCATTTACCGTGCTGCCGCAAAATCAAAGTGTCTGTGGCGTTTCGGCTTTTTTCCATGTAGTATGGACATAAAGCGCCTGCCGGGGCGGCAGTGCGGCTTACACCAGGAAAGGGTAACAATGAATACGGAACAATACGGACAGCGGGCCGTCCGGTTGGATTTACTCAAGGCCCTGGCCATAACTTTGGTCGTCTTCCTCCACAATGCACAGCTGAATCCGGGCAGTATGATTGACAACGCCTTTATGATGCTCTGCACGAGCGCGGTTCCCGTCTTTTTCATGGTCACGGGTGCCATTCGTTTAAACCGGACAGGCAGCATAAACTACAGGCGGCATCTAGCCTCGATCGGCCGTTTCTACGCGCTTGTAATCTGTTGTTGGAAAGTGCTCTATGCGGCTTTCATGCACTTCTTTTACGCGGTGCCGCTTGACGGCAGCCTCTCGAATCTCGTAAATTACATCTTTCTCTTTCAGGAAATCCCGGGCGTCAGCACGGGACATTTCTGGTATTTTCAGGCGCTGATTGCCCTGTATTTTATCCTGCCGCTATTACGCCTCTGCCGCGAGAAAAAGCTCCTGCTCTATCTCATGCTGCTGCTCTTCAGCTTTTCCTGCGTGACCTTTGATCTGGATTTATGCTTCCGGCTGCTGCAAAAACTATCCGGAAAGCATATCCCGGATATGATGCTTCTCACGACCTTGAGTCCGTTTCATCCGACCTATGCGGTCTATATCCTCTACCTCTTGCTCGGAAAATGCATGTATGCGGAACGCGGAAAATGTGCCCGCTATCGGCGTTTTGCACCGGTCGCCCTTGTGCTCGGCCTCGCCGGACTGCTGCTCATTAAATATCTGCAAAGCGGTCTATGGTCCTGGCAGGGCGTGCACATCGTGAGCGGTTACTATTACGCTTCCACCATGCTGATTGCCGCGGGACTCATGCTTCTCTTTGTCTGCCGGACCGCTGTCTCCGCGTCGGAACAGTGGATCGGACGCGTCATCGGGCAGCATACACTCGGCATTTTCTTCTTACATCTTTTACTTTACACCGTCCTTGACCATACGCTCTATCCGCACATCCGCGCTTGGAATTCCTGGTATCTGAATCTCCTCGAGAGCCTCGGTATCGTCATTCTCTCTGCGCTCTGCACGATACTGTTCCGAACAGGAATCCGGGCTTTTACGGCTTTCTTTCGGCGCAAGTTTTGAGACTCCGCTGCGGTGACAGCCCTCCTTTAAGTCCTCTGGCACAGCAGCGTCCTCCGTACCGTTTTATCGCTTTTCAGCGGTCCTTTCATCATCCGAACTTCTTACAATACCGCTTCGGTTTCACCCTCCTATTCGCCCTCTCTGCTTTCTTTCCGCACACTATCTCCGATGTATTCGATTAACGCTGTCCATGATTCACAGCAAAGCCCCCGCCGTGTCTCTCGACCCGGCGGGGGCTCACACTTCAACTATTTGCTTTTACACACTTGCTTTTTATCACTCAACGCTCAAATAACTTCTTATATTCCCCGTAGCCCTCTTCTTCCAGCTTATCATAGGGAATAAAGCGGAGGGAGGCGGAATTAATGCAGTAGCGGAGGCCGCCTGTCTCGCGGGGGCCGTCGTTAAAGACATGACCCAAGTGCGAATTTCCCTCTTTGGAGCGCACTTCCGTGCGAACCATGCCGTGCGAGCGGTCGGTGGTCTCTTTCAGTTCCTTTCCTTCGATCGGCTTTGAAAAAGCGGGCCAGCCGCAGCCGGAATCAAACTTATCGAGGGAGCTGAACAGCGGCTCACCGCTCACCACATCGACATAGATTCCCTTCTCAAAGAAGTCATCGTACGCACCGGTAAAGGGGCGCTCGGTCGCGGCGTTCTGCGTGACCTCATAGGAGAGGTCGCCAATCTTTTTGCGGAGCGTCTCCTGATTCTCCTCTTCCGCAAGATGGAACATCTTCTGCGGAATGTGGCAGTAGCCGTCCGGATTTTTATCGAGATACTTCTGGTGGTATTCCTCCGCCGAATAGAAGTTTTGGATGGGCGCCAGTTCAACCGCGAGCTTTGTGCCGTACTTTGCCTCCTGCTCGTCATAAACCGCCTGAATTTCCGGAAGCTGGCTCTGATCCGCATAGTAAATACCGGTGCGGTACTGAATGCCTTTGTCATTTCCCTGCTTGTTTACGGAGAGCGGATCGATCACCAGAAAGTACTTATCGAGCAGCTCACGGAGCGAAATCTTATTCGGATCATACTCAATCTTCACGGTCTCTGCATGTCCGCTGCTGTCGCAAACCTCCCGATAGGTAGGAGCACTGTCCGGCCCGTTTGCATAGCCCACCTCGGTCGCACGCACGCCCGGGAACTGGTCAAAGTACTTCTGTAAGCCCCAGAAACATCCGCCTGCGAGATAAATGGTCATTTTACCAGCTCCCCCGTCCATGTCATGATGCCGCCAAAGTTGTATACCTTGCGATAGCCGAGCTTTGATAACTTCTCCGCCGCAAGTCCCGCTCGATGTCCACTGCGGCAGTATATTAAAAGCACCTGATCCAAATCCTTCAGCATTTCCGGTCTCGTTCCGTTGATCTCCTCGTTCGGCAATAGCACCGCACCCGGAATGTGACCGCTGTCATACTCCTCCTTGGTGCGCACATCAAGGATGATGTGACCGTCGTCCTGCTTCATCATCTCCCGCGCCGTATCCTGATCGATTGTCTGATAGCCCATGGTCTCCTGTTCCTCCTTGCTCTCGCCTGTTGCGCTCATCGAAGCGCTACTGCTTGTCTCGGCAGCCGCCATCGATACCGCACTTTCTGTTGCCTTACTTGTCTCCGCAGACTCGGCCTTCTTCCCGCAGGATACCAGCAGCGGCAGTGCAAGTGCCGCAACAACTGCGAGGAGGTAGCGTCTCTTCTTCATGATTTTATTTCCTCCTTTTACCGTATTGCTCTCTCAAACATTGGCTCTGATGCGTCAATTTCGAAATTGCTTCGAAATTCACCTATAGTATACCACTTTGGTCGGAAAAGGGAACAGGAATTCAAATATACCGGACCGGAAGTGCAAGAACATTTTCCCGCAACACACCCGGCTCCGAGCAGAGGCAGACCACGGCTCCCATGCCGCGCTTCTTCTCCGGGCAGAGGCAGACCACGGCTCCCATGCCGCGCTTCTTCTCCGGGATGGTATCGAGCAGCTGAAACGCCGCCGTCATATCCGCCTTCGGTTTGCTGCTCTGTTTGATCTCCACCGGATATAGGATACCGTTCTCTTCGATAATAAAATCAATCTCTGACTCTGTCGTAGACTTCAAATCCCTCCCACGATAATAGGAGACAAAGTAGCGGTAATCGAGACCGCGGTTCGCATAGGATTTTATAATCTCCGAAATCACAAAGGTCTCAAAAAAGGCCCCGCTCATTGCACCGTTCGCCAGTGTTTCAACTGTGAGCCACCTGGTCAGATAGGCGGCAAGTCCCGTGTCCCTAAAATAAAGCTTTGGAGTCTTAATGGCGCGCTTTAGCACCGAGGAGGTGTACGGCTCTAAGAGGTAGATGATGCCCGAAGCCTCAAGGATCGAGAGCCAGCGCTTCACCGTATCGGCATCTTTCCCGATTTCTCCCGCGATGTTGCTGTAATTCAGAATCTCACCCGTTCGCGCCGCACAGGCAATCATAAACTTCCGGAATGCATCCAAATCCTGTACCGCCGAGAGTTCGCGAACATCCCGCTCGAGGTAGGTCGTCACATAGCTTGAGAAGTACATCTGCCAGTCTACATTCGAATCCTGCACGCCCGGATACCCGCCGCGGTGGATGTATTCCCATACATTCTTCGGCCCGACCACTGTCTTTTGCCGCTCCCGCAAATACGCAAGTCCCGGCACAAAGGGCGCAGTGAAACTGTCGCCCGTCAGTTCCCGAAGCGATAAAGTCGAGAGTTCCAGAACCGCCACCCTACCGGCCAGAGACTCGGAGGCGAGCCGCATCAGCGAAAAAGGCTGCGATCCCGATAACAGGAATTGCCCCTTTGCCTCGCTTCCATCGCACTGTAACTTCAGGTAGCGAAATAAATCCGGTACCCGCTGCACTTCATTCAGGACAACCGGCGGTTCATGCAACATCATAAACATCTCCGGATTTTCCTTCGCCTGCTCCTCGAGGAAGAGGTCGTCAAAGGAGAGTTGCTTTCGCTCCGGGAAGAGCTCTCGCAAAAGCGTTGATTTTCCCGTCTGTCTCGCACCGGTAATCAGCACCGCCTTAAAACTCTGTTCCGCTTTGCACACCACATCTTCTATCTGACGCTGTATACAACTCATAAATATCTCCCGATTTAATTTTGCCTGTTTCTGATTTACTAATTAAATCCCACCTCCATCTCTTTGAATAATTTCACATTAAACTCATTTCATTATACTCTACTTTGTCCTTTTATCATTATTTCGTTTCCCTTTTCGAGTTGATCGCTTCCTTGTTTCATATTTTTGTTCCGTGCCCCCCGAATCATCTGATGCAAATTCAGCCTTAATTTCTTCCCATTTCGAGTGTTTATTTGACAACTGTAACAAGGTGTATTTATCTTTCCCACCTTCTGTCAATTCGGTCATCGGAATTAATTTAATGCAAGTATTACAATTGTAGCCCTCTTCCTTTCCGCACACTAAATTATCCCCAAGTTTTTCATAAATGTAAAGCAATTCGCATTTAGTCGGATTTGATTCATCCGCAATTCGTAAGGCTATCCTCGCACTTCTCTCCACGATGCCTTTCACTATTCTACTATATAAAATCATATCCAAAATCATCCCGACAAGCGCATCAATCCCAACAACCATCGACATTTTTATTGTCAGCTCTACAAACATTTTACTCGTAATATCTGATTGCCCCATAGTCGAAACTACATACTTTGCAATAGCATAATTTAATATCGCTAGCGTATATATAGCGGGAGTTTCAACCAAGGCAACAAGAATCAATTTAATCATAGTTTTAACATCGTTTTTTAAATCTCTTATGATATATATTATTAACCCTATGAATATTAATATCACCCCTGCCACTTCCGCTCTCTTTTCAAATTTAAGCCATGTGCAAGCAGCATTTACGATGCAATAGAATGTAGTTGACCAAAAGAATATCAATACCCCCCACCTTAACATTCTAACCAAGATATATACAATTTGAAGAACTGTTTTTCCGATCCCCTCCATATATAATTCTTCTAAGGGTGACGCCGACAGATATCGAAAAACTGTTAATATAGCAGTAATTATCACCCCTAGACTTACTACAAATTCTGTCATGTCTTTGGGATTCATATTCTGGAGCCAACCAGGTATATCGCTCATACTAAAGCCATTTGCCCCTACAACAACCTGTAATATTTGCAAATTTAACCTCCTCTTTCTGTTATACGAAAGCAGCCCCTTCATCCCTGAAGCAGCTGCTTTCCCTTATCACTGTGCACTTATTTTCCTTGTATCTCTCAGCCCATCTTCTCGCCCCAGTGCTCGTTGACATCGTAGTTATATGCCTTGATGCGGCGGTAGGCGATCTCCTGCCACGGCTCGCGGAAGCTGCCGTCTCCGCTTACAAAGAAGCCGGAATCCATGTAGCGGATGATGATGTACTCCGAGTTCTTCTGGTCAAAGCCGTTGCCCTGGCTAAAGTCGATGCCGTTGCCGGTATTCCGGGTCATCACGGCCTCAAGGAGCGGCAGGGTGACTTCGCTCAGAGGGAGCTTCATATCCGGCATGTCGAAGAAGCCGCCCTTTGCCTTCGTGTAAACGCAGAGCGTGCCGAGCGCACCGTTGCAAACGCACTTCACTCTCTTGATATCCGCGAGTTTCACCTGGTGCTTTGTGCCTATGATGACGCCGCCCGAGAGGCGGATAATCTTCTCACCGAGCGTTGCGCCGAGCTCCGTCTCGAGGCTATCCAGATTGTTCGGGAATTCAGCTCCCAACTTGCTCGCGGCAAAGGCAAGGAGCAGCGGCTTGGTCTCGCGAACGTTGTGGCCGTTGTTCCAGGTTCTGGTGTCGAGATCCAGCTCCGGAACGCTCATATTCTTCATATTCAGATCGCGAAGCAAGACTCTGTAGTGGAAGTTCTGGCTCCAGTAGTTGGTCAGAAACAGAGAGCCGATCTCCGCAAACTTCATATCCACATCGACCTTGCCGTTTAAGCTCTTATAGCTGAAACCGTCCTTCGCGATGCGAAGGGTATAGCCAGCACCGAGCATGCCTTTATTGGAAAACTCCATGGTTGCGCCGTCATCAAAATATGTCTTCATCTTTTCTCCCCTCTATTGGCTTCCGCTCACTCACAGAAGCTCGTTGTCAATGGTATAGCTCATGTAGGCGCCCTTCTTAAAGAGACCGCCCTCCTTTAGGCCCCAGGCAATCGCGGAGCAGGCAAGGCACTGCGACTCTTTCTTTTTGACGCTCCGCGAGGTCAACAAAATGCCCGCCGGGAAGAGCTTCGCAATCAGAAAGCTGTAGAGGGAATCCGTCTCGCCTTTTTCGGCCAGCTTTGTGTGGTAGCTCGGATTGGTGTCCCACCACTCGTTCGGCTTACAGAAGGAGCAAACCGCACGCATCTCGCTCGTGCTCAGGTTCTCGGCGCAGACCGCGCGAACCTGTTCGAGGTCCTCATCGGCAATCACACCGTCCGTGATGGAGTAGGCATAGTAGGCGTTTGCAAGGCCGTCGTTATCGTCCTCGGTTTCCTTTAAGAGGTACAGGTTCGACACGCCGCGCTTTGCGTACTTCTTCCACTTGCCGCCGATGTCTCGAAACGCCTTTCCGCTGTAGCGCGCGGAATCACCGCTTTCCAGTGCGCGGCGCAGTTCTTCGAGATCCACGTCCTTCTTTTCCCATTCGTCAATCCAGTTGATACGTAAGTCTGACATGACTTTTTCTCTGCCTCCTTGGCTTCCTGGATTCCCCTACCGTGACTATGGTTCACATCCTTTTTATTATAGAATTTTGCCCCGCAAATCTCAAGCCTGCTCTCCTGTTTCAGCGCTTTTTCTAAAGCACCGGCCTCCAAACCGGCAAGTGATACGGCATTCTGAATCACTGCTTCCGATTAGCTGTATACAGATCACTGCCTTGCGCTTCCGATCATACATTTCGCCCAAGATTTCGGTTCCGAAGAACGGATAAAGCCGCCCCGGCCTTCTTAGCTCACCCCGTCAGAACCCGGATGTCGTTCCCAAGGTGTTTTCGGCCGCAGTCCCCGCTGCATTCGTCTCGGTGTTCCCGAACCCCAGTTGCAGCCCGAGGTACAGGATTACGCTCTCGCGAAACACTCTGGGGTCGTAGCCGGTCAACGCATGAATTTTATCGAGCTGATACTGGAGCGTGTTCTTATGGATGTAGAGCTTCTCCGCCGCTGTCTTTAAGCTGCAGTCCGCAGCAAAGTAAATCTCCAAAATATGTCTTTCTTTTTCGCTCAGCTTTCCGAGCGTTCGCGCCGCATAGCTCTCGCGAACCGCGACCGGAATGGAGCCGCTCAGCAGTTCCAGATCAAGCTGCTCAAAGTCCGCATAGCCGGCTCTCTCAGCGCCCGCGCGGGCCGCAATCTGCGCCTCCCGAAACGAGCGGTACTGATGCACCAGTTTGTGGTCCGCCCCCACACCGACCGAGAGAATTTCCCGGAACTCTGCGGCAAGCCGCTCAAATTGCTGCTGTCTCGGCGGATAGTCTCCCTTCGGCAAGATCAGGATGTACTCGTTCGGAAAGCGGAAGGTAAAGAGCGGGCTCCCGGTCTCACGGTACACGGTCAGTATTTTCTGCTCCACCATCGAGAGGTTTGCAGGGTTATAGCGCGTTGAGAGACGCACAAGTACGGTGCGGTAGCGAACGTCTTCGCTGAGGCCGTGGGAGGAAAGAAAGTCAAGGTAAAAGCCGTGATTCATGGGCTTACCGGAACTCAGCGCCCGCACCACATAGTCGGTCTCCACCTGCTCGTTCCGGTTTCTCGCATCGTACTCCTGCTCACGGAGCAGAAGGGCTGTAATGCGCTGGGCGAGATAGGCATACTTTCTCACTTCCTCCGGAACGCCGGTGATGCCGATCACCGCGACTATGGTCCCATGGTGCGAAAAGGGCAGGTTCACGCCCTGCTGGGTGCCGTAGAAGCTGTCGTTCTCCATGACTTCGATCGGCTGCCCTTCCTGTGCGGCGCGGTGCCCGATTTCATGGTAGGTGCCGACCCGCTCGGGGTTCGTGCTCGCAAGTATGCTGCCGTCCGGCCGGATAAAGTTCACATCATGCCCGCAGACATCTTTCACGCTGTCCACAATCTGCTGGGCTGTCTTTTTGCTGATTTCCGCCATTCCTTTGTTCTCCGTACCAATAATTGTGTCTATAGTATAGCACTTATTGTCCTTTCACACATGGATTCAACAGAGCGATTTCGTTATTCTAATAGCAGACAGACAGTCCCGGCTGTCGATAAGCATCCGAAAACAAAGCAAGGAGGAAATGAGATGAAAGTAGTGGTCGCCATTGATTCTCTCAAGGGATCTCTCAGTTCTCTTGAGGCGGGCGATGCAATCCGCGCCGGAATTCTAAGGGCGGACAGCAGCGCCGAAGTCCTGGTGCGCCCGCTCGCGGACGGCGGCGAGGGCACGGTAGAGGCGCTCACCATAGGTATGGGCGGCACTCTGCAGGAGGTGCGCGTCACAGGGCCGCTCGGCGCGCCGGTTACGGCGGTCTACGGCATTTTGCAGGACGGCAAAACCGCGATCCTCGAAATGGCTGCGGCTGCCGGCATCACCCTCGTCGATGAAAAGGAGCGCAACCCGCTGAATACGACGACCTACGGGGTCGGCGAGATGATACGGGATGCGATTGCGAAGGGTTGCCGCCACTTTATTGTGGGCATCGGCGGTTCCGCGACGAATGACGGCGGCATCGGCATGTTGCAGGCGCTCGGTTACGGGCTTCTGGACAGCGAAGGCGAACAGGTTCCCTTCGGCGCCAAGGGCTTGCAGGTTCTGGACCGCATCACGGATGAAAAGGTCATTCCGGAGCTTGCGGACTGCACCTTCCGCGTGGCCTGCGATGTGACCAACACGCTCTGCGGCGATCAGGGCTGCAGCGCGGTCTTCGGCCCGCAGAAGGGCGCCGATCCCGGCATGATCATGCAGATGGACAAGTGGCTCGCCTACTACGCGGCACTGGCGCGCGAAAAGTACGAGAAGGCGAACCCGCGTCAGGCGGGCACCGGCGCTGCGGGCGGCCTCGGCTTTGCCTTCTTGACCTTCACCGATGCGCGGCTTGAATCCGGCATCAAAATTGTGCTTGAGGAGACCCGCCTCGAGGACTATGTGAAGGATGCCGACCTCGTGATTACCGGCGAGGGACGGCTCGACGGACAGACGGTCATGGGCAAGGCGCCGAGCGGCGTCGCACAGATCGCGAAGCAGTTCGGAAAGCCTGTCATTGCCTTCGCGGGTGCGGTCACCCCGGATGCGGTTGCCTGCAACGCACACGGCATCGATGCCTTTTTCCCGATTCTGCGCCGCATCTCGACACTGCAGGAGGCGATGGAGCCCGAGAACGCAAGACAGAATATGACGGATACGGTCGAACAGGCCCTGCGCCTGTTCCTGCTCAAATAAAAACGGAGGTTTCCCATGGACTTACAATTCACGACACTCGGCGCACTGATCGGTTTGGTCGTCGCCATTCTTCTGATTATCAAAAAGGTACAGCCGGCCTACGGTCTGATTCTCGGCGCTTTGATCGGCGGATTGATCGGCGGCGGCGGCCTTGCGGGCACAGTCTCCACAATGGTGAGCGGCGCGGGCTCCATGATGTCCTCGGTGCTCCGCATTCTGACCAGCGGTATTCTGGCGGGCGCGCTCATTAAGACCGGCGCGGCGCAGAAAATCGCAGAGACCATCGTCGACACGATAGGCGAAAAGCGCGCCATTGCGGCACTCGCGGTCGCGACCATGATTATCTGCGCGGTCGGCGTGTTCATTGACATCGCTGTCATCACGGTTGCGCCGATTGCCCTTGCAATCGGTGAGCGCGCCGGTCTCTCGAAGAGCGGCATTCTGCTCGCGATGATAGGCGGCGGCAAGGCAGGCAACATTGTCTCCCCGAACCCGAACACCATTGCCGTGACCGAGGCTTTTAAGCTTGACCTCACGGCTGTGATGATGAAGAACCTGATTCCGGCGCTCTGCGCGCTCATCGCGACCATCGTCCTTGCTTCCCTGCTCGCAAAGAAGGCGGGCGACGGCATTTCGCAGAACGATCTCGAGGCAGCTCCCGCGGAAAAGCTCCCGAACGCCCTGCAGGCGTTTGCGGGCCCGCTGACTGTGATTGTGCTCCTCGCCCTTCGCCCGCTCGCTAAGATTTCGGTGGATCCGCTGATTGCGCTTCCGCTCGGCGGTCTGGTCTGCATCCTCGTGACCGGAAACATCCGCAACCTGATTCCGTACACAGACTTTGGCCTCTCGAAGGTCATCGGCGTTGCGATTCTCCTGATTGGAACCGGTACGATTGCAGGCATCATCAAGGCATCCGCGCTCCAAAAGGATATGACCACACTGCTCAGCGCCATGAACATGCCTGCCTTCATTCTGGCACCGCTCTCCGGTATCCTGATGGCAGCCGCAACCGCTTCTACCACCGCGGGTTCCACCGTTGCCTCTCAGACCTTCTCGGGCACCCTGCTTTCCGCCGGTGTCCCCGCACTCTCGGCAGCGGCTATGATTCACGCAGGTGCGACTGTCCTTGACTCCCTGCCGCACGGCTCCTTCTTCCACGCGACCGGCGGCTCCGTCTACATGGACATCAAGAACCGCATGAAGCTGATTCCCTTTGAGGCATTAGTCGGCCTCACTTCCACGATTGTCGCTGTCATTCTGTACCTCGTGGCGGCATAAGAATTCAGCAGAACATAAGAATTCAGCAGAAGCAGAGACATAACGACATAAAAAACAGCGGGTGCAGCTGACAAAAGTCAGTTGCACCCGCTGTTTTTGCTTACTTGTTTTCTCAGTTCTCGTTCTGCGTATGTTCGGCCAACCATTTCTCCGCCTGCTTACTTAACCAGCTTCGCCGGTAAAGCGTACTCGCGGTAACCGGCAAGACAGCAAACGGAAACATCATGATTACACCGGCGAGCGCGATTGTTGTGTAGTGTACTCTGCCTTTTGCGCGCGCCATTTCATTGACAAAGTCTGCCGCGCGGTCAATGAGTGTTCCGCCGCCGAAGAAACGAAGCAGCGCATACTCCGCGATAAAGATTCCCAGACAGATCACTATGATGGGAATTGTCACTCTCCCACAGAGTTCCATCTTCTTCTCCATAGGGATTTTTTCTTCCCCCGGTATACTCCGAAACCAATTTTCCGCACGTTCTTCCTTGTTCATCTCCCGTAGTTTCCCCCTTAACGCTACCGAACAATCTTCTGCCCGTATCTTCGCATCCGGATACCGCATTTTCCGCTGCGTGTGGTCTCGCGGTGTTTTTCTTGTCTCCGATTGCAACGAGGTGCAGACGCTTCCTCCCACGAAATGCCCCTATCGTTTCTCCTGCACTCTTCTTTGCGCATGCATTTCGCATGGCTTTCCGTTTCAGCTCTCCGTATCGTAGACCAGCTCGCCGCTGTAGTAGACTTCCAGGGACATCTCAATCAAGCTGTCATCGTCCGGCAAATTCAGATATCCGCTGTAGGTGAGTGTGTGATAGCCGTAGAGCTCATCAACCAGTTCAAAACTGTACTCGCGATAGCGCTCCAAAAAGTGTTTAAGCGACATCCGCTTCCCTACGAACGCTCCGCGCTCTTTCTCCGGGCGCAACAACAGAACCGCCACAAAATCCGGGTCTACATCCTCAATCGTGAGACTTCCCTCCTCAAAAAAGAGGCACACGGAAGTCCCCGCATCCGCAATTTCCTGTACGGTCCTGTCGTGCAGACTGAAAGGCGGCTTAATGGTAGGACGATATCGCGCAATCATGTCGCACCTCCGGAATACTGATCCTGTTGACGCGCAAAGCCGAGAAAGCGCGTTCCCTGAAAGCTTAACTGTCCGCGGTCACCTTCGGCTGTCATTCCGTAGACCCTGCCGTCCACATTAAACTCCGTGCGCTCACCGTTCTCTGTC
>ERZ772926.1037-NODE-1037-length-14010-cov-5.549767_pt1 | contig 14010 bp, 15 predicted proteins | sample MGYA00511136_ERZ772926 | MGnify/ENA primary metagenome ERZ772926 (study PRJEB29015, sample SAMEA2737917) | human oral metagenome | biome: human oral; feature: human-associated habitat; material: dental | place: China | collected 2153 ... | reverse complement strand
TCGAATATTCAGGGTCTGTGTATGATTCGATCTTTGATTTTCAAGGTCCTCGCCGTCCCCTTCGGACAGCTTGCTTATGATAGCATCCTCTCCCCTCTTCTGTCAATGCTTTTCTTTATTTTTCTTTTCTTTTTCCCTCTCTTTTTCCCCGAGTCATCTTTAAGAGCCTGAGGCACAGAATACAGTTCTCTTCTTCACTAGATCTTGTGATCGGCCGGCATTTCCTCTCCATCCGCTTCTCCTATAAGCTCGTCCAGAGTCCTACCGTAGGAGGGGAGAAAATCACGCATGAAGTCGGAGAGCTCCGGGAGCTCCGCGGAAAGGGAGAGAAGAATCCGCTCCGTGGATTTTTTCGCGCTCCGAAACTCCTGATTTCCGGCCTGCTCCTCAGAGAGGCATTTGATATAGGCGGAGAGCTTGTCCGCCGCCTTCACAAGCCGGAGAAGGTAAGACTTTGGATCGGGAAAAAAGAGCTCCTCATAGCACGGGCGCAGGTCCTCCGGAAGGAGGGAGAGCAGGCGTTCCGCCGCCCCCTTCTCCAGCTCCCGATAGGCCTTCTGCATCTCCTCTCCGGAATATTTCACGGGAGTCGGCATATCGCCGGTGATGATCTCCGGGACATCATGATAGAGGGCCAGGAGGGCTGCTCTCTCCCCGCTCAGACTTCTGCCGTAGCGAAGATTTCCGATCTCGCAGAGGCAGTGGGCGATCATCGCGGTCTCCAGACTGTGCTCACTCAGATTTTCCGGGCAGCTGTTTCTCATAAGTGCCCAGCGCTCGATATACCGCATCCGGGACAGGGTCGCAAAGAAATGACAGTTCACCTTCCAAACTCCTCCCTGTGAAAAATCGCGTAATAAAAAAGATACTGCTGCAGGATCCCGGGCTCCGGGAGAGATGGAAAAGGATCCTCGCCTAAGTAGCGTTCCTCAATCGTCCGGCGGATCCAGACATCGATCGGCGCTCTCTCCGTCCTCCCATAGCCAAAGAGGAGAACGCAGTCCGCAACCTTTCGTCCGACGCCCCTGGTGCGGAGAAGCTCCTCGCAAAGTCTCTCCGTGGGAAGCGCCGAGAGCCTGTCTGCCGAGAGCTCTCCCCGGAGAGTTCTCTCGGCGGCGTCCCTTAGATAGGGAGCCCGGTAGCCAAGCCCCAGCTTCCGAAGCTCCTCCTCGGAGAGAGCGGCAATGCTCCCCGGAGAGGGGAAGAGAAAGACCGGCTCCTCCTCATAAGGAGTTCTCACGCTCCTCCCGCAGCAAGCGGACAGCTTCTCGATGCAGCCCCGGATCGCGGGAATGGACTTCCTCTGGGAAATAATAAAGGAGATCAGCACCTCAAAGGGATCCTGGCGAAGAACCCGGATTCCCCTCCCGAAAGCCTCCGCCCTCCTAAGATAACTGTCCTCCTCCGGGATTCCCCGGAGAAGCTTTCGGTAGCTTCTCCTAAGGTCGAAGTACTCCGCCCAGATCCTCTCCCACTTCTCCCTGGAGCAGGAAACCCGAAATTCTCTCTCCCCTCGCTCCGGGCGAATATATAGGATTTCCCTCCCCTTGATAAAACGATACAGTCCGGAGGAAAGGCGACGCGGTCGGAAGCATTGTCCGCTGTCTATGATCTTATCCAGCGAGAGCTCCTCCTCTGTCTCAACCCTTCTCAAGAAAGTCCCCCCTGAGACGCCCTCAGGATATAATACGGCAAAAAGACCCCGTTTAGGAAAAGGAGCTCCAGAATCGGCGCGGCCTTGTCGAAAAAGCCGGGGGAGGGGAGAAGGCGGAGTCTCCTGCAAAGCCCGATGATCGGGAGGAAAAGCAGGAAGCGTTCCCCGCCCTCCTCCAAAAGTCTCCCCTCTCTCTCCAGTCTGCGAAGGTCGATCCAGGCAAAGAAGCCGCTCAGAAGCAAATAGAAAAGGAGCGCATTGGAAAGCGGAAAGCGCCCGCTCGCCGCGAAAAAGAGGAAGGAGAAAAGGCAAGCACCCAGTCCGGGCAAAACGGCGCGGGAAAGCGGGATGAGAGCATCCGAAAACGGAGCTTTTGCCGCGGGAGCCTCCCCCGGCTCTTCCTCCTCTTTCCTCTTTCCGGCGACTTTTCCCCCGCAGCCCGGACAGTGATCCGCTCCCTCCGGCACCTCCGCACCGCATTTTGAGCAGATCTGCTTCGGCCGGATCCGAAGGATCCTCTGCCCGCAGCGGGGGCAGAACTCACTCTTATCCGGGATTTCCTCCCCGCAGTGCCTGCATTTCATCGTTTCTGTCCTTTCCACTCTGAGACGCCCGCCCCTTCCTATCGCGGGACCGAAAACATCTTACGTCCTCCGGCGGCTTTTGGCAAGTGCCGAAAGCCGGGGACAGAACTGCTGCACTTGTTCGTGAAGAGTTTTGTAATGCACTTGATTTCTTACGGAGAATGTGACACGATCGCATTACAAACAAATGCAGATTTGAATGGAGGTGTAAGCATGGCAAATGGATTACTTCAGCTTCGTATAGACGACACCCTTCGGAAGGAAGCTTCCGATGTATATTCCCGGCTCGGTCTCGACCTGCCCACGGCAATCCGTATGTTCCTGACTCGCTCTGTGCAGGTGCGCGGTATCCCCTTCAGCATGATCCTGCCGGAAGAGGACTATAAGGCGACGGCAGCTGTCGCAGCCATGAAGCGCATGAGCAGTGATGCGGAGAAAGCCGGTGCAGCCGAAATGACACTGGATGAAATCAATGCGGAGATCGCAGCCGTAAGAAGCCTCCCGGGCGAAGCCGAGTCTCTGAGCCGCAGAAGCAGCGAAGAAAAAGCGTAGAAGTCTGCCATCAGGCAGACTCGGAGCGTCTTTGAGTCTTCTCGAAGAGAAAGAAAGAGGCGAGGAGCTGCCGCCTTTTCTGCCCTTTGCCCGCCCGGCCCAGGACGCTCTCGCTCCGGCTGCCGCGGCCAGCGGCGCATAAGCGATCTTAAGAAACCAGATCGCTAAACGCCGGGGCGGCAGACGGCCTGTGCGCGGACGGACAAAATGGCAGGGCGGGAGAGCCCCTGCTTTTCGAAGGAATGCTGAGGATAAGGAGAGGATAGAAGCAGAATTGCGTTTAGAGAGATCGGACGCGGGACCTTCGGGGCCCCGCGTTTTTCTGTTTTGCCAAAGCAGAAAGTGCGGCACGACATATCCCTGCCGCGTTGCCGATCCATAAGAAGGCCGTCTGCCGCCCCGGCGCTTGGCGATTTGGTACTTCAAAATCGCTTATGCGCCGCTGGCTGCGGCAGTCGGAGCGAGAGCGTCCTGCGTTGGATCGACGAAGCGGCAAGGGGGGACCGGCGGCTTGCAGAAAGCCGCCGGTGCTGTACAGATATTCCTGCCGATGCAAAGCTCGGGACGCCCGAAAAAATTCTATCCCTGTAACGAAGGAGCGGAAATTATGGTCTTATAAAAAGATCAGCCTCAGTCAGGCAGGAAAACGCGGGTAGGGCCGGCTTCTCCGGGCATTTGGCAATTTGACGGGAGAAGAGGCAGAGCTGCAGGGAAACTTTCGCTTTTCACTTCACTTTTGTTTGACTTAAGCGGCTGATTTGCTACAATAATCGGAGAACTGCCGTATTATGCGAATCTTGTCTTTTCTTGTTGTACCGTTTTTTGTCAGAGGGCGCTCTATGTAGGATGCTGCCGGTGATTTTGGGGCGTTTCCATGAAAGAGAGGGGAGAGAGGTGGAACCGATCATCAGGGTCCGGGACCTTTACAAGATCTTTCATATCGGGGAGAATGAAGTCTATGCCCTGAACGGTCTGAGCTTTGACGTCTATCAGGGGGAGTTTATCGCGATTGTCGGGACCTCGGGCTCCGGGAAGTCCACCTGCCTCAATATGCTGGCGGGACTGGAGAAGCCCTCGAAGGGAGAGATAGAGATCGCGGGAGAGCGGATCGACAGGATGAATGAGGGGGAGCTTGTGCGCTTCCGCCGTCTAAATGTGGGTTTTATCTTCCAAAGCTACAACCTTGTAGCCTCGATGAATGCGGTGGAGAATGTCTCTCTGCCCCTGATGTTTCGGGGCGTGCCGGAGGAGGAGAGACTCCGGGAGTCCGAGAAATATCTTGAGCTCATGGGGATCGGGGATCAGCGGGATCATCTTCCGAATCAGATGTCCGGAGGGCAGCAGCAGAGGGTCGGAATCGCCCGGGCGCTCGTCATTGAGCCGAAGATCATCTTCGCGGATGAGCCGACGGGGAATCTGGATTCTCACACGACGGAGGAGGTCCTCGCTCTCATGCAGAGGATCGTCCGGGAACGGAACAATACCCTTATCATGGTGACGCATGACCCGAATATCGCGGCCTGGTCGGATCGTCAGCTCCGGGTGGTGGACGGGAAAATCGTGGAGACCGTCATTCAGAAGGAAAGTCCCATCGAGAAAAGAATATATGAGGAGAAGCATGACTGGCCCTTTGTGAAGACAGAAGCGCTGACTCCCTCCTGAGGGAGGGGAAAGCATCTGCCATGGGAAGAAATGGGACGGAGGAGGGAAAATGCAGGGAAAAAGAAGCTTTCACAGTATGCTTTCGGGAGTTTTGGCGCTGAGTCTCCTGCTCTTTTCCTGCCTTGCGCGAGCGGGCAGGGCGGAGGCTTCCTATGTAAATACCAATATGAACACCTTTATCCACGATCCGGTGGATGCGCAGAACGGTGTGCCGGGGCAGGAGATGGAGCTCCATGTCCGGATCGGCTACAATGGTTCAAACGGACTTTACAACCCGCCGACGGATGAGATCCAGAATGTCCGCGTCCGCCTCTCGAACGATCAGAACTATCTCTCGGTCAATGAGCCGAACCAGGTAAAGAAGGAGAATCCCTACCGGAATTCCTCGGGAGAGGGGGATGACTCCGAGGCGGAGGATGCCTGGGAGAAGGGCTATAAGGCTGGGAAAAATAACGCCTATAAGAACAAGCTGAACTATGTCTATCCCGTGGACGGCGGCGTCTATCCCTTTGAGATCAATGCCTCTCTTTTCACGCAGGAGAAGAGGCTCGGCAGCATGAAGAAGGGGCAGTACGCGGATCTCAGCTTCAAGGTCCGGGTCCGCTCGGACGCTTTGAAGATGAAGGACAATGCCGGGAAGACGAGCGACGGCTACTTCGGCATCCCCTTTACCATCTGGTACGATATCCCCGGCGTGTCCGGGACCCAGAATAAGACAGAGTTTATCAATGTCTATGTCGGGGAGGCGGGAGAGGTAAAAAACCCCGCGACAAGCAATAAGGATAAGGCCTTTACCATCGGGGAGCAGCAGTCGACGCCGGTCGGGACCCGTCCAGAGGTCATGAACTACAGCGTGAATTTCCGAAATCAGAGCGGAAAGACGCTCTACGATGTGACGGTGAAGCTGAGTCCCGCCCTCGCGGAGAATGAGAGTGTCCAGCTCACGCAGAATCCGAAATCAGAGGCGGTGAAGGACTTTCCCTTCGACATCAACGAGGCGAACTATGACCAGAAGTTCGACAAGGTGGAGGACAACGAGACCATCTCCCCCGGCTACTCCATGGCGATCAAGCAGAACGCGGCGAGCGGATTTTACCCGCTCCACTACATCATAAGCTATAAGCTTGCCCCGGGGGCCGATGTAAATGCCACAGAGGATGATACCTTCTTTGTCAATGTCCAAAACCCCGCCATGGTGCAGCCCCCGGAAAAGAAGGATGAGGACAAGACTCGGGACTTTAACGCGAACGACCGGAGCAAGGCCAGAATCGTGGTGGACTCCTATCACACGGAGCCGGAGACGGTCTATGCCGGGCAGCCCTTCGTCCTCGTCATGAATGTGAAGAACGCCTCACAAAATATCGGCGCGAGCAATATCCTTTTGAATCTGAGCTCCGAGAAGGTGAGCGATTCCGCCGTCTTCTCCGTGGAGGGCGGTGCGAGCTCCATCTCCTTAAACGATCTCGGGGCCGGAAAGTCCAGCGAGGTCCGGGTGCAGCTGACGGCTGCCGCCGGGGTCGATCCGAAGACCTATGGCGTCACGGTAAATGAAAAGTACGACTCTCCCGACTTCAAAAACGCGGAGGAGAAGGTGGACCTGAACATCCCTGTAAATCAGATCGCCCGCCTTTCCTGCTCTAACTTCGATGTCACGCCGGAGAGCATCGAGATCGGCGCGGAGGCGGACGCGACCTTCGGCATCAACAATACCGGAAAGGTCACGCTCTATAATGTAGAGGCTGTCTTTGAGGCGCCCTCCATCAAATCCGCCTCCGCCTATGTGGGAAACATCAAGCCCGGGGAGACCGGAAATGTGGATGTCATGCTGAGCGGCGTCGCGGCGACGGAGGACGACGGCACCATCCCGGTGAAGATCAACTATGAGAATGTGAACGGGGAGAAGTTCTCGGAGGACGCAAAAATCACTTTGACGGTTGTGGAGAAGCTGGAGACGGATGATGATATGCAGGAGAGCAAGGCGGAGAAGGAAGGGGGAGGAGGCTCTCCCGTCCGCCCGATCTATGGCATCGTCGGAGCGGCCGCTGTTCTTTCGCTGGTCTTTGCCGTCTTCCGCATCCTGAAGAGGCGGAGGAAGAAGAAAGATGAGAGCATCTGATCTTTTAAAGCTTGCGGCCGGAAATCTCAGGAGGAGAAGGACGAGGACCGTCCTCACCGTCCTCGGCGTCGTGATCGGCACGGCCTCCATCGTAGTCATGGTGAGTCTGGGGCTTGGTATGAACAGAAGTCTTGTAAAATCCTTCCAGGATTCCGGCTCTCTCACGATGATTACGATCACGAATTACGGGGATGGAATGGGCTCCGGGAAGAAGAGCGCCCCTCAGCTCACCGACAAGACGATCGATAATTTCTCGAAGATCCCCCATGTGAAGGGCACCTCTCCCTCCCTGGGAGTCTATGTCACGGCAAAGAGCGGGCCCTATGAAGCGACCTACAATATTATCGGGGTCTCTCAGGCCTATCTCCGCGAGCTGAAGCTCGCTTCGGGCTCTCCGCCTTCTCCGGGGGAGGAGCTCAGTCTGGTCTACGGAAACCAGGTCTTAAACTCCTTCCACAGGGGGAAAAACTGGATGAAATCCTATACCGTAGATCCGGAGAAAGAGACGATCTTCTACAGCTTTCCCGCTCCGGAAAGCAGCTCCGCTTCCGCAGGCTCGGGCGCAGCGAGCTCTCCCGCGGGACAGAGCCCCGGAGACAGCGGGGCTTCCGCTTCCTCCCAGCCCGCACCGCAGAAGAAGTTTATCCTGAAGACAGCCGGCATCATCGAGGGAGGAGAGGACGACTACAGCCAGGAATCCAATAATTGCTACACCGATATCGACAGCTTTAAGAAGCTTTTAAAAAAAATCTATAAGAAGGACCTGGTCCCCAGTCCGGCGCGGAACAAAAACGGAAAGCCGCTTCGCTACTATGTCTACGATGAGGCCTATGTCTTCGCGGATCACATGGACAATGTGGCCGCGGTGCAGAAGGAGATCACAGACATGGGATACAGCTGCTATTCGAATACCGAGTGGCTGAAGCAGACCCAGGGAACGCTTCGGATCACCCAGATGGTCCTCGGCGGAATCGGCGCGGTCTCCCTCCTCGTCGCGGCGATCGGCATCATGAATACGATGATGATGTCCATCTATGAGAGAACGAAGGAGATCGGCGTCATGAAGGTTCTCGGCTGTGATATGGGAGATATCCGAAATATGTTCCTGACAGAGTCCGCAATGATCGGACTTCTCGGGGGGATCGCAGGGATCTTCTTAAGCTTTGGAATCTCCGTCATCATCAATTTCTTTACGAAGAAGTACGGGGCGGAGATTATGGGATTTTCCGGCGGGGGATCGCTTTCGCTGATTCCTTTGTGGCTTTCGGGCTTTGCGATTCTCTTTGCCACACTGGTCGGGATGATCTCCGGTTATATCCCTTCTGTTAGGGCCATGAGGCTGAGCCCGCTCGCCGCGATTCGAAATGAGTAGCGGGGCAGGGCGGAGAGCGCTCATGAGAAAAGCGGAGGAGATAAGGCGCGCCCCGATCGGGATCTTTGATTCCGGAGTGGGCGGGATCAGCGTCGTGAAGGCGCTGAAACGGGAGCTCCCCGGGGAGGATCTCATCTTTTTCGGGGACAGTAAAAATGCACCCTACGGGGAGAAGAGCGTGGAGGAGATCCGCGCTCTTTCCGAGCGTTCCTATCAATTTCTGAGAGGACAGAGGGTGAAGGCCGTCGTCATCGCCTGCAATACGGCGACCTCGGCGGCGGCGGAGCTCCTCAGAGAGGAAAATCCCGGGGAAATCATCGTCGGGATGGAGCCTGCCCTCAAGCCCGCGATCGAGAACGCGGGGAGGGAAAGGCCGGAGATTTTGGTCCTTGCGACGAGCTCTACGCTGGGCGGAGAGCGCTTTCACAAGCTCGCAGCGCGCCTTGGGATGGGGGCGAGGGTGCATTCCCTTCCCGCTCCGGAGATCGTCCGCATGGTGGAGGCGGGGAAGGAGGATTCCGATGAGATGCGCTCCTATCTCCGGGAGCTCCTGCGCCCGTACCGAAGGATGGTTGACGGGACGATCCGCTGTCCGCTCGACGGCCTTGTGCTCGGCTGCACCCACTTTCCCTTTGCAAAACGGGCGATCCGAGAGGTCCTGTCCTATCCGGTCCCGATCTATGACGGGGCGGAGGGCACGGCGAGGGAGACAAAGCACCGCCTCCTCCAAAAAGATCTCCTCTCCGACCGAAAGAGCGGGGGCTGTGTCCGGCTCTACTCCAGCCTGCCCGATACAGAGCTTGAGGAGAGGCTTCTGAACAAGGAGAGCTGAGCTTCCGCCGATGCCGCGCCGATCGGAGCGATCGAGAGGCTTTTGAATGGAAGAAAGGGAGCTGAGCTTCCGCCGATGCCGCGCCGATCCTCTGGCAGCACGGCGCGATCGAGAGGCTTCTGAATAAAGAGAGCTGCGTTTCCGCCCTCTGCCGTTTGTCCGTCCGGCACGGGGCGCTCCCGCTCCGACTGCCCAGCCATCGGGCGGACTCGGAGCGTACCTGGGTCTTCTCAAAGAGAAGCATATCCCAAGTCGTAAGACGGAAAAGCAGCGGAGCGATTCCGGAGATTTTCAGAGGAGATTCCGGAGAAGCCTTGCGCGCCCTGTGCTTTCATGATATAATCGCAGAACTTGTGCAGGGACTTTATGATTCCGGCGTCAAGGCTCTGCTCTGGAGCTGTGATCGCACGGAAGAAGCGGCAGGGCTTTATGCCGCGCCCCGATCCATGATTCAAGGTGCTTTATTAAAGGTGGTGAGAGAATGAAAATCGCGCTAGTGATCCTGTTTGTCATATTGGGGCTGGCTCTTTCTGCGATCATCCTGATGCAGGAGGGAAAGAGCGAGGGACTCGGAGCGATCTCCGGGATCGCCGATACCTACTGGTCGAAGAACCGGGGGCGTTCCATAGAGGGAAATCTGGAGAAGTTCACGAAGTTCGCGGCGATCGCGTTTTTCGCGGTGGCACTGATCCTTGACGTGATCTGGTAATCACCATCCGGGGATAGGGAGAGCTGGGACCTGCATACAGAGTATGTGGGTCCCTTTGTTTGTTTTACGAGGATAAGTCTATGTCTTTGGAAGGATGCAAGCTGATTGCAAACAACAAGAAAGCTTGGCACGACTTTTTTGTCGATGAGGAATATGAGTGCGGGATAGAGCTCTTCGGGACTGAGGTGAAGTCCCTCCGGCTCGGACACTGCTCCATCAAGGAGGCCTTTTGCCAGATCCGGGGGGAGGAGGTCTATATCAAGGGGATGCACATCCATCCCTATGAAAAGGGAAATCTCTTTAACCGGGATGCGCTCAGGGACCGAAGACTCCTTTTGCACCGATCGGAGATCCGAAAGCTTTCGGAAAAGATACGGGAAAAGGGATATACTCTGGTGCCGCTTCGCGTCTATTTTAAGCGGAGCCTCGTGAAGGTGGAGATCGGCCTTTGCCGGGGGAAGAAGAACTACGATAAGAGAGAGGATATGAAGAAGCGGAGCCAGCGCCGCGAGCTGGAGAAGGAGTTTAAGAGGGCGAATATCAGAGTCTGAGAGAGCGCCTTGCCGCCGCCTTCCTTGCTTTTTCGGGGAGGGGCGATTATACTTGAGATCATCAGAGAAGCAGGGGAGGCGCTCCCTCCTTTTGGGAGGGTTTTCGCTTGGGAGGTGTGCATTGAAGAGCGTGGACAAGGTCAGCGTCAGTGAGCTGATCGAGAAGGAAAATCTTCGGAATCTGACTCCGGAGATCGATACGGATCCCATCTATATGACGATCCCGGATGTCAATCGCCCGGCGCTGCAGCTCGCCGGATTTTTTGACCAGTTTGATTCGGAGAGGGTGCAGCTCATCGGGAATGTCGAGACCGCCTATCTCATGACCCTGGAGAGGAGCGTGCGCTGCGCCCGCTATGCGGAGATCACGAAATATCCGATCCCCTGCATCATTTATGCGAGAAATATCGAGCCGGACTCCTGCATGGTCAGCGCCTGCCGCAATGCCGGAATCCCCCTTCTGTCCAGCCAGAGTCCGACGACGGAGCTGGAGGGAGAGATCATCCGCTGGCTGAAGGTGAAGATGGCGCCGATGATTACGGTCCACGGCGTCCTGGTCGATGTCTACGGCGAGGGGGTTCTCATCACCGGGGACAGCGGGATCGGGAAATCGGAGGCCGCGCTGGAGCTTTTAAAGAGGGGGCATCGCCTGGTCTCGGACGATGTCGTGGAGATCCGAAAGGTCTCGGAGGAGTCCCTCGTCGGCAGCGCGCCGGATATCACGAGATACTTTATCGAGCTCCGGGGCATCGGCATCATCGACGTAAAGCAGATGTTCGGTGTCGAGTGCGTGAAGGATACCCAGACCATCAACATGGTCATAAACCTCGCGGAGTGGTCGAAGGAGAAGGAGTACGACCGCCTGGGCCTGAAGGACCAGTATGCGGAATATCTGGGAAACCGCGTGATCAGCTATGAGATTCCGATCCGCCCGGGGAGGAATGTCGCGATCATCGTAGAATGCGCGGCGGTAAATCACCGCGCGAAGAAGATGGGATACAATGCGGCGCAGGTTCTCCATGACCGCGTCAATGCCAATATGAGGCAGCAAGAGGAATGATAGAGCGGAGAAGGGAAGATATGCGGAGGCATACGAGCTTTCGCGCGGGCGGAGAGGCGGAGTATTTTTTCATTCCGGAGACAGAGGAGGAGCTGATTGCACTGATCCGACGCTTTTCGGAGCGGGGGGAGCGCTTTCATATCCTGGGAAACGGCACGAATCTCCTGGTGAGCGACAAGGGGCTCCGGGATCCGGTCCTTTCCCTTAGAGGAGGGCTCTCGGAGCTTCGCTTCCTCGGAGAGGACCCGGACTGCCCCGGGAGCTTTCTCCTTTTTGCGGAGGCGGGCTGCCTTCTCTCCAGGCTTTCGGATCTTGCGGAGTCCCTCTCCCTCAGCGGGATGGAGGCCCTCCGGGGAATCCCCGGGACCGTGGGGGGCGCCGTCGTCATGAATGCCGGGGCCTATGGGACGGAGATCCGGGATATCCTTTCCAGTGCTTCTCTCCTCGATGCCGCGGGAGAGCCCGTGACGCTTTCTGCAGCAGAGCTGGAGCTTTCCTACCGGCATTCCATCGTAGCGGAGCGGGGATATACGGTTCTCTCCGCCCTCTTCCGTCTCTCAAAGGGGGATCCGGAGAAGATCCGGGCACGGAGCGAGGAATTTCGGAGAAAAAGGAGCGAGAAGCAGCCCCTGAACCTTCCCTCCGCTGGTTCGACCTTTCAAAGGCCCGAGGGAGACTTTGCGGGGCGGCTCATCGAGGAGACGGGGCTCAGAGGATTTCGGATCGGAGGCGCCCAGGTCTCGGAAAAGCATTGCGGCTTTATCGTAAACACGGGAAATGCGACGGCCGCGGAGATCCACGCCCTCATTTTGGAGGTGATCAGGAGGGTGAAGGAGAGCTCCGGCGTCCTTTTGAAACCGGAGGTGAAGATGTGGGGGAGCTTCTGATCGTGACCGGGATGAGCGGCGCGGGAAAGACGGTGGCGCTCAAATCCCTGGAGGACATGGGATACTACTGCGTGGACAATCTCCCGATCCCTCTCATCGGGAAGTTTTCGGAGCTGATGGGAGAGGCAAAGACTGCGGAGAGGGCGGCCCTGGGGATCGACATCCGTTCGGGCCGGGAGCTCCCGGAGCTTCGGAAGATTCTCGATGAGAGGGGGGAGGACGGGAAGTCCCCCTATGAGATCCTGTATCTGGACGCCTCGGAGGACTGCCTGATCAAGCGCTATAAGGAGACCCGGCGCGCCCATCCCCTGAGCCGGGACGGGCGTCTCGAGACCGGGATCAGCGCGGAGAGAGAGAAGCTGTCCTGGCTTAAGAGCCGGGCGGATATCATCATCGACACCACGAGGATGCTCCAGAAGGACCTCAGGAGAGAGCTCTTTCGCATCTTCCGGGAATCGCATCGCTATGAGAATCTCCAGTGCACGATCCTTTCCTTCGGCTTTAAATACGGGATACCGGAGGATCTCGACCTCCTCTTCGATGTGCGCTTTCTCCCAAATCCCTATTATATCCCGGAGCTCAGGAACCGAAGCGGCCTCGAGCAGCCGGTCAGAGACTATGTCCTCGGGGACGGCGTCGCAGAGCTCTTTTTGAAAAAGCTATATGATATGATTCGCTTTTTGATTCCGCACTATATCGCGGAGGGGAAGAATCAGCTTGTGATCGGAATCGGCTGCACCGGAGGCAGGCACCGCTCCGTGACGATCGCGGAGCTTCTCTTTCGGGAGCTTTCAAAGGACGCGGACTACGGCCTTCGGATCGATCACCGGGATCTGGAGCAGAGCGAAAGCGGGAAGAGGAGCGGAACATGAGAATGGAGCGGCGTGCTTTTCTCATTTTCCGGTATTGAGCAGGGGAAAGCATGTCATTTTCAAGAAAAGTCAAAGAGGAGCTTTTAAAAAAGAGCTTTACAGCAATTGAAAAAACATTTAAGATTGAAACTGTCGAGACGGAGCGGGATCGGAAAAGACTCAGAGAGTTTTTTCTGAAGAGAGCCTCTATCACGGACCCCGAGAAGGACCATCATCTGGAGTTTGTCTGTCGGGGGAAGGAGGAGGCCTCGGAGGTTTCGGGGCTTTTGTCCCGTTTTTCGCTCCGGCCCAGAGCTACAGAGCGCGGGGGATACTGCATTATCTATCTGAAGGACGCCTCTGAGATCTCGGACGTTCTCAATATCATAGGGGCCCATGAGGCGCTGATGGATTTTGAGAATGTGCGGATCCGGAAGGAGCTCAGTGAGAATGTGAACCGCCGCGTAAATTTTGAGGCAGCGAATATCAGCAGGACCGTGCGGGCCAGCATCCGGCAAACAGAGGACATCCGGCTTATTGAGGAGCGGATCGGACTTGAGAGGCTGGGAGAGGGGCTTCGGGAGATCGCGAGAGCGAGACTTCGGAGACCCGATGCCTCTTTGGAGGAGCTGGCAGAGACCGTGGAGCCGCCGATCGGAAAGAGCGGCGCCAATCATCGCATGAGAAAGCTGAGCCGTATCGCCTCAGATCTCCGGAGGGAGGGATGCCCCAGTACAGGAATCAGGGAAATCCGAAAAAACCAGGCGCTGTGAAAATCAGGCATCTTAGTAAGTGTTGGAACGAGTGATATTTTCACTCTGCATGAATTGCGGCTCAGAGGATCAACCGATGAGGCCTGGAGGCAAACTATGAAGAACGCGAATGTAACTGTCAACCTGCCGAAAAAGACAGATGACCATCCGGTGGCGATGCTGGTCCAGATCGCAAGCAAATACAATTCCCGCATCTATATGTCCGAGGGAAGCCGGAAGGTCAACGCCAAGTCCATCATGGGGATGATGGCGCTCGGCCTGAACAATGGGACCGAGCTGAACGTCACAGCGGAGGGTGACGATGAGGAGGCTGCAGTTTCAGAAATCAGCGGATACCTGAAGGGGGCAGAATGAGGCTCTATGCCTGACAGGGATTGATAGAGAATGCGGCGGGCGCCCGGTTTTCC
>ERZ772926.1035-NODE-1035-length-14019-cov-9.374176_pt1 | contig 14019 bp, 17 predicted proteins | sample MGYA00511136_ERZ772926 | MGnify/ENA primary metagenome ERZ772926 (study PRJEB29015, sample SAMEA2737917) | human oral metagenome | biome: human oral; feature: human-associated habitat; material: dental | place: China | collected 2153 ... | reverse complement strand
CTGCACCTATGGCTAGACTACGACTTTTATTTGCCCAACTCCGAAACTCCTCCTTTCAGTCGTCAAACAGTCGTAGTTGAACAAATAAAAGCTCTGTCGGTTTATTAAAAATTATACTTTAATTATTTTGAAATACTAAATTTTTATCCTTTGTTGGAAAAGTTTGTAATAAATTTTTTATTTAAATGGGGTTTAGTATAAAATCAATTCGGTTTTCAATATTAATAACGTTGGTTTATTGTATTGATAATGTAATTAAAAATTGATACAATGAAGAAAAAAAGGAGGTATTTGTTATGGCAAATGCAAATTTAAGTATTAGAGTTGATAAAGAAACAAAAGAAAAAGCGAACGAATTATTTAACAAATTTGGCTTGACAATGACAACTGCAGTAAATATGTTCTTAAAAACTGCAATTAGAGAAAATAGAATCCCTTTTGAATTGAAATTGGAAGAAGAGCCAAATGAAGTAACTTTAGAAGCAATGAGAGAAGCTGATAGAATTGCAAGAGATGATAGTGTAAAGGGATATGACAGCATAGAGGAGTTGAGGGAAGCTCTTGGTGTATAAAGTAAATTACTTTAATGAGGTTCTGAGTTTTTAATATTATAAGGGAGTGAATTTGTTATGAAAAAAATAGTTTTATTTTTTGTATTGGTTTTGGCAATTAATTTGTTTTCTGATGAATATGTAAGACAATTTTATAATTCAGATGGAGAAATGATTGGGTATTCACTTATGGACTTTGATTTTGAAAAATTTAGTGAAAAAGTTGAAGAATTTAAGAAGAAAATAGAAAGTGGAGACAAAAAGGCGATTAATAACTTAGCTAATTATTATGCTAGAAATAATTTTATTAGAGAAGCTAAAAAATATTACAATTTAGCAATAGAAAATGGCTCTAAAGTTGCAAAAAAAAATTTAGAACTGGTAGAGAAAATCCCCTTTCCTATAACTCCTGGTGTTTTTGATGAATGGACTTGGATTATACCTTTTAAAATAGGAAATGAATATAAATATGTGGTTAGAGGATACAAAGTAGATGGAGAAGAGTTAAATGAAAGTGAAAAAGATTTTATGAAATCCGCAACAAAAGAAGTTTGGAATAGACTTTTTGAAAGTGCAGATTTAGAAATTGTCGGTTATAGTGATTCAAGAGAAAAAAAATCAATTTCGTTGAAAAGAGCGGAGAAATTTGCTAAATTTTTTAGAGAGGCTGGATTGAAAGAAGGATTAAAATTTACAAAAATAATTGGCAGAGGAACTGAAAATCCAGTAGATAACGATGATACGGTCGAAGGAAGATACAATAATCGGAGAGTGGAAATTATAATAAAAAATGAAGTTGAACCAAAACCTATTAATGTTTTTGAATTGAAAAAACAGTTAGTGGATGAATAAAAAATTATAAAAATTTAGAAGGGATAAGTTTTTATGAAAAAAATAATTTTACTTTTTACAATAATTTTAGAATTTAATTTATTTTCAAATACACCGTATGACGAGTTTTTTCAAAAAGTAGAGCAATTGGAAGAAAAAATAAAAAATGGAGATAAAAAGGCGATTAATAATTTAGGTAATTTGTATGCAAAAGATAAAAATTCTCGTAATATTCCTAAGGCGAAAGAATATTATAGATTGGCAATAAAAAATGGTTCTGAAATTGCTAAGAAAAATTTGGAGATAGCGAATAAACTTCCGAAATTATGTCCTGATGGAGCGATATGTGAAAATTGGACTACGATTAGATTTGTAGATAAAGATGGAAAAAAGTTATCTGGAGGAGAAGTTTGTAAAATTTGCTTGATAAGGGAACTAATAAAATCTCCTGATTTAATAATTTTTGATGAGCCTCTAAATGATTTGGAGTCATCTTCAAGAGAATTAATTATGGAATATATAAAAAAATTAGATATTTCCGTTATAGTTGTGGATCATAGCATAAATGATTATTCATATTTTGATGAAGTTATACATATATAAAAATAAAAGTAAAAAAGGTTAGAGTTTTTTAATTATCTAACCTTTTTGTTATATACTAATGTGTTGCTCCGCCTTCTACTTTAATGTCTTCTTTGTTTTCAACGATAGCTTCGATTGCATATTCTAATCCTTTTGCAATCATTTCTAATGGCATTGATGGCATATTTCTCTTATCTACAACTTGTTCTGGTAAAAATGGAATATGAATAAATCCAGATTTTTTGTTTTTATATTTTTTATTTATTAAATAAAGTGTACCGTAAAGAACGTGATTACAGATGAAAGTTCCTGCAGTGTACGAAACTGAAGCTGGAATTTTATTTTTTTGTATGTTTTTTACCATAGCTTTTACAGGCAGATCTACAAAATATGCGTTTTCTCCATCTGGGAAAATTGGCTCATCAATAGTTTGGTTTCCTTCGTTGTCAGGTATTCGGAAATCATCAAGATTTATTCCAACTCGTTCAACGGAAATATCAAATCTTCCGCCTGCTTGTCCGATTGACAAGATGACATCTGGATTATGCTCTTCAATAGCTTTTTCAATTTTTTTAATAGATTTTCCTTTTACTGTCGGAATTTCCAATTTGATAATTTGTGCTCCTGCAATATTATCAGGTAATTTTTTAACTGATTCGATAGCAGGATTTATGGGCTCACCTCCAAAAGGGTCAAAGCCAGTAACTAATATTTTCATAGTATTTTTTGTATGATTTTATAAAAATAGATTTAATTTATAATTTCATACTCTCCTTTCTAGATTTTTTTTAATTTAGTTGTTTGTAAAAATTTAGAAATCTCAATAAACATAGTATTTTCAGTTTTATTTTACTCCAAATAACAACAGCATAAGTATAACATGTGTTACAAGCAGTAATAAAGCCATTGGAGCTTGGACTTTTATAATTCCATATTTATCTTTTATTTCCAAAATTGAAGCAGGGACAATATTGAAGTTTGCTGCCATTGGAGTCATAAGAGTTCCGCAATAGCCGGCGGTCATTCCTAAAGCACCGATAATAGCTGGATTTCCACCATTTTTGATAATAAAAGGGATTCCAATTCCTGCAGTTATTACTGAAAATGCAGCAAAGGCATTTCCCATAATCATAGTGAATATAACCATTCCAACGGCATAAATAACGATTCCTATAAAGATATTTCCAGTTGGAACAACAGATGAAATGCTGGCAGCTATTACTTTTCCAACTCCAGCTTTAGTAAATACAGCACCTAGTGCAGCAAGAAGTTGTGGCAAAATAGCAGTTGCACCAATTTGCATAAGGAGTTTTGAAGTATCTTCGTTTGTTTCGCTAAATTTTGGTTTTATGATAATTGCAGCTGCTAGAAGAGCGACAAGTGACCCTCCACCGATACCTAATGCGGGTGGTATAGCAGTTTTTCCAATTTTAAATTGAAGTATTAGAAAAGCGGCAATTCCAATTAATACAGCTGGGATGAAAATTTTATTTTTTAATTTTTCACTTTGTGCGATTTTGAATTGTGAAGAAATATTTTCAAATTTTCCAATATGTAATTGTTTTGTTACAGTAATTATGGCAAGAATTACAAGAAGTCCGCCAGTAACCTTATATGGAATAGCTTCTCCAAAAATAAATATTATCCCAAGAATAGTCCAAAACAAAAATGTTCCTATTTTTGCCTTTTCATTTTTCAATCCTCTAATTCCAGTACTTATACTGACAAGTCCGCAAAGAATATAAATAATTTGTGTCAAAAGTTTTAAAAGAGCTTTTATTTCCATTATTTTTTACCTCCTTTGCTCAAAATTATTTTTTTGTCATAAATATATACTTGAATAAAAGTAAAGATTATTGCAATTATTCCAATTGGTATTGAAGATAGCGCCAATTGCTTCAAAGATACAGCATATCCATTTTCCTTCAGTGTAGTCTGAATCAAAAGAAGTCCCGATGCACCGACAAATATGTTTTGTGAAAAGAAATTTCCATAATTTTCAATTGCAGCACTTAAACTTTTTAATTCTTCAGTTTGCTTTTCTGTTAAATCCTGATTTTTATGAGCTTTTGCTGCAGCTTCCGACATTGGGTAAATAAGAGGACGTATAAACTGAATATGGCCGCCAATTCTAATTGACAATGCACTCGCAATAGAACGAATTACCATATAAAGTCCTAAGATTCTACCGGCAGTCGCATTTTTTAATTTTTCAATTAAAGCTGCACTTCTTTCTCTAAGTCCATATCTTTCAAGGACTGCAATGACTGGCAAACTGATCAAAAAAATTGACATAAGTCTATTATCCACAAAAGCCTTTCCAATAATTCCAAGAATTTCAAAAAAATTCATTTTTGCAGCAATTCCAGTAGCTATACCAGCAGTAAGCACCACAGCCAGCACATCTAGCTTCAAAGAAAATCCCACTACAATAATAACAATACCAATAAGTATCCATAAATTCATAAGTATTCCTCCTAATAAAGTTTATTATTTTTTTAAAATTATCATATAATCCTAATATGATTTTACCTTGAAATAGTGAAAATGCAATAGTTTTAAGAAAAAAATAGATTTCTAATTTTATACTGCTTTTTAAGTTTTGAAAAATAGAAAATAAAATTTTTTAAATAAAAATTTCTGAAACTGCAAATAATATAGCTTTCCCACTCAATGAAACTCGATTTTTTTCTCTATTTAATCTGCAATAAAGAATTCCTGTCCGTTTGGAAGCTTGAAATGCGACAATCTCATTTTTTCCCAATTTATCTGACCAAAGTGGCACAAGATGACAATGGCCAGAGCCACAAACAGGATCTTCAGCAACATTCAATTTTGGTGCAAAAGAACGAGAAATACAATCAAATTCTGAGTTTTCATCAGATTTAGCCGTAATGTGCAAGAGAAGTCCATCAAGTAATTTAATTTTTTCCAAATTTGGCTCAAACTTTTCCACAAGTTCCAAATTTTCCAAAACACAAACTAAATCCCTGTCAATAAAGACTTCTAGCGGTTTAACTCCAATCGCATCAATTATTTCTTCCGTAATTTCAACAGATTTTAAGTCGTAAGAAGGAAAATTCAATTTAAATAATTCTCCTTTTTTATGAACAGTTAAATCACCACTTAATGTGTCAAACACGATTTTATCAATATTTTTTTCATAAAAATTAGTTATCACAAAAGCTGTCGCCAAAGTAGCATGTCCACAAAGGTCGATTTCTCCGCCAGGCGTGAACCAACGCAATCTATATTTTTTATTTTCCTTCACAGCAAAAGCCGTCTCTGACAAATTATTCTCTCTAGTAATCGAAAGCATCAAGTCGTCATCTATCCAAGAATCCATAATACACACAGCAGCAGGATTTCCTTTGAAAACAGTGTCTGTAAAGGCATCTACAACATATTGTTTCATATTTTTCCTTTCTGTTTATTTTGAAATAAAATTTAAAAAATTAGTTTTGAATACTTCAGAATATTGTATAGTAAAATGGGAAAAAATTCAAGGTTTAAATGAATTTTAGTTTACAATATTATAAATTTTGATATTGAATATAATAATTTATAGCTAAAAAATTTTAAAATAAAAATTACTTGACAATATCACTAACTAGTGATATAATAAATTGTTACTAATTAGTGATAAATTTAGAAGGAGAGAATTTATGAATACTGACTGGGAAAGGAATTCAGATGTCCATTTGCAGATCGTATTGCAGAGGGCTGTGAAAAAAATTGATGGTAAAATTGGAAAGGATTTTCGAGAAAAAGGTATTACAAGTTCGCAGTTTAGCGTTTTAGATGTGCTTTATACTAAAGGTGAGATGCGTATTTGTGAATTGATTGAAAAGGTGCTTTCTACTTCGGGGAATATGACGGTTGTTGTGAAAAATATGGAGCAAAAGGGCTGGTTATACCGAAAATCTTGTCCGAAAGATAAACGTGCATTTTTGGTAGGGCTGACAGATGAAGGGAAAAAATTATTTGAGAATCTTTTACCAGAGCATCGTAAGGAAATAGAGGAAACTTACGGGATTCTTTCAGATGAGGAAAGGCGAGAGTTAATTAGGATTTTGAAAAAATTTAAAGATATTTAGAATTAGTAATTTAATGAAAAAGTGAAAGTAGATCGTTATAAAATTTGGTAAAATGTTGCAATTAATATTGCAATTTATGAAATTGAAAAATTTTAAAAGTTATTGTATTTGATAATGTAAAGTAAAACTACTTTAAAAGCAAACTCAAAAGTTGTAACTATTTACTCAAAATCTAAATTTATACAATTTTAGTAGTTTGATTTTAAAAAGGTTCGAACATAATTTATAAAAAAAAAACAAAAATTGGAGGAAAATAAAATGTCAACAAAAACAGTATTATTAATCGTAGGATCATTTAGAAAAAATTCATTTAATCAAATAATTGCGGATTATATTGCAAAAGAATTGAAAAAGGATGTGAATGTGGAATTTTTAGATTATAGAAATGTACCATTATTGGAACAAGATACAGAATTTCCAGCACCTCAATCAGTTAAAGATGTTCGTGACCAAGTTGGAAAAGCAGATGCTGTGTGGGTAGTTTCACCAGAATACAACGGTTCTTATCCAGCTGTATTAAAAAATTTATTGGATTGGCTATCTCGTCCGTTAGTGGCTTTTGATAGGGAAACACCAACAGTAATAGCAGGAAAACCAGTAACTGTAAGTAGTATCGCAGGTTCAACTGCAGGAAAATTTGTAAGACAAAATCTTTCAACATTATTTTCATATATCCGTATGAATCCAATGGAAGGAACTGGAACAGGGTTAATCGTACCAGCAGAAGCATGGGGAACAGGAATATTGAACTTGACTGACGAGCATAAAGAAGCCTTGAAAAAACAAGTAAAAGAATTTTTGGAATTTATTAAATAGACTTGAATTTTGAGAAAATTTGATATTTAATTTATTAAAGAAAAAAACAAAAGAAGAATAGCTTTTATGAATTATCCTTCTTTTTTTATTAATTTAACTGTTATATTCAAAATCTAAAATATCTTTTCTAATATCCCTTATCAAAAATTTTATTAAATTATCTGATTCTGTTTGAATTAAAAGAAACAATCTTGCTAGTATTTTCCCAACAAAAACTTTTTTTATCTGATCCATCTCATTTAATGTATGATGTTTTAGAAAACTGATTAAATCGTCTACTTTATTAACAATATTATTTACAGATATATTTTCAAATCGTTTATCCGAAATAAATCTTTCATAAATCGTAGAATTTTTATTAATTCGGATTCCCTCCTTCTTTTCCACAGCCGTAGCTTTTGAAAACTGATCATAAATTTCTGAATAAAGCATATCATTTGGACCTTCAAAGATAGTAAATGGTCTAAAGTCAATTGCCACATTACTCATTGGATGCCCAGCTTCAAATCCTTTTGCCCCTAGAAGTTTTTGTGCGATTCTCGATGCCTTGTAAGTATATTCAGTAGCAAGGCTCTTTATAATATTTGCTTCCATTAATTTATCTGAAACAGACTTATCTGGAGAGACATTATTGCAAGTATAGCTATACATAATTTTTGATATATCGTAAGTATTTTCGATTTCATTTAATTCATTTTGAACAAATGGTATTTCTTTTCTGGCAAATTTATTTATATTTTTTACAATATATTCCATAATTCCATGTGTCATTCCAACTAGTTGCAATCGGCTTCTTATAAAGATATTTTGAAATTCTCTAAGACAATTTGCCCTGTTTTCTGAAAGTTTTATTATATATTTTGCAGGAATCTTTGCATCAACATGATTTACAGCATATCTTACTGCTTTTAAACCTTCCGAATTTAGCACATCATAAGTTATATATTCTCTTGGAACTAAAATTAAGCTGATTACTTTTGATAATTTACCGTCTTTCTTTTCCTTTGCTGTAATTAATAAAAAATCACTTTGAGAATTTCCTTGCCAATATTTATCAGCTTTAACATGAATTGTATTTTCATCAACATATTCATAGTAAGACTGCATTTCTTTTGCGATAGCAGATCCAGAAGTTTCAGGCTCTGTTATAGCCAGTCCTCCACCTTCTCCGTTAAATATCATTTCCAAACCTTTTTCAATTTGCTCCTCATTCCCATATTCAAGAAGCGGCTGCAATACTAATGCTCCTTCAATTCCTGTTCTAAGTGTAATTGGTACACCATAGCTACCTGCAATTCTAAGTACTTCCTGAATTTCAAACTGGCTGTTTTTTCTTCCTCCAAATTTTTCTGGTAGAAAAGGCAGTAAAAGTCCACATTTTTTTATACCTAACCATTTCTTCTCTGACAAATAGCTCATCAAATTTATCTTTTCAATATTTCCATTTGAAAAAACTTCGTTAAAAGCCTTCTTTATATTAGACAGAAATTCTTCCGTATTCATTTTTAGCAAATTTTCATTTATAAATTTATTCATTTTTCTCCTCCCAAGTAAGTAATTTAAATCAAAATATTTTGATTTTAAAATAATTTGTTTATATAACAGTTGTTATTATAACATAAATGAAAAAAAATGACAATTTATTAATAAAGTTATTTTTGTAACTTGTTTTAATTTAGTTAAGATTGAGAAAAAAAGGAATATCATCTTTTTTAATTGACTGAAAAAAATTAATTTAATATACTGGAAATAACAAAAAATTGAGTATAGGAGTAATGAAATTAAATTTGAGGAAATCTAAAAAAACATTGCATTTAGTATTAAAATTTATGATTTTAGTTATAGAATTTAAGAAAAATCTGAATAGAATAAAAATTTAAAAATTCTGAAAATTTAGGAAATTACATAATTTTTTTTAAAAAAAATAAATTTTTATTCTGGAGGGACAAAAGATGTCTCATATAAAAAGTATAATTAAATAACAAAAATAAAGTTGAGGAGATGGGGAAAATGAGTAATGTAAAATTAGTTAAAAATGATGCTTTTTATAACGCTGAGTTTGATATTGATATTTTTTTATATTGGATGATAAAATGGTTAAATGTTGAGACTACAAATAATAGCAGTAAAATGGCTTTAAAAAATATGGCAAAAAAATTTATTGAGGAAATTTTAGGAGAAAAATTAGATACAGAAGATATTGAGATACATTTTTCAAATAAAAATTATTATTCTGAAAATGGAAGTTTTATTGATAGAATTTTAGGTGATTGTCCGATTTTGTTAATTTTAAATAGGAATCAAAATGGAAACAGAAAATATATATATTTTAGAGATTTTAGTTATTATGAGTATTCAAAAGATTTTAATGAATACAATGGGAAATTAATTAAATTATTAAAAAAATATGAGAATTTAAAAGAAAACGAAGAGAATAATGTAAAAATCGTTCATTTTTCATCTGATTTAATTTCTAGGTATGAAAAGGAAGAAGTAGAGGAAATAAGTATTTTATACGATAAAGAAAAATTTTTAACTTTATTTGAAAATTCAAAAAAATATATTGATGACAGTATTTTTGACAGTTATTACAATCAAATTAATCAGGAAAATAAGAAAAATTTTGGTGTAAGTATTAACGAAAATTTATCTTTATATTTAGTTTTAGAAAGTTATATAAATAAAAAATTTGAAGATTATGATGTATATCGTTGTTTTGATTATATAAAATGGTTGAAACATGAATTTTTTATAGAATGTTTTTGTGTAAATTTAATTGCAGAAGATAAAAAAACAAATAATTATTTTTTGTTAAAATGGTTTAATGATAATAAAATCGAAGAAAAGACAATAAAATTAATTCAGAAAGAATTAAAAGATATATTTCCTAATTTTAAGGAAGTTAATTATGAAGATATTGATTGTGAAAATAATGAAATTCCATTAATGTGTTTTACAGTAAATCTAGATAGTTCATTAAAAGATATAAAAAAAATGGTTGATAAAATAACGGAAAAAATTGAGAAATTTAATAAAATGAAAAATTGTAGAGACATAAGAGAGGAATATGTAGAATATTTTGAAGAAAAGAGATTAAAGAAAAGATTTCGAAGTAATAGAAAAATTAGGAAAAAGTTTTAAATTTTGAAAAAGTGATAAATCAAGGTATAATTAAAATGTTGAGAAGAATTTTTTAGAAAGGCTTAATCTTAATCATGAAAAATGAAAATTCTGAGGAAAAATCGATTAGAATATTAAAAATAATGAAAAGGTTGAATCAAAAAGAGATAGTGAATAGAAGCGATTTAGCTAATGAATTTAGAGTCGATAAAAAAACGATACAACGAGATATAGCTACTTTGAGGAATTATTTTTTTGAAGAAGGTGAATCGGATATAAAATATTCTAGTTCAAAAAAAGGTTATTATCTTGAAAAGAATGACAAGATAGCTTTTACAAACGAAGAACTTTTGGCTATAAGTAAAATTATCCTTGAAAGTCGGGCTTTTAATAAAGAAGAAACTGAAAAATTAATAACGAAACTAGTTAACAATTCCTCAATAAACGATAGGGAGATAATAAAAAATTTGATAAATAGTGAAAAGGTGAATTATATTCCTTTACAACATGGACAGAAACTACTCGAAAGCATTTGGAAATTAGCGCAATGTATAAAAAACCAAGAATGAGTGCATTTAAATTATACAAAAAAAGATAAACAACATAAAGAATACAGAATAAAGCCACTGTCAATAATGTTTTCTGAATATTATTTTTATCTAATTGGATATATTGAAAATAAAGAAGAATATCCTGCAATTTTTAGAATTGATAGAATGAAAAAGATAGAAAATACAGGCAAGAAGTTTAAAATCCTAAATTATTCTGACAAATTTAAAGATGGAGAATTTAGAAAATATATACATTTTATGCATTCTGGACCTCTTACAAGAATAGAATTTAAATACAGAGGCTATATCGAGTATGTGCTTGATAAATTTCCAACTGCAGAAATATTGGATGAAAAAATAGTTAAAGAAAATAATCGGGAAACTACAGTTTATACTGTAAAAATCGAAGTTTATGGAAGTTTTGGAGCGGAAATGTGGCTACGAAGTCAGGGAGATTACGTTATTGAATACAAAATTTTAAAATAAATTTCTATAAAAAGGAGAAAATTTATGGAAAAAATACCAAAAATAAAAATTATAAGTTTAGGAGAAACAGCTCTAAGCACTATTGAGAAAGAAATAATTACACATGAAAATATAAGCATTATTACAATTAAAAATGACTACAAAGATTTAAAAATAAATTTTCAAGATACAGATGTAATTTTGATAATTTTAAATACATATTTTGAAAATGATAAAAATTTTGCCTTAGAAATAATCAGAAACACTGAAAAAAACGACATTTTTACTGGCATTTACGATATTGAAAATGGCTATACTGACCTATTTGATTCAAAAACAGACTTTATCATAAAATGCAAATCTTCAGAAGATTTAAAAAATGGAATCAACGGAATAACAAAAACTTTAACAGCAAAAGGAATGGTTACTCTTGATTTAGCGGACTTAAAAACTGTATTTCAAAAAACCTCAAAATCTTTCGTAATTTTTGAAAAAGGAAATTTAGAAACTTTTGATGATTTCTTGCAAAACCTAAAACTAAAGCTGGAAACTTTTGATAAAAATAAAACTTATAAAATATTTTTGAATATAACAGCAGGAAAAAATATCGAATTGACTCAGATAAAAGATATTGCTAAAATAATGACTAATATTCTTAATGAGCGGGCATTTCTTTGGGGACTGCAAATATATCCAGAAAATGAAAATTTCATAAATATTATTGCTTACATTGTGGAAGATTCAGTTAAATAAATTAATTAATTAATATTATAGAAAGAAGGGATTTAGAATGGAAAGAAACAATATTTTTAATTTTGCAACGTCAGAGCTGTCACAGGATGCTTTTATATGTTGGTTATGTAACTGGGTAAATTTTGATGACAATAGTTTATCAGAAGATGAAAAAAAATTAAAATCACTTGCAACTGAATTTATTGAAAAAATGTTAGGTGAAAAGCTCGAAGATAGGAAAGTGAATATAAAAAGACAATATCAGAAAATAGACGTACTATTGGAAATTCAGAATAAAACAGAATTTATAACTAAAGGGAATAATATAAATCCAATAGTAGACATGTATGTAATAATAGAAGATAAAGTGGGAACAGGTTTACATAGCAATCAGATTGAGAGATATAGAGAATTAATATCTGAAAAAAATGAAAAAGATAATGGAAGTAGGGCTAAAATAAAAGTAGTTTATTATAAAATATACGATGAAGATAATATGGAAAGATTAAAAGAGAATGGTGTGAATGTAATATTAGGAAGAGAAAACATCCTAGAATTATTAAAAGAATACAAGGATAAAATTAATAATTCAATATTTGAAAATTATCATAATTATTTGAGCAATATAGAAACAGATGTAAATTCATATGAAAAAAAGAACTTGGAAGACTGGAATTCAAACTGTTATATCGGATTTTTTAAAGAATTAAAAAACGAAAAAAATTTATTAGAACATGCTATTGGAAGACAAAAAGATTGTAGTTGGGGTTATGTGAATAACTCATCAGGTGGATTTATGGGAATGTGGTGGTTTCCTTTAAGTGAAGAAAAAATTAATAAATTAACAGAAACTTCTGATGAAGATATTTATTTACAAATAGAACAATATAATCAGAAAAATATAATTGCAATAAAATATTCAGTTCCTAAAAAAAATAAAAATAATAAAGAACTTTCAAAAGAAGATTTCGAAAAGAAAGTAACAATTGCTTCTGAAAAACGTAAGGAACTTTTTTCTAAATTAAAAAATAAATTAGAAAATGAGTCGAAAGATATACTAAAATGCGAAAATAAACCAGAAAATATAAAAAAATTCGAAAATATACTAAAAAATGAAAAGTTTCAGAAAAAATATTTTAGAGCAGGTCAGTATATGACAGTAGGATATTTAGAATTTGAAAATATTGATGATTGTAAAGATAAAATAAAAATCCTTCAATATGCTTTAAATCTTTTGTTAAAAGGGTGTGTAAAAATTTTTGTGTAAATCTCTAAATAATATATGGTAAAATAACTATATAATATTTGGAGGTTTTTGTTATGGCTAAAAAGAAAATTGACAACAAAATTTTTAAAACACTGATTGAGGATTACAATATTAAAGATACTAATGATATTAAGGATATGCTTAAGGATTTTCTTTCGGGTACTATTCAAACTATGCTTGAAGCTGAAATTGAGCATGAACTGGGATATGCTAAACATTCTCTTAGGGAATGGCAGTCTAGATAGCTTGAGGATGTATATCCAATAGTTTTTATGGACGCTATCCATTACAGTGTAAGAAAAGATGGAGTTGTTGTTAAAAAGGCAGTATATTTAGCTATAGGAATAGATAAGGAAGGAAAAAAGGAGGTTTTAGGATTTTGGATAGGAGAAAATGAATCAAGCAAGTACTGGCTAAATGTTTTAAATGAATTGAAAAACAGAGGAGTTCAGGATATACTAATTATGTCTGTTGATAATTTAAAAGGGTTCAGCGAAGCAATATCTTCAGTGTTTCCAAAGACAGAAATTCAAAAATGTGTGGTTCATCAAATTAGAAACAGCATAAGATACATATCTTACAAAGATACAAGGGAATTTACATCAGACTTAAAAGAAATGTATAATGCACCAACACTGGAACAGGCAGAGTTTAAACTGGATGAATTAGAAGAAAAATGGGGTAAAAAGTATATGGCAGTAATTAATTCCTGGAGAAGTAACTGGAATGAATTGACAACATACTTTAAATATGATACAAAGATAAGAAAGCTGATATATACGACAAACCCGATAGAAAGCTTAAACAGACAATTAAGAAAGTATACGAAGACAAAATCACTTTATCCGACAGATGAAGCATTAATGAAATCAGTATACCTAAGCTTAAAGGAAGCAACAAAGAAATGGACTGGAAGAATACCAGGCTGGGGAGAAATATATTCTCAGTTAAGTATTTATTTTGAAGGAAGAATTTAAAAACAGGATGATAAAACTACCATCCTGTAC